>Ga0209948_1000024_pt1 | contig 58368 bp, 49 predicted proteins | sample SalPonR2_C_D2_MG_FD_185709 | JGI IMG/M metagenome (GOLD analysis project Ga0209948, IMG submission 185709) | Salt pond soil microbial communities from South San Francisco under conditions of wetland restoration - Salt Pond MetaG R2_C_D2_MG... ... | reverse complement strand
CTTCCGGGCATATCATCTGCGGGAGAAGGCGCAACCGGTCTCAACGTAAGAGGAGGAAAAACAGACCAGAATCTGGTACTTTTAGACGATGCGGTCATTTATAATCCACAGCACTTTTTTGGAATTTTTCAGGCTTTGAACCCATTTACTACAAAAGGGGTGGATATTTACAAAGGGGCCGTGCCTGTGGAATTTGGAGGCCGTTTGTCCTCAGTTTTTGATATCCGTACGAAAAACGGAAACGTAGAGGAGATTTCCGGTGAAGGGTCCATAGGTCCTGTTACCGGAAACCTGGCTTTGGAGATTCCTTTGCAAAAAAATAAATCCTCATTGGTGGTGGGAGGTAGAGGAGCCTATGCAGATTGGATTTTGCGCTCCCTCGATGACGAGGCCCTAAACAATAGTCAAGCTTCTTTCTTTGATGGCATCCTTAAGTACCACAACAGAATAGACGATAACAATGAAGTAAAAGCTACAGCGTATTACAGTCGTGATGCATTTAGCATTACTTCGGACTCTTTATATAATTATGACAACCGACTCTTTTCGGTACGCTGGGACCACCGCTACAATGAGAAGACCAATGGCGCGCTGGTATTGGATAATAGCCGCTATGGGTTTGGAATCGATTTTGACGGAGAGGCCAATATAGATTTTGATTTGGACTATTCCATTGCGGAGACCGGAGTAAAGTATAAACTTAGGACCGTATTAAACGATAAACATACTTTAGACTATGGTGTTGCGGCAAAGCTGTATGCTGTAAATCCCGGTAGTATTGTGCCAACAGGAAGCGAATCCAATGTAAATCCAGTTTTTATCGATGATGAGCAGGCCTTGGAGGGGGCGCTCTTTATTGGGGACGAAATTAATATAGGAGAAAAACTGTTGTTGAATTTGGGACTCAGGTACGCCTTTTTTGCGGCCCTAGGCTCTGGTACCCAACGTACGTATCAAGATGGATTACCACGAAATGAGTCTACCGTTTTAGATACAATTAGCTATGGCGGCGGCGATGTGATAAAAACCTATGGCGGTCCCGAGGCAAGAGTGTCGGCGCGCTATTTGCTCAAACCGGATCTTTCCATTAAGGCAAGTTTCAACAATTCTTACCAATTTTTGCACACCTTATCCAATAACACCACGGTGTCTCCTATAGATACTTGGAAGCTGTCAGACCTTAATATAGAACCTCAACAAGGGTATCAGGCTTCTTTGGGTATCTATAAGAATTTCAAAGAAAATGAATATGAGTTGAGCTTAGAGGGGTATTATAAAAGAATGGATAACGTGCTGGATTTTAAAACAGGCGCTAACTTGTTCTTGAACGAAAATGTAGAAACAGAGGTGCTACAGGGTGATGGGAAGGCTTATGGGGTAGAGCTGCTATTGAAAAAGAACAGGGGCGATTTTAACGGTTGGTTGAGCTATACCTATTCCAGAAGCCTATATCGTTTTGATAGTGAGTTTAGCGAGGAACGTATCAATAACGGGGATTTTTTCGCTTCCAACTTTGATAAGCCCCATGATGTAAGTTTGATTACAAATTACAAGTTTAGCAGGCGGTACAGTGTATCGGCCAATTTTGTGTACCAGACCGGTAGACCGGTAACCTATCCCATTGGAACATTCAGATTTAACAATGCAGATTTTGTTGCCTTTAGTAACCGTAACGAGTTTAGGATTCCCGATTTCTACCGTTTGGACTTAGGGTTTAATATAGAGGGTAACCATAAAAAGAATAAGCTCGCCCATAGTTTTGTCACCATTTCGGTCTACAATGTGTTGGGAAGAAATAACCCCTATTCGGTCTTTTTTGTGACCGAAAACGGAGAGGTAAAGGCTTTGCAAAGCTCTATTTTTGCCATTCCTATTCCGTCGATTACCTATAATTTTAAATTTTAGAGATGAAAAAATTACTATATAGTATTATCGGAACCGGATTGATTCTATTGTCGTTCGGCTGTCTTGAAGAAGTGGAAATCGATACCTCGGTAGAGGCGAGCATCAATATCGAGGAAATCCTGATTGTGGAGGCGACCTTGACGGATGAACTGAAAAACCAGATTATATTGCTGAGCAGGGGAAGCAGCTTCGCTAACGACAGCACTGAGCTTTATGAAAGGAACGCCATGGTTAGTATTGTTGACAATACGGGTAACAGGTTTGTGTTCCTTGACGATGGAGAGGGAAGATATGTCTCCGAAACATCCTTTGCCGCACAGAGCGGTGTTTCCTACCAACTCTCCGTAGTAACAGACAGGGGAGAAGAACTTATCTCAGAGCAAGTAACAAGTAGTGGCATCTCTACAATAGACAATATATATGCGGAACGTATTATCAGTGATGGTGGCGATGATGGAATGGCCATTTTCGTTGACAGCTCCAATCCTTCCGGAGAACTCAACAACTATCGATATACCTATGAGGAGACTTATAAGATAATTGCTCCCAACTGGACGTCACGGGAATTTGAGATTATAGAAGAAGGAGGCGAACCCATACTGGACGAAGATGGAGAACTAATAGCTTTCACGGTACCGGATGTACAGTTAAAATTAAGAGAACAGGAGGAACGGGTATGTTATAACACCGTATCGTCGAACGAAATTTTACTTTCGGACGGAATCTCCTTGGACCGGAACGTGCTGGGGGGCAACCTGATACGCTTTATCAACCGGATAGACCCGATTCTATCGCACCGATATAGCATACTAGTGCGCCAGTTCCTTCAATCTGCCGATGCCGCTAATTTTTACAACACATTATTGCAGTTTTCACAGAACGCCAATGTTTTTACCGAGATACAGCCGGGACTTATTGAAGGTAACGTGTCCTTTGTGAACGACCCTGATGCGGTGGTCATCGGATATTTCGATGTGGCGAGCGTTACGGAGCGACGACTCTTCTTCGATTATACCGATTTCTTTCCTGGGGAGGATCTCCCTCCGTATTTCGGTACGGTCAACTGTGTTAGAAAAATAGCGCCACTCCTGGGAGATCCGGAAAGGGATGGGCCACCGCCGCCGGCACCTGATATATGTGGAGGTGCTCAAAGCCTCGTTGAACTGATTCAACTAGAGGACATCGAATTTTTTCTGAGTACTAGCGACCCTCCTGGTGTCTGTGAAGGACCTTATTTTGTGACGCAACGTGAATGTGGTGATTGTACGGCGCTAGGAAGTAATATCGTACCTGAATTTTGGACAGAGGAATGAAACAATATAGCTACATATCGTTAATCATATTCATAGTCCTAGTTAGCTGTGTAGAACCTATAGACGTAGGGCCGTTAGTTAACGGGTCTGCTAATTCCTCCGGTATTCTGGTCATCGAGGCAAGTCTTACGGATGAAATAGCTAGGCAACGAATCTTTATAAGTAAGTCTAGAAGTATTCAGAGCGATAGTACCGTGAACGTTGAAGAAGACGTGTTATTTAATCCCAATACGCCGTTTATTTCACCTAGGGGGTTGGACGTAGACCGGGAAGAAGATGCACTCGTAGCATTGAATACCAGCCTTGGAAACCGCATCATATTTGCGGAAAGCGAACCAGGGATCTATGAGGCTCCGGAGAGTTTCGTGGCGGAACGGGAGGTGGGCTATACCTTGAACATAACAACAGCTGACGGAGAAAATTATGCTTCTACCGAAAAGCGTATGGTCGGCAGCTCCACCATTGATGCCCTATATGCGGAACGAACTGCATCCGATACCGGTGTAGACGGAATGGGGATATTTGTGGATACATCAACTCCCGATAATGAAAGTTCGCTGTACCGATATACTTTTGAGGAGACGTATAAGATTATAGCCCCGAATTGGACCGCTTTTGAGTTTGAGGTTATTCGTGAGGAGATAGAATTTATTTTCGATGCAAATGGAGATGTCGCACAAGTTTTATATCCAGATGTTGGCCTTGTACCTAGGGTCAGACAAGAACAAGTGTGTTTTAAGACCGACCCCTCACAGGAAATTCTGTTGTTAGATGCCTCACGACTTCAAAATACATCGGCAAAACGGAACCAAATACGATTTATCAATAGCAATAATCCTATCCTATCCCATCGGTATAGTATATTGGTTAGGCAGATGGCCATCTCGTTCGAGGCATTTCAGTTTTACGAAAACCTACGGAATTTCACGCAGAGCGAATTGGTCTTTAGCCAAATACAGCCAGGGCCTTTAGAGGGTAATATTACAAGCGAGACCGGGAACAATAAGGTCATCGGTTTCTTTGATATAAGCAGCGTAACCAGCCAAAGGATGTATTTTAATTATGAGGATTTTTATCCTAATGAACCTTTGCCGCCTTATTTTGGTAATGTAAATTGTAATCGCACAGCGGCAGTACCCTTAGCGCCTATTTTGGTTAATCCTGAACGTGATGGTCCCATTGAAGGGAGTTGCCCTCAGCCATTGATACCAAGAATTAAATTAGAGCTTGTAGAATGGGTTGGAGCAAATTCAGACCCACCTGGTACTTGTGAGGGACCTTATGTCGTTACTCCAACAATTTGCGGGGATTGTACAGTGGTGGGCAGTAATGTAGTACCGGAATTTTGGACAGAAGAATAAAATTATGAAAAACAAACTACTATTTTTATCGAGCTTCTTTTTGATAGCGCTTGTTTGCCAGGCTCAATATGTAGTGCGGGACGGTAGCGAACTATTGAAATTGAAGGAACTACCACAGGAAAAGGCGTTTGTTGACCATACAGGGCCTTTGGTCTTCTCAGGTGAATATCTTTATTATTCCTTTTTCTGCTTTAATGCACAGAACAATAAGGCCAGTACTATCAGCAAAATTGGATATGTAGCCCTTGTCAATGAAGCAAACGACTATGTTTTTGAGCAAAGAATAAAATTAGAAAAAGGCAAAGGTAACGGGGACTTTTTCGTCTCTACAGCTATTCCATCTGGTAAATACAAGTTATTGGGTTATACGCAATGGATGAAGAATAGTGGAGTATCCCAAGTGTTTAAAGATAATATCATCATAGTAAACCCATATCAAGCGGACCAATCAGCATTATTGTTGAGTACGAAAAAGAAAGGCTTTTCAACATCTATAGCAGACGGTAGAACGGCACCAATCGATTCTTCCATGATATCTATTGTAGCGGCTAAAACCAAGTATGGATTAAGAGATGAAATAAATCTATCGATAAAGAACTATAGAGACAAATTGGGTTTTGGGACGTACTCCCTGAAAGTAATTAAAAAGACGGAGATACAATCGCCAAATTCCATGAACGCAATCGAATATGCTACCGAGTACCTGAAGGCAGATAAGGAAATTCCACTACGTATCGGGGACAGTCTCTTCCTGCCCGAACAGCGAGGCGAACTATTTTTTGGCAATATATCGGATGAGCTTACTGGAGAGCCGGTATCCGATGTCCCGGTAGTAATCTCGGTTCCAGGGAAAGAATTTCTACTGAAGTTCTCCCAGACCGACCAATTTGGAAATTTCTATTCCTACCTTAGAAAAGATTATGTTAGTTCCGAGGCCATAATCCAAGCCAACGACCCCTTTAAATCTTTTAGCATTAAGAAGGGAAAGCCAATGGATTTGAACCTATCCGGGCTTAAATTTCCCGATTTTCAACTTTCTAAATCTGATGCGGAACAAATAACCCAGCGTAGTGTTAGAAATCAAATAGAAAATCATTTTTATAGGGCAAAGCCGGATTCCATAATACAAGGTGACCCTATAGACCCTTTTGATGGTGGAATACCGGAAGTCGTAGTTCTCGATGAGTATACACGTTTTCCAACCTTTGAAGAAACGTTGTTAGAGATAGTAGATAATGCCGGATACCGAGACAGAGGGACCAATAATCAATATATTAAAGTGGCACAAGACTTTGAAACCTTTGATGAAGAGTTCAATAGTTTTCCAGCAATCGTACTCTTAGATGGGGTCTATATTCCCGATCATGAAAGTTTAAGGAGCTTCGATGCCCGTAGAATCGAGAAAATCAGTTTGATACGGGACCAGTTCCGTATGGGGGGCACCGACTATCAAGGCCTTGTGTCGGTGGAAACCTTCGATGGCGATTTCTATGATGGGTACACCGCAAAAAATGCAGCGACGGTGAAACTTAACCGGCCAGTCCAGAAAAAAAATTACTTCACTCAGAAGTATTCCGTTTCCGATACGGAATATTCCCGGATTCCAGATTATAGGTCTTTACTCTTATGGGAACCTAATGTGGTAATAGATGGCAGTACTCTTGATTTCGAATTTTACACGTCGGATATCGAAGGGGAATACGAAATTATCTTGAACGGTTTTACTACTTACGGGAAACCTATTTCGATAACGAAAACTATAGAAGTTGCCGCTAAACCGTCTAAGTTATAGGTAAATAAAATTGTATAGATATATTTAGTTGGGACAGCGTATAGCACCTAACACAGTTTAAAGAGATTCAAACGATTATTTGATTAACAATTACCAGAAAATTTTCGAATAGAATTCTTGAAATTATTAGAGAATGAGCTCATTGTTTGATAAGTTCATTGTAGACCATTATTTTTTTAATCAAGTGAATTATATAAAATTAGCACGTAAGATTCGAACAAATAACGAACTAATTAAAATAATAAAAATATTCACTAACAATAAAATATAATACTTTAAAGGAGTATGATGATGTACAGAACGTATACCATAGTATGCAGGAGTAACCCGTACACAATTTATATTTTTATAAACACCTAAATAAAAGCTCTTGGATATTTTTGGTTAGAATATTTTCACCTAAGAAAATCATTATATAAGAAAAACCTAACACCTTTTAATTGCGCTATTTGCCGATTTAAAAACTAACTGAAGATTCTTTCCGAAGAAAATTGGTGATTATAACTAAAATCAGTTCAAACGTTCTGAAACTGTATAGGTTAATTTAGCCAAAAAGTCATGTCAAACTTAAATTTATAACGCCTTATCGCCGAAAAAAGCTAAAAGCACTACCCCCATACTTTCGTTCTTCAGAGAAGTTGGGTAACTCGGATAGCTTGGTTCTTTTAGAATGTTCTATAATCAATATGCCATCTTCCGAAAGCAAATCCCTGTCAAAAACGAGCTGGGCAATTCTAGTAAAATCTCCCTCTTCCATTTCGTAAAACGGGTCGGCAAAAATAATATCGAATTGTCCCGTAGTTTTAGATAAGAACGAGAACACATCGCTTTTCAAAGCCTGTATACCCATCTCTAGTTCAGAAGAAATTTTGTTTATATAATTGACACAACCCATTTCTATATCAACAGCGGTTATAGCCTCTGCTCCTCTAGAAGCGAACTCAAAGCTTATATTTCCTGTTCCAGAAAAAAGGTCCAACACTTTTACATCTGGAAAATAATAACTATTGTTCAAAATATTAAACAAGGCCTCCTTTGCCATATCCTTTGTAGGACGTACCGGCAAATTGTTTGGTGCTATAAGCCGTCTGCCCTTATGTTTACCAGATATAATACGCATTATAAAGTATTTAAAACAGTGAAGTCTATCCGTGGACCTTCAGGCTCTCCCAACTGCAAGTGCTGGGGAAAAGTAGGAGTGAAAATAACGATGTTCTTTATATAGTTATGACATAATTGAAAAACGGGATGATCCTCCTCTATAGCTCCAAAGAGCTTTACGGAAACTTGATCGGCATTTAGCTCTAATTGCTCTAGAACAAATAGCAGATAGTAGGCAAAATCTTCCTTTGTCTCATACAAAAAGCTATTGTACAATAGAAGATTTTTTTGTCTTATGACGCAAATATCCAATTGCCTTTTAGTTACATGTGCGTAACAAATGGGCTCTTTATGGTTACCATATCCATTTAACAGGGATTGAATCATAACGGTTCCGTTATGCAAAAAAGTGAACTCACCAAAAATATCGTATACGTAATTATTAATATTCGCGTAGGGAACGTAAACGTTTACCATATCTTGATTTTCCACCTCGTCATAAGCAATGGTGTCGGTTGCAAAAATACGTGCATTAAACTTGAGGTAATCGGGAAGTGAATTTGGGTCAAACAACGCTTTTGGAACAAGGCCAAACAAGGTGTTCCTATGCACGACCGTAACCTCATCAAATTGTTTGTTGGTAAGTTCATGCTTTTTAAACAGTATGTCTAGTTCAGCTTCGACCTCAATAATATTCAATTGATCTGGAAAAATCACATTATCCGAGTAGGCAATTTTATGTGAGACCGTATCGGCCACACAAAAAGAAAGTCCATTCAAGCTAACTTGAATGGACAATTTCTTAAAATTTTTATCCGGTATATCCGAACTATTGCTTTTTCTCTTTTTTGTCATAAATCGGTGGCCAGTTACCACTTGTACTTACTTCATTCATAGAACCAACCGTAATTGCGGATCCATTTACCTCTTCCACACTCATTTGAGCGTTCTCACGAGACAATAAATCTTTAGGCTGATCGTACAATAATATGCTTTTATCCACTTTAGCTTCAAAAACAGGCGCCCTATATCCGCTTTTTTCAACAAAACCGGCATCCATGCTTACCTTCTCCCCGTTAGGTGCTCCAGGTATATCCATTAAACTTTTGTATCGTGTATCTTTTTTGAAGAGCGAATCTTTTACCGATACAAAGCCTAAAGTATCAATGATCTTTACTTCTTTTAACATGTCTATTTGATAAGCCTGGTCAAATTCCATGAAGGAGGAATCCCTTTGTTGCGTAATAACATAGTTACCTGTATCTATAAATTTAATAAGGCTATTGAAGTCTTTGGCGTAATTTCCGTTAACTGTTTTATAGGCCTCTTGTGAGTTCCTAATGTCCTTTAACTTTGCAACGACTTTGCCAAATCGTTCTACTTTAACTTTTTTAAATTCTATAGGTCCGGTTACCGAATTGTAGATAAGGTACCCTAAACCGATACATGCAATCCAAAGTACAATTTGAATAATGGTCTTCATTTCGTTAAGTGTTAATTTAGTGGTTCCAACAAATCTACAATTTTTTTTTAATGAGAAAAGTTTTTGTGGTAAAAATCATCTTTATCTTTGAACTTGCATGAAACAACTTACACCATCCGCATTTTATAAGGATTTACTAACCAAGTTTCCACATGAACCCACGCTAAAACAACAGATAGCTTTAGAAAAGTTGGCAACCTTTGTGTTATCCAAAGAAAAAGATGAAATCTTTCTTTTGAAAGGCTTCGCAGGGACAGGAAAGACAACCTTAATTGGAACGGTGGTGAATAGTTTATGGAAGTCACGGATGAAAGCAGTTCTAATGGCTCCTACAGGTCGTGCTGCCAAGGTAATGTCCAATTACTCCAAAACCCAAGCATTTACCATTCATAGAAAAATTTATTTTCCAAAGAAACAAGGAGGTGGAGGCGTTCAATTCGTGTTAGCGCCTAATAAGCATAGGGACACTTTATTTATAGTAGATGAAGCTTCCATGATCCCGGATAGAGCTGCAGATTCTAAACTTTTTGACAATGGCTCCTTGTTAGACGATTTAATGATGTTCGTTTATTCCGGTCATAATTGTAAGCTATTGTTAATCGGCGATACTGCACAATTACCCCCGGTCCACCTTAGTCTAAGTCCTGCATTAGATCCGGATACCCTATCCTTAAACTATAACAAAGAAGTTATTCGACTAGAATTGGACGAGGTCGTTCGCCAGGCAGAGGATTCTGGCATTCTTTTAAACGCGACCCTTTTACGGGAACAACTACAGGGTGATTTTTTTGAAAGTTTTAAATTTGATGTGCTCCCCTATACTGATATTGTTAGACTCATTGATGGACACGAAATTCAAGAAGCCATAGACGAATCCTACTCCCAAAACGGTAAGGAGGAAACGGCCTTTATTGTGCGATCCAACAAAAGGGCGAATCTTTACAACCTAAATATTCGCGAGCGTATACTTTTTTTGGAGAACGACTTGGCAGCAGGGGATTTTATGATGGTCGTAAAAAATAATTATTTCTGGCTGAAACCAAATTCCGAAGCCGGATTTATTGCCAATGGCGATATCATTGAGATTTTAGAAATCTTCAATTTTAAAGAAATTTACGGATTTAAATTTGCAGAAGTAAAGGTACAAATGGTAGATTACCCCAACATGAAACCATTCGAAACCGTACTTCTATTGGATACAATAAAAGCGGAATCGCCTTCACTTTCTTATGAAGAAGGCAATAGGCTGTACCAAGAGGTATTAAAGGATTATGCCCACGAAAGCTCTAAATACAAAAAATTCCTTGGCGTAAAAAATAATAAATATTTCAACGGGCTTCAGGTAAAGTTCTCCTATGCCATTACCTGCCACAAATCCCAAGGTGGACAATGGAACACTGTTTTTGTTGAGCAACCCTACCTGCCCAATGGCATAGATAAAGAATATTTGAGGTGGCTCTATACAGCGGTTACCCGTGCCAAACAAAAATTATATCTCATTGGCTTTAAGAACGATTTTTTTGTTGAATAGGAAAAGGCTATTTTAGTATTTAAGTAGTATTAAAGCGAGAAATGGGATATTGTTAAAAATATACCAAACAAGAAACACTGTAGTTAAAAAAAGAAAACGGTATACTGAGTATGACAACGGAAACCATATTAAGCATATTTTTAGGGGTTGGGTTGGCGGCCTCCGTTGGGTTTCGTGTTTTCCTACCCCTTTTTGCATTGAGTCTCGCTGCTTATTTCGGCACTTGGGAGCTTAATGATAGTTGGCAATGGATAGGAAGTCTAGCTGCCCTACTTACGTTGGGAGTTGCTACCGTTGTTGAAGTTTTCGCTTATTTTATTCCATGGGTAGACAATCTTTTGGACAGTATCGCCATACCCCTGGCAGCGATTGCAGGTACAGCAGTAATGGTATCTACCGTTGCAGGGCTAGATCCCGTTGTAACTTGGTCCTTGGCAATTATAGCCGGTGGTGGAACAGCAACCGCCATTAAAGGTGCTGGAGCTACTGGGCGCCTTGCTTCGTCAGCGACTACGGGTGGATTGGCTAATCCCGCATTGGCAACTGTAGAAACCGGAACTGCCGTAGTAGTTACCGTTGCCTCTATATTTGCGCCGATATTGGCCGCCGTTCTTGTGATTATTATTTTAGTACTTATTTTTAGAATCTATAGAAGCTTTAGGCCACAAAACAGTGGCCGGTGATAAAAAATGCAACAAAACAAGTAGCAACTTTATAGATATAAACAACCCAAATAGCCAATCAATAGCAATCAACACATAACTAAACCTTCAAAAAAGTGAAAATTATCGCCATGATACCTGCCCGTTATGCGGCTTCTAGGTTCCCTGCAAAACTAATGCAAGACCTTTCAGGGAAACCGGTCATTGTACGTACCTATGAAGCCGCAGTTAATACCGAACTCTTTGATGCGGTTTATGTAGTTACGGACAGCACCATCATTTATGACACGATTATAGGCGCAGGTGGTTTAGCTCTCATGAGTAAAAAGGAGCACGAATGCGGTAGCGATCGTATTGCGGAAGCGGTAACCGATATGGATGTAGATATTATTGTAAACGTACAGGGAGACGAGCCCTTCACGGACCGCCAAAGCCTAGCCAGTGTTCTGTCCGTTTTTAAGAACGATTTGGACAAGGAAATCGATTTGGCATCCCTAATGGTACAGATTACTGACGATGAAGAAATCAATAACCCCAATACGGTAAAGGTCATTGTGGACAATAGAAACTTTGCACTCTACTTTTCGCGAGCGCCTATTCCGTTTCCAAGGGCAAAAGATGTTGGAACCGTCTATTACAAGCACAAAGGTATTTATGCCTTTAGAAAAAGTGCCTTGATGGATTTTCAACGATTGCCGATGCTTGCCTTGGAAGCCACAGAGAAAATTGAGGCTATTAGATATCTTGAATACGGAAAAAAGATTAAAATGGTAGAAACTACGGTTTCGGGAATTGAAATAGATACGCCGGAAGATTTGAAAAAAGCACAAGCAGCATGGAAATAGACTTCTCGCAAATAAGGGTGATTGGTTTTGACGCAGACGATACGCTTTGGGTCAACGAAACCTACTTTAGGGAGGCGGAAGAACGTTTTGCCGAGCTTTTAGAACCCTATGAAACCAAGAATAAGATAGACCAGGAACTTTTTAGAATGGAGATTCGAAACCTAGAACTCTATGGCTATGGTATTAAAGGTTTTATGCTTTCCATGATTGAATCGGCGTTGGAGCTTTCCAATAATGAAATTCCGCAAGCTACAATACTTAAACTTTTAGATATAGGAAAAAACATGATTTCCCATCCGGTGGATGTGCTAGCAGGTGTGGAAAAAGTACTAGAAAAATTAAATGGAAAATACAGACTCATCGTTCTCACCAAAGGAGACCTCCTAGATCAGGAACGCAAATTGGACCGCTCCAAGCTGTCCGATTATTTTCATCATGTAGAAGTATTGAGTGATAAAAAAGAAAAGAATTACAAGGATTTACTAGAGCATTTGGAAATTTCTACCAACGAATTCTTGATGATAGGCAATTCCCTAAAATCAGACGTGTTACCTTTGGTAAATATTGGCGCCAGTGCAATTCATGTCCCTTTTCACACTACTTGGAAACATGAGGACGTAACTGCCCCGCAAAAGAAATCTGGATATATGACCGTCCAGAAATTAACGGATGTCCTAGACTATCTAGCATAAGCAAAATGGAGCTAAAAAAAGAAAAAAGATTGAAGAACATACCTACTAAAGCATCAGAACAGTATCGAAATTTTCCTATGGTCCCCCGCGTGGTTTTCGGCAACGGCAGTTTTGACCAGTTAGGGGCTATCTTAATGCCAAAACGAAAGCATTCCGAAGCTCCTATTATATATCTTGTCGATGCTATTTTTGAAGGCTCCAAACTTGTGACACGGATTCCAAATATATTCTGTGATCAAATCATTTTTGTACCCTCAAAAGACGAACCCAGTACGGCACAAGTAGATGCTCTGGTAACTATGATAAAACAAAACTTCCAAGAATTACCTTTTGGTATCGTTGGTATTGGCGGCGGTACAATTTTGGATTTATCCAAGGCTGTAGCTATTCTTTTGACCAACGCAGGAAGTGCTGTTGATTATCAAGGTTGGGATTTAGTGCAGAAAAAAGCCATTTACCATGTGGGTATACCAACCATAAGCGGAACTGGAGCCGAAGTATCCAGAACTACGGTTCTTTTAGGTCCTGAAAAAAAATTAGGTATTAATTCTGATTTTACCACTTTTGATCAAGTACTATTGGATCCGGAGCTTACCCAAGGCGTATCTAAAGAACAGCGCTTTTACACGGGAATGGATTGTTTTATTCACTGTATAGAATCGCTAGAAGGCACATTTTTAAATGCTTTTAGCCAAAGTTATGGCGAAAAAGCCTTAGACCTTTGTAAAGAAGTTTTTCTTGGTGATATCCCAGACAATGAATCTCGAGATAAATTAATGATGGCATCCTGGCATGGCGGTATGAGTATTGCCTACTCACAGGTGGGTGTTGCCCATGCACTCAGCTATGGTCTTGGTTTTCTTTTAGGTATAAAACATGGAATTGGCAATTGCTTGGTGTTCCAACATTTAGCCGAATTTTATCCGGAAGGGGTGGCACTTTTTAACAAAATGATGTATAAACATAACATCACGCTGCCGAAAGGCGTTTGTAAGCACTTAACCGATGCGGAGTTTGATAAAATGGCAACAATTGCCATGGGTATGGAGCCCCTTTGGGAAAATGCCTTGGGCGAACAATGGAAAGCAATTATTACACCTGAAAAGATTATATCGATCTATAAAAAAATATAGCGTTGGTTTTGTCGTAAAAAATAAGCGACCCATCCTTAGAATCAAAACAAAACGAATGCAGAGTGTAGCTAAATTCATTTATTTTAAATTGCTGAAATGGTCTCTAGTCGGCGAATTTCCATCAGAAATCAAAAAATGTGTCATCATCGTAGTCCCACATACGAGTTGGTGGGACTTTTTACTGGGCCTGCTCGTGCGTAGCGTATGGCAGGAGGAAATTAACTACATAGGTAAAAAAAGCCTCTTTGATTCTCCCTTTGGATGGTTTTTCAGATGGACCGGCGGCACGCCAATAGATCGCAGTAAATCCAATGATACCGTTTCCGCCATTGCCCAAGTTTTTAAGGAAAAGGATAAATTTAGGCTTTCTCTTTCGCCAGAAGGTACACGCAAAAAAGTAACCCAGTGGAAAACCGGATTTTACTTTATAGCCAAAGCAGCAAAAGTGCCCGTGGTTATGGTAGCCTTTGATTATGAAAACAAGCAAGTAAAAGTTTCGAAACCACATTTTCCTACTGAGGACCAAGAAGCTGATTTTGCAACCTATGAGGCATTCTTCAAAGGGATAAAAGGAAAAGTTCCGGAATACAGTTAGTAGTAAGTCTCAAGGTTTAAAATCAAATAACGTAAGGGCTCTCTTTTAATAGGCTTCACTAATACCAAAGCGCACATGATGTATCCAGGAACAAAAACTACAACAAAAAGAGTCACTAGTAGTAAACTAGTTAACCAATTTAAAGCAGGGACGGATACAAACAGAATATGCCTAAACCTATAATACTGCTTAGTTAATCTGATATTTTATACAAACAAAAAGCCACGTCTCCACGTGGCTTTTTTAACTAACGCTAACTAACTCAAACTTAACTTTAATTCAATTTTATTATTTTAGGCTGTTACTCACCTTGACCAAGAGAAAAGGCTCGTTTACCATCAAATTCATACAGGTTTTCGGTTTTTATCACATCAAACCCTTGATTATACAATTTAGATAATAAGGCTACGACCTGCTCATAACTAACTGGGGCGTATACTGGCTGGCCTCCTGTTAACTGTGCGTCTGTTGCAACAAACCTGCATCTCCAATGATCCGTACAATAGGTCTCTTTCATTCCTCCGGGAAAAACCTTTACCCCGCGGTTCGTAATCATTTTAAGCTTCAATTTAAATGCATCCAAATGTGATAAGGCTTGTCCTATTTCTTCGGGGTCAGAACCTTTCCAGTCTATAAAAATGTCTACACCTAACAGCACTTTCTCTTCTACCTTTCTTTTATACGCTGGGATGGTTATGGTTCCCGTACCTTTGGCCATGGTACTTGCTGGCAGTTTTTCAGGAAATTGACCCAACTTAGCAATCACCGCATCTGCAAACTCAGAAGTAGAAACCTTTTTCTTGCTTATTCGTTCGTCATAGATATCCGCGGTATGGTATCCGTCTTCTATAGCGGCTAACCATGCATTTTTTATTTTATCGGCAATCTCGGTTTGACCTATATGCGCTAACATGGATATGGCAGCATTAATCAATCCAGAAGGATTTGCTATGTTCTTCCCTGCGATATCCGGTGCAGAACCGTGAATGGCCTCAAACATGGCCACATTAGTGCCAATATTCGCAGAACCCGCCATACCTACACTTCCGGCAATTTCGGCAACAATGTCAGAAACAATATCACCGTAAAGGTTCGAAGTTACGACTACATCATAATTTTCTGGATTAGCTGCTAATCGGGCAGCTCCTATATCAATAATTTGAGCATCACTAGTAATTTCTGGATATTCGGTAGCAATCTCATCAAATACTTGGTGGAAAAGTCCATCAGTAAGCTTCATGATATTGTCCTTTACCATGCAGGTTACTTTTTTACGTCCGTATACACGTGCATATTCAAAAGCGTAGCGTACAATCTTCTCACATCCCGGTCGGGTAATAAGCTTTAAGCATTGTACCACGTCTTGGGTTTGTTGGTGCTCTATACCAGCATAAAGATCTTCTTCATTTTCCCGTATTACGACAACATCCATATTTGGAAAATGCGTATGTACGTACGGATGTAAGGCGCTAACTGGCCTAACGTTCGCAAACAGCCCTAAAGATTTTCTCAATGTAACGTTTAAGCTTTTGTACCCCTTACCTTGTGGTGTGGTAATGGGGGCTTTAAGTATCAGCTTATTTCTAATGATAGTTTCCCATGTTTCTTTTGCGATTCCTGATGAGTTTCCGGAAAGATAAACCTGCTCTCCCAATTCTATATATTCAGGCGCTATGTTCGCACCCGCAGCATGTAGTATATTAAGCGTAGCATCCATGATTTCTGGACCTATTCCGTCGCCTTTTGCTACAGCAACTTTAACTGCTTTGTCACTTGAATGGTTGTAAGATGATTTCTTTAAAACTTTAGTATTCATAGATGAACAATTTTATGTACAGTGCAAATATTCACTTTTTAAATCATATATTATTATTTATGTTATTGATCAATATCATTAATTATTTTAATGTATTATACTTTGAGTTTAAATTAATACGGCAATTGATCGGTTTCTATTATACCCATGCAAGCATACATACAGCTTTGTTCACTACGAGAATAAAATCAAAAAAGATAGATAGAAGCGTATTTTAGATATAACATGGCCAAATAATAACGGAATATAGAATTACACAGCCTTGTGCCGGGAGTATGGAGGTTCGAATAGGTAAACGGAAGACTTTGATTTCATTAAAAAAAGCAGGCCATAAGCCGGATTCTGTATACCCTAAACTAGGTTTAGGAATACCTTATCATTTATCTAGGCCAGTGGTTACCCAAAGGCTCTAACCGCCTACCCTTCGGCTCGGGCGTGCAGCCCTTTCCCGATCGAAATCGGGACGCCGGTTTACATGACGTTTCACCGTATAGAGTTTACCTGATTTCACTACAGCCGAACTGTACTTGCTTTCTGTTGCACTTGTCCTCACCTTTCGGCGGACGGGTGTTACCCGCTATACTGCACTATGGTGTCCGGACTTTCCTCTCCGTGCGAACATAAGTTCAACACGCAGCGATAAGGTGGCCTGCTATAGGCAAATGTACTGCAATTGTTGATAACTAAAGATGATATACACTTTAAATCGACCAAAGAATAAGAAGCTATTTTTATATTTGTATTAGGACAAAATCAAACAGATTTGGAACCATTTATTGTATCGGCCAGGAAGTACAGACCGCAGACATTTAAGGATGTTGTGGGGCAAGAGGCCATTACCAATACCCTCCAAAATGCAATTAACAATGATCATCTTGCCCAAGCCTTGCTATTCTGTGGTCCCAGGGGAGTCGGAAAAACAACCTGCGCCAGAATACTGGCCAAACAAATAAATTCCGATGGGACAGAAAGTCCGGACGAGGATTTTGCTTTCAATATATTTGAACTTGATGCTGCCTCCAATAACGGTGTTGATCAAATACGGGAACTTACGGATCAAGTGCGTATTCCACCACAAGTAGGAAAGTATAAAGTATATATTATTGATGAGGTTCACATGTTGTCTACCAATGCCTTTAATGCATTCTTGAAGACCTTGGAGGAACCCCCCGCCCATGCTATTTTTATTTTGGCAACTACCGAGAAACATAAAATTATTCCAACCATTCTGTCTCGTTGTCAAATATTTGATTTTAAGAGAATTACAGTTAAGGATGCTGCAGAATACTTAAAGTACATTGCAGAAAGCCAAGGCATTACTGCAGATGAAGATGCTTTACACATCATTGCGCAAAAAGCGGATGGCGCCATGCGTGATGCACTTTCGATTTTTGACCGGGTCGTTAGTTTTTCTGGAAAAGAACTCACCAGGAAAGCGGTGACGGAAAACCTTAACGTACTTGATTACGACACCTATTTTAAAGCTACCGATTTTATTTTAGAACATAATATCCCTCAGGCACTCCTGCTTTTCAACGAAACTTTGGCACTAGGTTTTGATGGACATCACTTTATTAACGGTTTGGCTTCGCATTTTAGGGATTTAATGGTATGCCAACACCAGGAAACTATTGCACTACTAGAGGTCGGGGAAGCCGCTCAAAAAAGTTATCGAGACCAAGCGAAACGCACTTCGTCCGTTTTTTTGCTCAAAGCTTTAGATTTAGCCAATGAATGCGATCTCAACTATAAAACCAGTAAAAACCAGCGATTACTGGTAGAACTTACGCTAATGAAACTTGCCTCTATCGACTTTGATGGAGAAAAAAAAAATCCTGAATCGGTAGCACTTCACAACAAGACTATCGATTTTATTGCTCCGGCCGCTTTTTATCAAAATATCCCATCCGCTCCAAAAACAAAAGAAACAACGGCTAGCGACCAAACATTGATAGCAGGCCAAAAAGATACTTCCAGGGCGCAACGAAATGACCATGAATTTTCGGAAAACTTGGTGTCGGAACCACAACAACCGTTTAATGAAGAGCGCGAGCAAAAAGGGACCGAAACAATCACCTCCAAGCCTGAACCTAAGCTTTCCAAATCTTCTGAACCAGAATCGATGGTTTCACATGGGCAAAACGAACAACCGACTGCCAAGAATATTAATATAAAGCCCACTTCGAAGCGGGTTTCCGGTTTATCCATATCCAGCTTAAAAGCAAAAAAGCAGCACGAGCTGAATAAAATTGAGGTAGTTATCGATGAAGATGCCTTACCTAAAGATGTGTTTACAGAAGACACACTGCGTCAACATTGGACGGATTTTGTAAATCAAATTGACGCAAAAGGACAAAAAATATTGGCCTCAAACCTAAGCGTTGATGTTCCAAGACTAAAGGATGATGTACTCATTTGTATCGAAATGCCCAACGGTACCATGAAAAAGGAGATTGAGCGCGAAAATTACGAGTTGATGGAATATCTCCGTGCCAAGCTAAACAATCATTTCATTCAACTCCAAATTACGGTAAACGAAAAAAGTGCGAAAAAATTCGCGTTTACACCCGAAGAAAAATATCAAAAATTAAGGGATAAAAATCCCGCAATCGACCTCTTGCGAAAGGAATTTGATTTAGACCTTTGATTTCGCTTTTAAACGATACGCATACAGAAAACAGACCAAGGCAATAATTAACAAGCCAAAGGCTTCACGCCCCAACTCCACCGTTTTAATGTCGCCATCATCTAAATCAAATCCTTGAAAATCGGAAGGGTACAGATAAATAAAACCCATAAAACAGGTGATGCCAGCTACTACAGGAACCAAGTTGGGAAGCTTATCCAAAGCGAAAAGTAGGGAAACAAAAGCTGCTGCCGCGTAAATAACAATCCACCCCAAGGAATCTGGATCATTGTACTGCACCGCAGCTCCTATGGAGAACAATACCATAAACAAAAAACCGACATACTTAAATAGTGTATTCATAAGACCCTAGTGTAAAACTTGATTTTCAATAACTTGATAAACATCTACAGCTTCAATAACTTCATCTTTAGATACGCTATTATTGTTACTTATAAGAATGGGATAATCGTCTGTATCCTCTGGAATACGCCCATGGGAACCCTTAATCAACGTAGCGTCAATTGGAATAATATCCATTACCGTTCGGAATCCTAATTTCTTTTTTATTAGCTTACCAACAACTTTTGCCATGACTAGTTTATCCTTTGGATCAGTCATCATTTCTACTGGATCGTAACCAGGTTTTTTATGAATGTCCACCATTCTTGCATAATCCGGTGCCTTGGCATCATCCAACCAAAAATAATAAGTGAACCACGAATCCTTATCCGCCACCACGACCAAATCACCACAACGATCGTGATTCAAATGCTCCTGTTCGATTTCATCTTTAGATAGCACCTGTTCCACCCCTTCTTGTTGGGCAATTAGTTTCTTTACAGCATCCAGGTGTTTCTTGTTTTTAATATAAACGTGCGCGATTTGATGATCTGCAACGGCAAAAGCATCACTAACCCCGGCATCCAAGAGTTCCAGACCTCGCTCTACCCTAACACTTATATATCCGTTTTTGCGCAATACCCTGTTCAAATGTATCGGTCGGCTTACATTTGTTATCCCGTATTCCGACAGTAGTATGATATTGGAATCAGATTTTACATAATGTTCCACCAGTTGTTTTACCACACCATCTATTTTCTTTAAATCCTTGGAAATAATATCAAAATCCAATCCGTATCGCTGTAGGTTATAATCCAAATGTGGTAGATATATTAGCGTTAACGTCGGATTATGGAGTTTATCTGTTTGAATAGCGGCATTGGCTATCCATTGCGAGGAATTTATGGTTGTTTTTGGACCCCAAAATTCAAATAATGGAAAGGTTCCCAAACTATCCTGTACGGTATCGCGGAGCTCGGCCGGTTGGGAGTAGATATCCGGAATTTTACGACCGTCCGCCAAATAATTGGGTCTTGGTGTAATACTATAATCTACCGTAGAATACATATTGTACCACCAAAAATGATTGGCACAGGTAAATCCGGCATCTCTTGCTTTAAGCGCATCCCAGACTTTAGGTTGTTGCACCAAGTGGTTGGACTGCCGCCAAAACTTAACCTCACATTCTTCCTTAAAATACCATCCGTTCCCAACAATGCCATGTTCCGAAGGCCATTTTCCTGTCAGGTAGGTAGATTGCGCCGAACAGGTTACTGCAGGCAATACCGGTTTTATATAAGTGGAATGTCCCTTTTCCAGAAAAGATTTAATAAAAGGGGTATGCGCACCAATGAGGCGTTTTGTAAGTCCAACAACATTTATGACAACGGTCTTCTTCATGTTACAAGCGTTCTTTTAACCAGTTGATCTCTCGTATTATAGATTGGGTCAGGTCTTCCTTTAAATCGGCAGGCAATACATCCCAGGTATAGGTTTCTATCTCTAAGTGCTCAGTAATAGCCTGTTGCTTTAAAAATCCCAAGGTCTTCAAAATATGATCTTGTGTAGAGGAAAGGGCTCCAAACTTTTCTAAAAATATAGGAACATGAAAATGGGCGCGTAATTCTGTAAAATTTCCTCTTTTTTCAAGAACAATCGGTAAATCGTTATACGTAATTACGTCATCCCCTTTTTTCTCGGTGACCTGATGTAGGTAGGTGGGCTCATTGAATTGAGCAAGCAGATTCCAAACATCAACATCGTTAACCCCATTAAACAAAATCTTTAAAGCAGCACTGACCTGGATTTTTCCCGTTTTTATATTAGCTTTTTTGAATTTGGCAAACGTAGCTTCCGGTTCCTCATAGGCTAATGAAAAGTGGCAGATGTCATAGCAAACGGTTAAGTACCGTTTGATGAGGGCTTCAATTTCTGTGGCATTCTTTCCCAACGAATCCTGGAGCATTTCAAGCCCTATGGGGACTAGATAGTCGGAATAAAAAGCAAGGACCTCATCGCTATTTTCGAGTAATCCGTCCGGTTCCGGTTCTATATCTAAATGTAAGTATTTTCCAGTCTCGTTTTCAATGGTGTACAAATGTTTCGCCACCTGTATCATCTGTTCCGCTCCTCTTACAAAAGCAGCTTTTTTATCGGTATCGGTCTTATGCCAATATTTATAGGTGATCGGGGAAGTAGAAATTCCGCCTGATTGTCCGTCCGGAAGTAAAACCGCCAACTGGTCAAAAAGTCGTAGCGTGTATGTTAGTCGGTCTTTAGTGGTCCAATCCGGGGCATGAACATTATCCTTCACCCGTTGGTCATGAAAATTCCCATAAGGAAATCCGTTCATGGTAAAAACATACACATCATTTTCCTGTAGCCAGTTCTGAAATTGCCTCATGTTAGCACCGGTAGCCAATTCTTCGCTCGCACTATTGGACAACCGCAATCCTAAACCAAAGGAAGCCGTATTAGCGACGGCGGACTTAATTGTGGGTACATGTTGCTTTAAGCTTTCAAAGGTGTTTTTCCAATCCTGCCCAGGGTGTATGTTGGTGCAGTAAGAAAGATGGTATGTGTTGTCAATAAGCATAGGACTATTGGTTTACGGTAGCATACTGATTTAAGTTGCCAATAGCTTGGGACATTAACTTCATATCTATGGTATGGACATCGTGCTTCACACCAATGTCCGAAATAAGGGTAATCGTCAACTCGCCACCCAAATGCTCTCTGAATTCCTCTATTCCGCCCAGGAGTTCCTCGGTTTCTTCTTTAGAATGTAAAGGAAGGGATAAATCAAAACCGATAGTCAACATGACCTCCAAAATATGACCTAAATCGCTCTCCGATATCAACCCTACCAATTGTGCATAAGTTAGGTCCAAGGCAATACCTTTGGCTACGGCCTCACCATGGCGCAAGGTGTAGTTGGTCATGTATTCCATTTTATGAGCCGCCCAATGTCCAAAATCCAAAGGTCTGGACGAACCGGACTCAAACGGATCTCCACCTTGGGATATGTGGTGCATATGCATTTCTGCGCATTTATAAATGACATGTTGCATGACTTCCATATCTCGATTTTTCAGAGCTATAGCATGGTCCGATATATATTTAAAAAATTCCTTGTCCTTGATTAAGGCCACTTTTATTGCCTCGGACACCCCTGAAATCCAATCTCGTTGTTCTAAGGTGGTTAAAAAGTTACTATCATTGATAATGGCAAAGGGTGGTGCAAAAGTCCCCAAAAAATTCTTTTTATTAAAAATATTGACGCTGTTCTTCACTCCCACCGCGGCGTCGTTCTGCGAAAGAACGGTCGTGGGTATACGAATTAATTTTACGCCCCTATGTGCAATAGCGGCAGCATACCCAACCATATCTATAAGCGCACCCCCACCAATGGCGATAACAAATGAATGCCTACAGATCGCGTTGTCGTTTATGCCTTTCAATACCGTTTCTATCGCTTCCGTACTGTTTTTGGATTGCTCACCGCCATCTAAAACGATGCTTTGGGTATGCTTCAATTGTTTTTGATGTGCTGTGCAATAGGCTTCAATTTGCATCAAGATATCCGGATGTGCCTTGGCTAGTCCTGCATCAATCACAAAAAAAAGCTTTACCCGTTCATTGGGTTTATAGTTTGCGACCGTATCCGAAAAAATCGGATTGTCAATCGTAAATACCCCTTGCGTAAAAAGCAACTGGTATTGATAGTGAACGGAAAATGATTGTTTTATTGGTGGTAACTGCATAATTCTTAGGTAACGGCAAAAAGTTTAGAGAGCATAATAGACAATGGCAAAAGTAATAAGACACCTAAGCCAATGTACCAATTGGAGAAACCTACCGCCCAACAAGCATCCATAACCACCAAAGATAACACTCCGGCCATCACAGCCTTCTTAATATGTTCGGGTGAATTTTCCTTGTAAGCTTTTAATAATGGCCGGTATACTAAAAAAGTAAAAAGTAATAAAAACGGAAGTGCAATCACTAAATTGGTACTGTGTATAGCAATTCCCGTTGCAATCAATACAATTACCGCAGCATACAATACCGCGGCCATTACAATATGCTTTTTGTTATCACCATGCACTTCTCCACGGCTTATCAGCGTAATGGCAAAAATATATGCTACGGGAATAATCGCAATCCAAATGATGGGAAGATCTCCTAGGATAGAAATCCCTAACAGGAGATTTAGGCCCCTACAAAGTCCCATGACCATTGGTCCGAAGAAGGAATGATGCTTTGCTATGGCATCATAAATATAAATGGTTGCCGCCAAGATAATCGCTATATACCCAGAAATATCGGATACCATAACAGCCAAGGCACAGCCCAATAGCATTAGAATAGCCCCAAGGGCAGCAGCTTCTTTAATAGATACATCACCACTAGGAATAGGCCGTTCCGGACGTTCAACAGCATCTAGCTTCGCATCAAATACGTCGTTCAATACTACGCCACCCGCATATAAAAAAACCGAAGAAAAAACCAATAGGGTAATCGTCCCTGTATCTACTAAAAAATAATCTACCGAAGCTATTCCGCTGAAAAAACAGGAAATAGCAATACCCGCCAAAATATCGGCGGCGGCAGTAGGTAAATTTGCAGGACGGCATAAACGCAGCAGCCCCATTAATTTCTTGGACATCCTAACTAATTTGATTTTCGTCTATTCTTGGAACTTGACCTCTAAGTACACTATTATCGTTAAATAATTGGGATTGATCTATGCTTTTAGGATTCAACCAATGTTCTTCTTTCATTCTTCCATTCTTACTAAAAGCGTCCAAAGCATTTTGGTAACAGGTTTTTACCACATCGGCCTTGGCTATTCCTCTTTGTAGCATTAACGACGCAGTCTTTGGAACGGCCATTGGATCGCTAACACCCCAATCTGCAGAACTATCTACAATGATGTTATCACTACCAAATTTACGTACTACTTCTACCATTCGCTCGTTGCCCATCTTTGTTTTGGGATAAATAGTAAAGGCTGCTATAAAGCCTCTGTCTAAAACTTCCCTGACGGTTTCTTCGTTATTATGGTCTATAATTACATTGGACGGGTCCAAACCGTGCTCTACGCAGACTTCCATACTTTTGATGGTGCCCGCTTTTTTATCCCTATGTGGTGTATGTACCTGAACGGTCATGTTCAGTTCCTTGGCCATATCCAACTGCATTCTAAAGAATTTGTCCTCTGCAGGAGTTTGATCATCATAACCTATTTCGCCAATGGCAACAACATTCTCTTTATGCAAATACAAGGGTAAAAGTTCAATTACCTGTTCTGCCAAGGCTTCGTTATTGGCCTCTTTTGAATTAAGGCCTATGGTACAATAGTGCTTAATTCCGAATTGAGACGCCCTAAACGGTTCCCAACCTACCAAACTACTAAAGTAGTCTTGAAAAGAACCCACTTGGGTCCTAGGTTGTCCCAACCAAAAAGAAGGTTCTATGACGGCAACAACACCTGCCGCGGCCATAGCCTCGTAATCGTCCGTCGTTCGCGCGCTCATGTGCACGTGTGGATCTATAATCATCATCTTATCTTGCATAGTCTATTTTTTTAAGGTGCTCCAAGTTATATCGTTAGAAGCAACTTGCTCCTTTAATTCTTGATGTGTTTCTAATAATGCCAAGGCCTTTTTATCCTCTGAGAAATAGCAACAAAGTGCACCAGCTTTATTTTCAATCGGGTCTTCACTGGTTAATAAACGCTCCATATCCGAACGTAAGGTATCGTCCATAAACTTGGAAACTGGTCGCCAGAACATAGGATCTATTTTTCTTGATGCCGCCCAACGCTCATGTGCATAATCCGAAATAATCCTGGCTAAATCCGCATTCGCTCTTTCATCAACGGATTCTATCAAACTTAAATCCCGTTCCATAAAAGCGGCTTTAAGATACATTTGATTCCATTGTTGATCGTTAAAATATAAAGCCGGATACCGATTGTTCAAGGTAATGGCATCAAAAATGATAGCTATATTGGTCCGCAAGGCTTCTACCGCTGCATGTTTAAAACTTTCGGATTCTGGTAATATTGTTAAATATCTTAAAAAAGTTTCCAATTCAGTGGTATCTGCTACTTCAATAATTTTAGCAACCTCTTTAGTATAAAATTCAGGATTTACCTCAAGCACTTTGGTGAGTAAATAAATTCTAGACATCTGAAGAACATCTGCCCCGTGGGATTTAAAGTAGGAAATCGTTTCATCAAACTCATCACCAAAATGCTCAATCTGGGTTTTATCAAACTTAGAAGCCAATAGGCTGTAGGTCATAAACAAATCCCTGGCCGATTTGGAAGTTTCAAGTTTGTTCGTTTTTTCTGTCAACCAATCCAACGCATCCTGCTTCGTAGTATTCTTTAAAATTCCGTAAATCGTATTACTTTTCTGCATTATGTGTAGCTTGAAAATTGCTTTCCTCAAAATTAATTATTAAAAGCCATTTAGCCTTATTTTTGTGGTGTAAAGAACGCTTATTGTTGGTAAAGGCGATTCTATAATATAAAACTGAGAATTATGTTGGGCCTAAAACTACCTACGGACCCTAGATGGGTAAATATCGTTTCAAAAAATATTGATGAAATTTTAACCGATCATGCGTACTGTGAACAGAAAGCGGCAAGTACTGCTATATCTCTTATCGTTTCGTTTCCAGAGTATCCAGAACTTATCGAAGAAATGATTGCTTTATCCAGGGAAGAGATGGGACATTTTAAAATGGTACACGATTTACTATTGGAAAGGGGACAAACATTAGGTAGAGACCGTAAAGACGAATATGTACTTAAACTGATTAAATTCTTTCCTAAAGGTGGAAGCAGAACTACCCAGCTTGTACACAGGTTATTATATGCTGCTTTAATCGAAGCCAGAAGTTGCGAACGTTTCCGTTTGCTTTCAGAGGAGCTGAAGGATAAAAAACTGGCCGAATTTTATCGAAAATTGATGATTAGCGAAGCCGGACATTATACCATGTTTCTTAAATTTGCCCGCCAATATGGCGATTTGAAGGAGGTCAACCAAAAATGGGAAGAACTTTTAGAATACGAAGCTGAAATTATGAAGAATTTGGGCACCAAGGAGACCATGCACGGATAGCCGTTGGCTTTTCTTTGCGCCTACGGTTGCTTAATTCCTACTTTTGATGTTCTGCATTATTAAACAAAAGGTACATTTCCCATATGCATTGGATAAAAATTGACTGCAATAGTAGCATAGGCTCTCAAATATGTGAATGTATCGTTTCTATAAACTGATTTTAGTAGGAATCGTTGCTATGCTAATAAATCTATTTTTAATCCTCCAATTTATTCACGTAATAATCATACATAGCAAATTGAGATCGCACCTTTTCTTTATTGTTCTTACGATATGCGTTATCCTGCTTGGCATTGAATAAGCGGGCTTTTACATTGTCTGCCCACGATATTTCAAAGGTATCCAGAAGTTCCTTTTTTATATCGGCATCATATATAGGGCAACCCACCTCTACTCTATTCTCCAGATTTCGGGTCATAAAGTCTGCAGATGAAATATAAACTTTCGTGTCTCCATCATTACAGAAAATAAACATACGAGGATGTTCCAAAAATTTATCTATAATACTTATGGCCTCTATGTTTTCGCTCATTCCTTTTACGCCTGGTATAAGGCAGCAAATCCCCCTAACAATCAATTGGATTTTTACACCAGCATTACTCGCTTTGTACAAGCGATCTACCATAGCGTACGAGGTAAAACTATTCATCTTTATTTTGATAAATGCCTCTTTACCGGCCTTTGCATTGGCAATTTCTTGGTCAATTAATTCTTTAAATACTTTGGTGGTGTAATGTGGCGATACTATTAAATGTTTGTACTTATTGATTTTATAAGTGGTCTCAAAGAAATCGAATACTTTGTTCAACTCTTTTAGGATAGGTTCGTTGGCTGTAAACAAGGTATAATCCGTATAAATTTTAGCCGTAGATTCGTTGAAATTTCCAGTACTTATAAAACCATACCGTTTCATATGGCCTTCCTCTTCCCGCTCGATTAAACATATCTTGCTATGCACTTTTAAGCCAGGAACACCAAAAATTAGCTTTACCCCTTCAGCCTGAAGCTCTTCTGCATATCTAATATTCGCGTGCTCGTCAAAGCGTGCTCGAAGCTCTATCTGAAGAATCACCTGTTTCCCATTTTTTACGGCATTAGACAAACAAGCGGCCACTTGAGAATCATTTGCAAGCCTATACACGGTAATTTTAATGGTCTTTACCTTGGGGTCAAGTGCAGCCTCCCGTAAAAATTTCAATACGTAGGAAAATGTATGATAGGGCGTATACTGCAAGTAGTCTTTTTCTGCAATTCTCTCTAATAGACTGCCGTCTAGGCTAAGTCCCTTTACGGGTAATGGCGTTATCTTTTCATACAAAAGATCTTGCCTGCCCAAACTGGGAAAACTTAAATAATCTCTTTTATTATGATACCTTCCACCAGGGATGACGCTATCGGTATCCTCAACCTTCATCTTTTCCTTTAAAAACTGTAAGGTATCTTTTCCTATCTTTTTATCATACACAAAACGTACCGGATCACTTATTTTTCGACCTTCTACACTGGAATAAATCTTTTCTATAAAGCTTTTGCTCAAGTCGTTATCAATATCCAGTTCTGCGTCCCTGGTAATTTTGATCATGTGTGCAGATATGGCACTATAATCGAACATGGTAAAAATGCTATCCATACAAAACCGAATAACATCGTCTAGCATTATGACGTAATCCTTATCCCCTTCCCTAGGCAATACCACAAAGCGCTCTATTCCTTTGGGAATCTCAATAAGCGCGTATCTTTTTTCTATTCTCCTTGATGTTTCACGAGTGCGATCGTCCCTTTTCAGCAACATTCTTATAGCTAAATAAGCTGCCGTATCTTTTAATGTTGGAAATTCAGCTAAATCGCTGAGAATTATTGTGGTCAGTTGCGGGCTAACATTTTGTAGAAAATATTTTTTTACAAATTTTTGTTGCCTCTCGGAAAGTTCAGTTTCGGTAATCAAGAACACATTCTGTTCTTCGAGCTGCTTTTCAATTTGAAGTATTATATCAATGCTTTTAGCCTGCTGTTTAATGACGATTTTGGTAATCTCCTCCAGCAAATCCTTGGCAACTTCTCCTCCTAATGCGCTTTTACCCTTTCTCCCTGCCTCCACAATCCGTTTTACGGTCGCATAACGTACCTTAAAAAATTCATCTAAATTATTAGAGAAAATTCCAGCAAACCGCAATCGCTCTATTAGCGGTACGTTTTCATCTGCACTTTCCTGCAGCACTCGTTCATTAAATTTAAGCCAGCTTATTTCCCTGTTTATATATTGATTCTTGCTCTTCATCATCATTTTAAATGCTTTGGAAAAATTGTTTGTACTGTTGTGCCCTTTTCGATAGTGGTCCAATTATTATCATTGAATTGAAGGTGAACAAACCCACTAGTTGGCACGTTTTCTATATGCTCACTACCCAATATATTTGCAATATGCGTAAAAGCGTGGTTATGTCCAAAAACTAAAACGGTATCGAGACTGCTTGGTTGGCTTCTAACAAAATCTAAAACATGTTCTCCCGAAAAATCATAAAGCTCGGGAATCACCTTGAAGTTATCGAACGGAAATCTTAGTTGACGTATACAAATCATAGCCGTGTGTAATGCCCTGTTAGCAGGGCTTGAATAAACGAAATCTATGGTCAGGTCCTTGGTGGAGAGTTTTTCTCCCACCAACTTAGCGTCGCTTATGCCTCTTTGCAACAAGGCTCTATCCTCATCGTTTACATTAAGCTCCCAAGAAGATTTTCCGTGTCGCATTAAAAGTAGATTCTTCATGTTTTGAATAATTTAGGGTGCCAAACGCTCTATTTTCCAATCATAGCTTTCCTGTAGGCTATACCGTATTCTATCGTGCAGCCTGTTGGGCCGCCCTTGCCAAAATTCTATGGAAATAGGTTTTACAATAAAGCCGCCCCAGTTTTTGGGCCTTTGGATTTCCTTTTCTTTATATTGCTCTTCCAGTTGTTTCAATTTGTTTTCCAAGACTTCCCTGGACGCTATGACCGTACTTTGATCGGAGGCCATGGCACCCAATTTACTGCCGTCCGGTCTGGATTCAAAATAACCGTCCGAAAGGTTTTCCGCTATTTTCTCGGCATTGCCCTTAATAATAATTTGACGTTCCATTGCGGGCCAAAAGAATGATATACAGACTTGCGGATTGGTGGCTATCGCCTTCCCTTTTTCACTCTCATAATTGGTATAAAAGATAAAGCCCTCATAAGTATATTTTTTTAAAAGTACTACCCGGCTTTTTGGATACCCATCCAAACCAAGTGTAGAAACGGTCATGGCGTTAGGCTCATCTACGCTATCCGACTGTTCTGTTTCGTGAAACCACGTTTGAAAGAGTTGCATCGGATTGTCCGATACGCTATCCTCCATTAGTTCACTTTTTTCATATGTTTTTCTGTAATTCCCTAGATCTTTCTGCATAAATAAAACTAAATAAACAAGTTACTCAAAGTTGGGGAAAAGTTGGTACAATGTAAAGCAGGAAATTCGCTTTTAGCAAAAATTTGGGTTATAGAAGATTCGATAGGAAGTTGTAATTGTATCCCTTAAATATCCAGAGCACATCCTTGATTTCCTAAAGAACAATGTTTCTCGCTTATTTGGATGTCAAATTAAAAAAAGAATAAATGCTTAATAATAAACCTAAAATTTGAATGACTTTCCATCATCCGCTAACTCCACATTCTCAAAAATCTGTTGAGCTTCTTCCTTAAAAAGAGCTATGCTCTTATACCTAGTAGAATAATGCCCTAGTAGAAGAATGCCAACTTTTGCATCTTTTGCTATTTGCGCTGCCTCCTTTGCAGTCGCGTGCTTGGTCTTTACCGCCAAGTCTGCTTCCGTATCTAGAAACGTAGCTTCGTGATATAACACATCCACACCAATTATTAGGGGTACAATGTCAGGTTTATAGGCCGTATCACTGCAAAAGGCGTAAGACTTTGGTTTAGGCGGATCAAATGAAATTAGTTTGTTTTCTATCCTTTTACCATTGTCCAAAACCACATCCTTCCCATTTTTTATATTTTGAAAATAGGCTTTGTCTATTCCATACTTGGTCACCGCATTAATATCCAATTTTCGTTCCCCAAGCTTTTCGAGAAACAGGTAACCGTTGGTATACACTCTATGATTCAATGGTATGGTTTTCACAGACACCTTATCGTCCTCATAAACGACTTCGCTTTCATCAGAGGTTAATTCATGAAAGTACAAGGGATAATTCGTCCATGAATTCCCTAATTTTAGCAATAGGGTAATAGCTTCCTTAATTCCTTTTGGTCCATACACATGTAGTTCCTTATCTCTGCCCAATAATCTAAATGTAGAAATGAGACCAGGGAGACCAAAAAAATGGTCGCCATGCAAATGCGATATAAAAATGTGGCTTATTCTGGAAAACTTTATTTTGTGCTTACGGAGCTGTACCTGCGTTCCCTCCCCACAATCGATCAAAAACATATGGTTCTTGATTTCCAGTACTTGAGAAGTAGGATTTGTAAGGGTTCTTGGGGTGGCGGCATAGCAACCGAGTATGGTTAACTTCACAGGCCTAGATCTCGTTCTATTTCTTCCATTTCAATGATATCCTTCGCTTCTTGCAACGTTGGTGTCACCATTATTTCTTCGGGTACTTCGTCATAAGCAACCTTATTCGTAACGATAACAAATGACTTTCCGTTTTTCTTATGTTCTTTGGATAGTTCTAAAAACTCCAAAACGTCGCCGGAGCTGAGTTTTTCAAAGGAAAACAGATTAAGAATCAAATTATCGTCCTTTACCTTTTCGTAGGAATTATTCAGGTTTTTCAAAAAAGTAGTAATCGCAATTTTCTCCTGGTATACTATGGATGTAGTTCCATCTTTATCAAAAATCATAGGTTTACTGTTTAATCTTGGAGGCCAACAAATAGATGACCGCCATACGAATGGCAACTCCATTCTCTACTTGGTTTAAAATAATGGACTGCTTGGAATCCGCTACATCACTGGTAATCTCTACCCCTCTGTTTATTGGACCAGGGTGCATGATCACAATTTCTTTGTCCAAACTATCCAATAGTTTTTTATTAACTCCGAATTGCTGTGTATATTCCCTAGTGGTTGGAAAGTAGCTGATATCCAATCGTTCGTTCTGTATTCGTAACATATTAGCAACATCACACCATTCTAGCGCCTTGCGCAGGTTGGTCTCTACACCAACCCCTAAAGATTCAATATGTTTTGGAAGCAGTGTTTTAGGCCCGCAAACCTTTACATGGGCTCCTTGAAGCTTTAAGGCGAAAATATTAGAGAGTGCTACACGGGAATGCAAGATGTCTCCCACAATGACCACATTTTTACCCGCTACGTCACCTAAGCGTTCGCGTATAGAATACGAATCCAAAAGTGCTTGGGTGGGATGCTCATGTGCCCCATCACCGGCGTTTACTATGGATGCTTTGACATGTTTGGACAGAAAAATTCCCGCCCCCGGATTAGGATGTCGCATCACTACCATATCCACTTTCATGGATAAAATATTGTTCACCGTGTCTATAAGCGTTTCTCCTTTTTTAACTGAAGACTGACTAGCAGAAAAATTAATCACATCGGCGGACAACCGTTTTTCGGCAAGCTCAAAAGACAACTTGGTACGTGTACTATTTTCAAAGAAAATATTAGCAATAGTAATATCACGTAGGGAAGGTACTTTTTTAATAGAACGATTGATTACTTCTTTAAAATGGTCTGCAGTTTCAAAAATGAGTTGAATATCCGACTCCTTCAGGTATTTAATTCCTAATAAGTGATGTACACTCAGTTCGCTCATATTCTATCTATTAATCAAATATATGATATCCTCCCCATCATTTTCTTTCCACATCACTTTTACCTTTTCGCCATCAATGGCATCTACCTGTCTACCCCTATAATTTGGTTGTATTGGTAGGTGCCTGCTAAATCTGCGGTCGATCAAGGCCAATAATTCTACGTCTGACGGTCTACCAAAGGATTGTAAGGCCGTTAAAGCTGCATTGATACTACGACCAGTGTAGAGGACGTCATCAATTAACACCACATTTTTATCCTCAATCAGAAAATTAATATTAGTCTTAGTGGCCTCTAGTGTTTTATCCCCTCTTCTAAAATCATCTCGATAAAAGGTAATATCCAACACACCAAGGTCTATATGTTTAACGCCATATTCTTCTTTTAAAATCTTACATAAACGTTCTGCAACAAATATTCCTCTAGGCTGTAGCCCTATTAACACGGTATTTTTAAAATCTAGATGGTTCTCTAATAACTGACAAGCCAAACGATGTAGAATGATGTTGATTTCTTTTGAGGAGAGTAATACTTTTTGACCCATAATAGTCCATCACACATTTAGCATTACAAAAATAGGGAATTCAGTTTAAAATAGCATGGTATGAAATACATGCAAAAATTGAACATAAAACAGATTTAAGAATACATCAGAAAACCACAATCAAACTGTTTTGAGAGGTAATAGGGCATAATTGCACACCTACTAGTTCTCTAATGATTAAAAGAAATGTTTAAAAAAGAATATAAATAAGTAATTTAACAATTAATCAATGCTATCCTATTTAAACAAAGCAATACTTTGATTCTGAAAAAATAAGATATTTAAATATCTGTTAAAACTGATAATAGTGTTGCCTTTTTTGTTAAATTCAGAAAGATTATAAAAGTAATACTATGAAAAAAGCTAGTCTATCTATCATGCTGGGAATACTGTTCGCCTGTATATTGTTCTCCTTCTCCGGCATAGCCCAGGAATACATGCTCTTGCAGAAAGTAAAGGCCATACTTGCGGACTACGGCCGTAACCTGGCACCGGAAAAGACCTATCTCCACACCGACAAGGATTTCTACACCAACGGGGAGACCATTTGGTTCAAGTCCTATCTGGTAGACGGTATCTCGCACGACCGTTCCGATAAGAGCAAGGTGGTCTACGTGGAGCTGGTGAACGCACAGGACAGCGTGGTGGCCGAGCGCAAACTCTTCGTGGAGGACATCGGGGCATCAGGGGATATACAGTTGGACGACACCATAGAACAGGGAGAATATACCCTACGCTCCTACACCAGGTACATGCTCAACGAGGAGGATCCCGTAATCTTCGAGAAGAGCATACCCATCTTCGTACAGGAAGTCCGCACCGGACTGAGCGCGGAACAGGTGCCTTTGGCTAAGTCCCTTCGCGGATTTGATAGGACCAAGCCGGATGCCGTCGCCGGAAGGCCCAACATCAAGTTCTTCCCGGAAGGGGGCCATCTGGTAAAGGGCCTTCCCGGGACTATGGGACTTGAGGTTCTGGATGCCAAGGGAAACGGGGTGTCACTAAAGGGATATATCAAAAATTCAAAGGACGAGATCGTGGAGCCCTTCGAGAGCTTCGAGTTCGGTCTGGGAAGCGTGGGCTTCGTTCCCCAAAAGGGCGAGGAATACTATGCGAGCGTCATCTTTAACGGGAGCGAACTTAAATTTCCCTTGCCAAAGGCACAGGAATCCGGTTACGTGCTCAGCCTTAAGAACCGAGAGGACCACGTACTGGTACAGGTGGCCAGCACCACTCCGAACGGACTTGAAGGTACCCTGCTCGTAGGCCATTTAAGGGGAGACCTCATTTTTAAAAGAATAGGCAGTTCCGAGGACAAGGCCTCCTATGCCACAAAGATCTATACCAAGAAGCTGCAGGACGGGGTGGCACAGTTCACCCTATTCACCAAAGATGGGGAGCCCGTAAGCGAACGCCTGGTATTTGTGGACGATCCGGACAACGATGCGCGTCTGGACATTTCCGCACCAAAAAAAACCTTTGGCCTGCGCGACAGGGTAAACCTGGATGTGGCCCTGACCGATGAGGAGGGCAGGCCCCTAAAAGGGGATTTCTCCATGGGCGTCGTCTCGGGCAACGGTACCAAGGGAACCGCCACCAACATTAAAAGTTGGCTGTTGTTGGATTCCGATCTGGGCGGTAAGGTAGAAAATCCCGATTATTTCTTCGCCGAGGATTCCAAACAGCGCAAGTTCTTGCTGGATGCCCTGATGCTCACCCATGGATGGAGGCGCTTCGTATGGAAGGACGTACTCTCCAGGAACGTAAGCAAGATACCCGAATATGAGCCCGAAAAGGGAATCATGGTCACCGGTAGGACCACTAAGTTCAAGGACCCCTTCAAGCCCAGGCCTACCGTCGCTACATTGAACATCTTCGGGCAGGAACTTGTCAATTCAAAGAAGCAGACCAATGCCCAGGGCGAATTCGAGTTCGGGCCCTTTTATTTTACCGATAGCCTCGATGCGACCGTGGAGGCATATGATTCGGTACCCAAGTTCGAGTACAAAAAGAAGAACATCTCCATTGTGCTTGACGAGCAGAACCCCGAGCTGGGCTCCAAGCTCAAAAGGACGGAGCGTACCGACAGGGGAACCGTCGAGCTAAGCCAGGAATACCTAAAAGAGGAATACCGCAGAAAGGTGAACGATTTTAAGTACGACCCGGAAAAGGTGACCCAGCTGGAAGAGGTAGTTGTTGTTGAGGCAAAAAAGGTGAGGAAGCAAATCGCTTTGGAATCGAACCCCACATCGGGATTAACCAACAGTTTATTTTCCAGACGAGTGTATAAAGAGGACATTACCGGTAACGAGGCGATGAGCGCCATGGACCTGTTGGAAAGAATACCAGGACTTATAGTAAGAGGAAATTATCCTCGACAAGTTGTACAAACTACTTCGTTTTCGATACAAGCAGGTAGTGTACCATTAATACTTATAGATGGCATAGCTTCTAATATTGAAATGCTACAACCTCTAAGAGCCTTAGAGGTCAGTTTTATCGATTACGTTTTTGGTCCAGAGACCGCACTATGGGGAAGTCGGGGTGCCAACGGTGTTATCGCAGTATACACCAACCCGATAATCGATAAGGATGCCGTAGTACGATTAGAAACCCCGGGCATAACGGTATTCGAGATACCTGGTTTTTACAAGACCAAGGAATTCTATACGCCGGACTATACCAAGGAGAACCCCGAAAAACCCGATTACCGCACCACCCTGTTCTGGCAACCGGAACTGGCCTTTGACAACGCCGGAAGGTCGAACATCGATTTCTTTACAGGGGACACCGTTGGTAATTTCTTGGTACGAGTGGAAGGGATTACCTATGACGGAAGGCCCGTTAACGGACTATACGATATAGAAGTGGTGGAATGAAAATAAACATTCGTTGGGCGGTAAGTAACCCTTAAGTACGTACTATCCTGTAATGATTCACAAAAATAATTGAACTATTTCTAATAGGAAATAAACCAATACTTTTAGATACTAAAAAACCCTTGACCAGTTAGTCAAGGGTTTTAACCTATTATGATAAATTAAAAGCTTATTTCTTTTTAGAATTGGCTTCCATTTTCTCTTTTAATGCTTGTAACGCATCGTTAGCATCACCTAGAGTAGTCTTTGCTTCGTCTGCACTTGCCGCTTGTCTTTTGACTGCTGCTTTTACATTACGTTGCTCTTCCTCTCTAAAGATAGCGGTATGACTAGCTACTACACGCTTGAAGTCTTTGTTAAACTCAATGATCTTGAATTCTGCTTCATCGCCTTTGGCTAATTTTTTACCATCTTCTTTCTCTAAATGACGTTGGGGAATAAATGCGGTGATATCCTCATTAAAGTCTATCGTAGCTCCTTTATCCACAATTTCAGTGATGGCTGCCTTGTGAACGGTACCTACGGCAAATTCCTTCTCGTACTTGTCCCATGGGTTTTCAGTGGTTTGCTTATGACCTAAGCTAAGCTTACGACCATCAACATCCAACTCTAAAACTTCCACTTCAAGCGTATCACCCACATTGGTAAACTCAGATGGGTGTTTTACTTTCTTCGTCCAGGATAGGTCAGAAATATAAATTAAACCATCGATACCTTCTTCCAACTCAACAAACACACCAAAATTGGTAAAGTTTCTAACGATACCGCTGTGTTTAGAACCTACAGGGTATTTGGTTGTAATATCGGTCCAAGGGTCTGGTGTCAATTGCTTGATACCTAATGACATCTTACGATCTTCACGATCCAATGTCAACACCACTGCCTCTAACTCATCACCCACTTTTACGAAATCCTGTGCGGAACGTAAATGCGTAGACCAAGACATCTCAGAAACGTGGATTAATCCTTCTACACCTTCTACGACTTCAATAAAAGCACCGTAATCGGCTATAACGACTACTTTACCTTTTACCTTGTCACCAATCTTTATTTCATCACTTAGAGCTTCCCAAGGATGCTTCTCTAATTGCTTAAGGCCCAATTGAATTCTTGATTTGTTTTCATCAAAATCAAGAATTACAACGTTTAATTTCTGGTCTAGCTCTACCACCTCGTTCGGGTGATTGATTCTACTCCAAGAAAGGTCCGTAATATGTACCAATCCATCAACACCACCAAGATCAATAAACACACCATAAGAAGTAATGTTTTTAACAACACCTTCTAGTACTTGTCCTTTTTCTAGTTGACTGATGATTTCTTTTTTCTGCTCCTCAATATCTGCTTCAATAAGCGCTTTATGGGAAACCACAACGTTTTTGAACTCATGGTTTATTTTCACTACCTTGAATTCCATTGTTTTATTTACGTACTGGTCGTAATCGCGGATAGGCTTCACATCGATTTGAGAACCTGGCAAGAATGCCTCAATTCCAAACACATCAACGATCATACCTCCTTTAGTTCTGCATTTCACAAAACCGCTAACGATTTCCTCTTTGTCATGAGCTGCATTTACGCGATCCCAAGCCATAATCGTACGTGCCTTTCTGTGCGAAAGTACCAATTGACCGCTCTTATCTTCACGGATATCAATTAGCACCTCTACCTTGTCACCTACTTTTAAATCTGGATTGTAACGAAACTCGTTTAAAGAAATTACACCTTCGGATTTTGCGTTAATATCAATTATCGCTTCTCTATCCGTAATGTAAACAACCGTTCCCGTAACTACTTCCTCATCGGCAGTATCAACGAAATTCTCTGCTACCAATTCTTCAAATTCCTTTAATTTGGAATCATCTACACGCTCAATTCCTTGCTCGTACTTCTCCCAATTAAAGTTTTCTAAAAATTCTTGTGGATCTTGAACAGGAGCCTGTTCTTTTGTTTCTTGAACTACTTCCGCAGTTTCTGGAGTTGCTGTTGCAGTTTCTACCGCTTCAGCTTGTTTTTTTTCTTCAGCCATTTGCTGATTATAAATTTGTATTCTACAATATCCAAGAGCTAAACGACTACTGTAGAAGTTGTTATATTTTTAGTTTTATTCCTTTTTCTGCTCTTGGCGATGCCGTAAAAAAGGTCTGCAAAAATACAACTTAAATCCTACAACTACAAACACTATTTATCCTTGCTTTAAAAAGTAGGTATGGATTACCATTTATTTCGTTTGATTCCTGCAATTATTTAGTATCTTTCGCATACAATATTAACCGTTAAATAAAGTATTATGAGTGTTAAAGCAAAATACCAAGGCGTTTTAGATCTTGGTGAGCAATTAGGAATTAAAAATGGTAATGTTACCGAAGAAGGAACTATTCTCAAGGTAAAAGGTGAAGCGAACACCCCCTACGAAAAAGATTTACTTTGGGACAAAATAAAGGCCATAGGAGGTGAAAAGCCTACCGATATCAAAGCTAACATTACAGTAGCTGACGATTCCGTATACCACAGACATACCGTAGCCAGTGGCGAGTCGTTGAGCAAAATTGCGAAGCATTATTACGGTGATGCTATGAAATACAAGCAAATTTTTGAAGCAAACACTAATATCCTTAAGAATCCAGATGTAATTCATCCAGATCAGGTTTTGGTAATTCCAAATCCATAAAAGGTTAGACATAAATTAAAAAATGCCGCTGAAAATTCAGCGGCATTTTTAATTCGTCTATTTTACAAAAAATTCAATTGAGGCTCACCAGCAGCACTATCCTTGCTTCTCTATCACACGCAAGGCATAATTATGAATCCTTTCAAACTGTTCTTTTAAGCCCATATCACTATTATCAAACGCAATGGCATCCTTTGCCTTCGTTAATGGGGAAAACTCTCGGTTAGAATCTATATAATCCCTTTTTTCCACGTTTTCCAACACCTCTTCATAGCTGACTTTTTCTCCCCTATCCAACAATTCCTTATACCTTCTATACGCTCTTTTTTCTGGAGACGCGGTCATAAAAATCTTTAGTTCGGCATCGGGAAAAACAACGGAACCTATATCACGGCCATCCATAACGATTCCTTTTTCAGTACCCATTTTCTGTTGTAAGTCTACCAGCTTCATACGAACCTGTTCTATTTCGGCAATCCTACTCACATTTTGGGAGACGTTCATCTTCCGTATCTCGCGTTCTACATTTTCGCCGTTCAGATACATTTCAGAAAAACCAAGATCGGTGTTAAAAACAAATTTTAGTTCAATCTTCGACAACTCCTGAACCAAACCCTCAATGTCCTCGGAACCGGAACCAATAAAACCATTATCCATAGCGAATAAGGTAATGGCGCGATACATGGCTCCGGTATCCACATATACGTACCCAAGTTCCTTTGCCAGTTGTTTTGCCAAAGTACTTTTTCCGGTGGATGAAAATCCGTCTATCGCTATGGTTATTTTTTTCATTGAATTATAGATAAAAAACTAGTTACAGTTCTTTTGCGTTCTTCACCTTCCGGTTTGTCAAGGCAATCTCGATGACCTCATGCATGTCTGTTACATAATGAAAGGTAAGTCCTTTTAAATAATCTGCCTTAATTTCCTTAATATCTCGTTCGTTATCGGCACAAAGGATAATCTCCTTTATTCTTGCGCGTTTTGCAGCCAAAATCTTTTCCTTTATACCACCAACAGGAAGCACCTTACCTCGTAGGGTTATTTCTCCTGTCATTGCCAAGCTTTTCTTTACCCTCCTTTGGGTAAACAAGGAAATAAGTGAGGTCAACATCGTGATACCCGCACTTGGCCCGTCTTTAGGAGTAGCCCCTTCCGGTACGTGAATGTGTACATTATACTTTTCAAAAATCTCGGGATCCAATCCAAAGCGTTCTGCATTGGATTTTATATACTCCATGGCGATTGTAGCAGACTCTTTCATCACCTTACCCAAGTTACCCGTAATACTCAAAGTACCCTTCCCTTTTGATAAGATAGATTCTATAAATAAAATATCCCCACCTACACTGGTCCATGCTAATCCGGTAACTACACCTGCCACATCATTATTCTCATATTTGTCGCGTTCCATTTTTGGGGCACCCAAGACTTTTATAATAACCTCATTGGTTACTTTTACATCATATTCTTCCTCAATGGCAATGGACTTTGCAGCGTATCGGACCATTTTAGCCAGTTGTTTTTCTAGCGAACGCACACCAGATTCCCGTGTGTAACCTTCCACAATTTTTTCCAGTTGTGGTTTCCCTATTTTTAAATGAGAGGTGTCCAATCCGTGCTCTCGTAACTGTTTGGGAAGCAAGTGTTTTTTTGCTATCTCCACTTTTTCCTCGATTGTATAACCTGTTACATTAATAATTTCCATACGATCTCGTAGCGCAGGTTGAATCGTACCCAAATTATTGGCCGTGGCAATGAACATTACTTTGGAGAGGTCGTACCCCATTTCCAAGAAATTATCATAAAACTCACTGTTTTGTTCAGGATCCAATACCTCTAACATGGCAGACGATGGATCACCTTGGTGACTACTGGCCAACTTATCAATTTCATCCAAGATAAATACAGGATTTGATGTTCCCGCTTTTTTTAGACTTTGGATTATCCTCCCCGGCATGGCTCCTATATACGTTTTCCGATGTCCACGAATCTCTGCTTCATCGCGCAAGCCACCTAAAGATATACGAACATACTCCCTGCCCAATGCCTCGGCAACAGACTTCCCTAAAGAGGTTTTTCCAACTCCGGGAGGGCCGTATAAACAAAGAATTGGAGATTTCATATCGTTACGCAACTTTAATACTGCCAAGTACTCTATTATTCTGCGCTTTACATCTTCCAATCCGTAATGATCACGGTCCAAGATTTTTTCTGCCCTTTTTAAATCGAACTTATCTTTTGAGAATTCGTTCCACGGTAAATCCAGCAAAAGATCTAAATAATTTCGCTGAATGGAATATTCCGCTACTTGCGGATTCATACGCTGCATTTTGGCCAGTTCCTTATTAAAATGGGTCTTTACTTTTTCATCCCATTTCTTTTTCTTGGCTTTGTTGCGCATTTCTTCCAACTCATCATCAGCCGAAACTCCTCCCAATTCCTCCTGAATCGTTTTCATTTGCTGGTGTAAAAAATACTCGCGCTGTTGTTGGTCCAAATCACTACGTACCTTCGACTGTATGTCATTCTTTAGCTCCAGCTTCTGCATCTCCACGTTCATGTATTTCAAAGTAGCCAATGCACGCTCCTGAAGATCACCTATTTCTAACAATTCCTGTTTTGCATTTACATCCAAATTAAGATTGGACGACACAAAATTGATTAAAAAAGAGTCGCTCTGAATATTTTTAATTGCAAAGGAAGCCTCACTGGGAATATTCGGGTTGTCTTTAATAATTTTTAATGCCAAATCCTTTATCGATTCGATAATGGCCAAAAACTCACTGTTATTGCTATCTGGCCTCACTTCCGCAGTTTCACGAACCGTGGCTGTAAAATAGGGTTTTTGCGTAAGTACCTCGGCAATTTCAAAGCGCTTTTTACCTTGTATGATTACGGTGGTATTTCCATCGGGCATTTGTAGGACCCTTAAAATACGGGCAACAGTTCCCAAGGTATTAATGTCTTTTACCTTTGGATTTTCGGTTTCCTCATCTTTTTGCGAAACAACACCAATAACCTTATTTCCACTGTTGGCATCTTTTATCAATTGAATAGAAGAATCTCTACCGGCGGTAATTGGTATTACAACACCAGGAAACAATACGGTGTTCCGTAAGGGAAGTATCGGTAGTGTTTCGGGTAATGTTTCTCCGTTCATTTGCTCCTCGTCCTCCGCCGTTAGCAAAGGAATCAACTCCGCTTCATCGTCTATGTTCTGTAAGGACATGTTGTCAAAGTTTGAAAATTTTGAATCTCCCATCTCTATATATATCAGCCATTCTGTCACGTGTGTGGCAGAAAATTTAATTTTATAATTTGTTTTATTCTCCTAAAATGTCCTTAAACACCTCATATACTATGAATAAGGACTATACTTTACTGGTCTAATTCAATTCCTATGCCAACCTTACCTGACTACGTGAGCTACCTGCCTTGTAATTAACCGAACTTATGTGTTATTGAAGTAAATGCGGATAAACAGGAATATTAGTACCGGACGATTAAAACGAACCTAACCGATTCTTTAGCTTCAATAGAGGAACTAAAATATCAACCCGAAAAAAGATGGGGTTCATTCGCCAATCAAGTTAGAAAAAGACTATGGCCTTTGAAATTGAAGCCGTAATAATAAATGAAAATTTTTTATCGCAAACTGTAACAATCCGTAACTTCCATCATCTCTAAGACAAACCAATCACTTTTTTGAGCCAAAAAGAAGTACATATTGATGCATTATTGCAATCGTGCATGCTTGGAAACCAAAGCGCACAGCTAGAAGTTTACAATAGGTATTATAAAGCCATGTACAACACGGCCTTACGTATTGTAAAGGATAGCGCAGAAGCGGAAGATGTGATGCAAGAATCGTTTTTAAACGCGTTTACGAAATTGCACACCTTTAAAGCCGAAGTAAGCTTTGGAGCCTGGTTAAAGCGAATTGTAATCAATAACAGTATTTATCATTACAAAAAGCAACGGAAAAAAAATGAAGTTGCATTGGATGATATACTATATAAGGTCGAAGATAATGACGGAATTACTTCGGATCATGTGTTTGTAAATCAAAAGGCTCAAAAAGTGATGGAGACCATGAACCGATTAAAAGATAATTACAGAGTTTCTTTGACCTTACATCTAATAGAAGGGTTTGACTATGAAGAAATAAGTGAAATAATGAATATTAGTTATGCCAATTGCCGAACCATTATATCAAGGGCAAAAGAAAGCTTACGAAATAAAATAGAAATTTCAAACTGATGGAAAAAGACAACATAGAACAGCTCTTCGCAAGCCTTAAAGGTTCTTTTGATACAAAAGAGCCTACCACGGGTCATAAAGAGCGGTTTTTGGAAAAACTAGAATTTGGCAAAGAGATCGCTCCGGCTCCTGTTAAAAAATCATTTTGGTGGAAACCTTTATCCATAGCAGCATCCATAGTGGTACTTATTGGGGTGGGTATTGGTTTTTTAAACCAAACTAACGACGTTCAAGAACAAATAGCTACTATTTCGCCAGAGGTTTCCAACACGCAGTTTTACTTTGCCAGCTTAATTGAAGAACAGGTAAAAGAACTACAATCGGAAAGTACTCCTGAGACGCAAAAAATAATTGCCGATACCATGATGCAATTAGCAATCTTGGAAAAAGATTATGGCCAATTGGAGCAAGAAATGCTATCTGGAGGAAATAACAAATTATTGCTTAAAGCAATGATTATGAATTTTCAAACAAGAATTGACTTATTACAAGATGTACTTGAACAAATTGAAACTATTAAAAATTTAAAAAACTATAATGATGCGAACTATACTCTATAACTACACACTCTTATTGCTCGTGCTTGCTCCGGTAGTAACACTAGCCAACAATGATAAACTTGGGGGGAAATACACCAAGGAAAAAACCATTAAAAAAGAGTTTAACGTAAATGCAGATGCGCTATTAAAAGTGAATAATGACTATGGCAATCTGAACATTACCTCTTGGAACGAAAACCGAATTGTTATTGAAGTGCATATAAAGACCAATGGGGACAACCAAGAAAAGGTGCAAAAAAAACTAGATGAAATTTCGGTAGACTTTGACGCAAGCAGCAGTATGGTTTCTGCAAGGACTACTTACGGTGAAAAGCAGCGTAGTTGGGGATGGAACTGGGGCAAGAATAACAATGTAAATATGCAGATAAACTACACCATAAAACTTCCTATTAAAAATAGCGTAAATCTAGATAATGACTACGGAAACATTGTCCTAGACCGTGTAGATGGTCACGCTAAGATAAATTGTGATTACGGTAGGCTAGAAATTGGAGAACTACGCGGTAGAAACAATCAGCTTAATTTCGACTATACTACCAAATCTACCATAGGATACATAAACAGTGGTAAAATTGAAGCCGACTACTCTGGTTTTACTATTGAAAAAGCGGGTAACCTAATCATAAATACAGACTATACCAACGCAACGATCGACAATATGGAAAATCTGGAGTATGGTGGTGACTATGGGAACCTTTCCGTAGGGGAGGCAAATAATATTCAAGGAAACGGGGATTATGTAACCATAAGACTTGGCACTATTCATGGGAATGTAGACCTTGTTTCGGATTATGGCTCCATACGCATAGCAGAATTAGCAGAAGATGCAGGTAATGTTTCCATACGTACGGATTATACAGGAATAAAAATTGGGTACAATGCCAACTATCATTTTGATTTTGATATTACCACAAGTTATTCTGGAGTTAGCGGTAAGGATGATTTTGAAATTAACGTGAGTACTGAAAAATCGAACAACAAACATTACGAGGGTTATTACGGTAGTACGAACAGCGGTAATAGGGTAACCTTAAACAGCGATTATGGAGGCATCAGCTTTACAAAAAAATAAGAACATCTAATCAATCTAAAATTTAAACGAATGAAAAAAGCAATAGTAGCAACATTAGTACTAGTAATCACAGCATCTTGCTCTGCGCAATGGGGTAAAAGAATCAAAGGAAACGGGGACAAGGTAACTATCGAAAGAACTACCGGTGATTATGACGCCATAGGCGTATCCGGTTGGTTCGATGTAGATATAGTAGACGGCAAAGAAGGTCAGTTGACCTTGGAAGGAGAATCAAATCTGTTGGAATATATTATTACCGAGGTAAAGAATGGCAAACTGGTAATTAAAACAGAAAATAATATAAACCTAAAACCTTCCGATTGGAAAAACGGTATCAGAATAACGGTACCCGTCGAACGCATAAACGCTATTTCGTTATCTGGATCTGGTGACATTGTGGGTAAAACAACCCTTAAAACAGAAACACTTGATACAGCGATGTCGGGATCTGGAGACATTACATTGGATGTGGAAACCAATACAATAAGTGCAACTATGTCCGGGTCCGGCGATATTACCTTTAGCGGAAATACAACAGATTTCTCAGCGACCATTTCTGGAAGCGGAGATATTAAGGCCTTTGATTTAGCAGCCGATAATGTAGATGCGACTGTTTCTGGATCAGCGGATATAAAAGTAACCGCGAACAAAATGCTAAAAGCCAGGGTATCCGGTTCTGGGGATATTACCTATAGGGGGAATCCAGAAAAAATAGACACCAAAACGTCTGGTTCCGGAGATATTTCAAAAGATTAACATCAAAATTACGAACAATCAGTAACGCTAATAGTCCCTTTTATAAAGGGACTTTTTAGTTGGTACTCGGAGCAATAATAAAATCCCTGCCAGAAAGAATAGAAAAAGAAACAGAATAGCATAACGCATGCTGCTGATATGGTCTACTACGGCAAAAATAACCATCCCAATTACGATGCCTATCTTTTCTGCCACATCGTAAAAACTGAAGTAAGATGTGGTATCATCAGTATCCGGCAAATACTTAGAATAAGTAGAACGTGCCAATGCCTGAACCCCACCCATTACCAAACCTACAAAGCCTGCCGCAATATAAAACTGCATAGGTGTTTTCATGAAATATGCATAAAAACAAAGGCACAACCAAATAAAATTTACAAAAATTAAAGTTCGAATATTCCCAAATTTAGTGGATGCTCTGGAGGTAACTATCGCACCTACTACGGCCACTAATTGTATTACAAGAATACTAATAATCAACCCCGTGGTCTTTTCACTATCACTCACCCAAGCAATCTCTTTTTCGCCAAAATAAACAGCCATGAGCATAATCGTCTGTACCGCCATACTAAATACAAAAAATGCTGCCAAGTACCTTTTTAATGCTAAATTCTTTTTCAATTGTCGCCAGACAGAGCGTAATTCCTTAAAACCGTTAAAAAGCACATCTTTGGTTACTTTATGGGTCGTACCTGCCCCGCTTGGTAATATATAAAAGGTATATTGGCTAAAGAGCATCCACCATAATCCTACGGTGATAAAGGATATTTTCATAGCTTCGAATTTGGCAGCATTCAATTCGGCCTCCGTTGTACCAACGTCAAAACCAAACCATTGGGGATTCATCACCATAGCTAAATTTACAAGCAATAAGAGTACACTACCCACGTAGCCCATGGAGAAACCTTTGGCACTAATACGATCTTGCTGCTCCTCAAAAGCAATATCCGGCAAATATGAATTATAAAAGACCAAACTGCCCCAGTATCCGATTAAACCCATAAAATAAAAGAGTACACTTAGGTGGATGTGTTCCAAACTAAACCAATACAAGCCAATACAGCCCGTACCGCCCACATAGCAGAAAAATTTCATAAAAGTCTTCTTATTCCCAACATAATCTGCAACTCCAGAAAGGATTGGGGATAAAACAGCAACCACCAAAAATGTAAATGCCGTTACGATCTCAATTAGCACGGTGGGCTTCATATCAAATCCAAAAGCGCTAACCAGCGCATCTTCTGTTGTAAATAACGCGGAATAAAAAATGGGAAAAATAGAAGAGGCTATAGTAAGGGCGTAAACAGAATTGGCCCAATCGTAAAAGGCCCAAGCATTCAATAACTTTTTACTACCCTTGACTGGTATGGTTCTGGTCATAAACAAATGTAAAAGCCGCTCAATAATGTAGAACGGTTTTCAATATACAATAAAACTAGTAGTTGTATTTATTTAAACTCGGTTACTCCAAATTTTGCTGCTTCTGCGGCTGCTTCAGGCGCCCAAGCGGTTAAATTATTAATTCTGGTGTCGTTAGATGGGTGAGTACTCATGAATTCCGGTGGTGCTTCTCCCCCACTGTTTGCCTTCATTCGTTGCCACAAGTTGGCTGCCTCATAAGGGTCATAACCTGCGATAGCCATAATCTGTAGCCCTATCCGATCAGCTTCGGTTTCATGACTACGGCTAAAGGGAAGCATTCCTCCAACAGAAGTACCTATGCCATACGCTTGCATAAATGCATTTTGTGTTTCTGCGCTTTTACCGCTTGTAGCGACTGCGACCCCAACTGCTCCTACTTGTTGTAAAGTTCCTGCGCTCATACGCTGGGCACCATGATCGGCCAGGGCATGTGCTACTTCATGGCCCATGACTACCGCTACACCGGTTTCTGTTTGTGTAATTGGCAAAATACCGGTATAGAAAACAATCTTTCCCCCTGGCATACACCAAGCATTGACTGCTTCATTGTCAACCAAATTGTACTCCCATTTATAATCACTTAGATATCCAGGATACCCGTTTGCTGCCAACCATCGTTCCGCAGCAGCAGAAATACGCTGGCCAGTTCTTCTTATCATATGTGCTTCTGCCGTTCCAGACACCACCTTATTTTCCCCTAAAAATTGATCGTATTGCGCAAATGCTGTAGGAAAAATTTGACTATTGGGATAAAAGTTTAGTGTTTTTTGACCTGTAAAAGGATTAACCTTACATGCGGATACGCCAAGAAAAATAGCTAATATTAAGAGTGTTTTTTTCATTTTAATAGTGTTTAGTGCTGGAAAATTACAAATTTATTATTTTCCAGTAAGGTGTAAAACAGTGAAGTTTTTGTCTATAAACAAGGTCGGGGCACCATTTGGTTTTACCGATTTTACATCTACCTCTTCATTGTCTACCGTAATTTTATGAATTTTAAACGGAAGGCCATGAAAATTGAATTTTAAAGTATCATAACCAGTAAAAAAGTCGCCCTGCTTAAATTGTTGTACCGTAACTGAGTTCTCCTTCCCCGTTAGCTTAAAGTTACGTAGGGAATAGCGTCCCTTTTTATAGTCGTATCCATCTTGGGCATCTTCATAAACCTCAGAGGTTTCGGTTCCCAATTTATAATAGGTATCCAATATCAGTTCTGTCAGCGTTAACTCTCCTACATATTGCTGCACGGGATATTTTGGAATAATCGCACCCTCTTTGATATAAATAGGCATCCTGTCCAAATCTGCGGCAACCCAACATTCTTTTCCACCTTCTACAGGAATATCATTCCAAAAATCATACCACTTCCCCTTGGGAATATACATCCTTCTACCTTGGGCATTTGGCTCTTGTATTGGGCAAACCAGTATTTGCTCTCCGAAAATAAATTCATCGGTTCTAAAATGAGTCTGTACATCCTCTTGGTCAAAAAGCACCAAAGATTGTAGCATTGGCTTTTGTTCTTTACTGTACTTATAAAACATCGTATACAAATAGGGAAGTAATTGGTACCTTATTTCTATGAACTTGCGAACAATATCCGTAATCTCGGTACCAAAAGACCAAGGTTCCTGATCCCCATGGTCACCACTGGAATGAACCCTACAAAACGGATGAAAAATACCCAATTGCACCCATCTTGTAAAAAGCTCCCCATTCGGTTGTTCTGCAAAGCCTCCAATATCGGAGCCTACGAAAGAATAACCGCTCATACACATACGTTGCATTTGCACATTGGCAATCCACAAATGCTCCCAGGTGGCTACATTATCGCCAGTCCATGTTGACGAATAGCGCTGCGTACCTGCATATGCCGCTCTAGTGATGACAAATGGTCTTTTGGGATATACATATTTTTTAACACCTTCGTACGTAGCGCGGACCATTTGCATACCGTACACATTATGGGCTTTTCTATGGGTACAGGGATGCCCGTCGTAATCATGTCTGGTATCTAAAGGGGCTGTTTTGGAAGGCACTTCCATAACCGCAGGTTCGTTCATATCGTTCCATACGGCATGAACACCTAGATCAGACATAAATTCTTTATACAACTCTGCCCACCATTCGCGAACCTCAGGGTCTGTAAAATCAGGAAAATGACACTCCCCAGGCCAAACTTTACCAGTCATTAAAGGGCCATCTCCCCTTCTGCAGAAGTACCCCTTTTCCAAGGCTTCTTGATAAATTGAATATTTCCTATCTACCTTAATCCCCGGATCGATCATGACCACGGTCTTAAAGCCATCTTCTTCCAATTCCCTTATCATTCGCTTTGGATCGGGAAAGAGTTTTTTGTCCCAAGTAAAACACCGAAAGCCGTCCATGTAGTCAATGTCCAAATAAATGGCGTCACATGGAATATTATGATCTCTAAATCCTTTTGCAATTTCTTTTACATTACTTTCGGGATAATAGCTCCATTTGGATTGATGATACCCCAAGGCCCACATTGGTGGTAGTTCGGGAGTACCTGTTAAGTTGGAATACGCAGATACTACTTTGGACATTTCTGGACCGTAAAAAAAGTAGTAGTTCAACTCACCGCCATCTGCCCAGAAACTAGTCGTATTTCTGCGCTCATGGGCAAAATCGAAATGGGTTTTAAAGCTATTATCAAAGAAAATACCGTACGCCTTCCCTTTATGAAGACCTGTATAAAAAGGTATCGCTTTATATAACGGATCTTGATCCTTACCGAAGGCGTATTGGTCGGTTACCCAATTTTCTACCCGCTTACCCTTTAGATTGCTATGGGTAGCCTTGTCTCCCATTCCGTAAAAGCTCTCACCGATTTGGGTGATTTTACTCATTTTTACCGTATTACCGCCATACTCATAATTCTCCTCCCAATGAAACCCGATTTCATCTTCGTTGATGATATTCCCTTCTAAATCTGATATTTGGGTACGTGATGACTTCTTGTCCACCAAAATATGTACACGTGCAGTTTCTATAATGTACTCCGTATCGTTTTCTATTATCTCTAGTTTGCTGTAGCCTAAATTAGCCTCGGGGTCTATAGCATAAGAAAAGTCCGGTTCAAAAACATAGTTGGTAGCATATCTAAATCTGATAAGACTGCCTCGTAAAACGGTAATCTCTAACACTACGCCGTTCTGGGTAGTAAAGTATAATTTATTTGTATCCTGCTTAAAATCAACAATATGGTTTGGGTATAGATTCCCCTTGTATTCTAATTCTGTATTTGTAATCATTTATCTAAAAATTTGAATAAAGCACAAAAAAAGTGCTTTCACGCGGAATTACGAAATATAAACCGAGCAATCGCATACTAAAACGTTTTAGCTGCTACTAGCTACTTTATAATAACAATTCCTAAAGGTGGAATAGTAATTTCTAAGGATTTCTTATATCCATGCCAAGCCTTTGTAGAAGATTTAATTTTAGAATTTATATTTCCAGAACCACCATACTTTTTATCATCGCTATTAAGTATTTCCTTTAACCTTCCTTTTTTAGGGTTTCCGATCCTGTAGTTTTCTCTAAGGATAGGGGTGAAATTACACGCAATAATTAGATCATTCTTTTCATCGTGTCCTTTTCTAACATAGGTTAATACGGAGTTTTCATGATCACCATAGTCTATCCATTGAAAGCCTTCCGGGCTAAATTGTTTTTCATATAAAGCTGGATAGTTTTTGTAGGTATAATTTAAATCTTTCACAAACTGTTGTACACCGGCGTGCCCATCGTAGGCGAGCAAATGCCAATCTAAACTTTGTTGAAAATTCCATTCCGCCGTCTGACCAAATTCTCCTCCCATAAACATGAGCTTCGTTCCTGGATGCGTAAACATATATCCGAACAACAATCTTAGATTCGCAAATCGTTGCCATTCATCTCCTGGCATCCTATACACCAAGGACTGCTTGCCATAGACTACCTCGTCATGGGAAAAAGGAAGCATAAAATTTTCGGTAAATGCATATGTCATACTAAACGTCAGATCATTTTGATGGTGCTTACGGTAAATAGATTCTTTTTTAAAATACTCCAAGGTGTCATGCATCCAGCCCATCATCCATTTCATACCGAAACCAAGACCTCCGTGTTCAACTGACTTCGTAACACCTGAAAATGCAGTAGATTCCTCCGCAATAGTCTGTACGCCCTCGAAACTAGAGTACACTTCTTGATTTAATTCTTTGATAAACGAAATAGCGTCCAAATTCTCATTACCACCATATATATTCGGTTCCCATTCGCCGTCTTCACGGGAATAATCAAGATACAGCATAGACGCAACCGCATCTACCCGCAAACCATCTACATGAAACTGTTCTAGCCAAAATAGGGCGTTACTAATTAGAAAAGCACGCACTTCGTTTCTTCCGTAGTTAAAAATTAGACTTTTCCAGTCTTGGTGATATCCCTTACGCCTATCTGGGTGCTCGTACAGGTTTGATCCATCAAAAAATCCTAGTGAATGTGCATCTTCAGGGAAGTGGGAAGGTACCCAGTCCAAGATGACCCCAATATCGTTCTGATGAAATGCATCTACCAAAAATTTAAGATCTTCCGGTGTTCCAAATCTGGATGTTGATGCAAAATAACCAGTAAGCTGGTAGCCCCAAGAAGGATCGTAGGGGTATTCCATGATAGGCATAAATTCTACATGGGTGTAGCCCATTTCCTTAGCATAATTGACCAAATCAACAGCTAATTCTCTATAGGTCAAAAAATTTCCATCCGCATCTCGTTTCCAAGAACCTAAATGAACCTCATATACAGAATAAGGTCGGTCCAGGCCGTTTTTTTCCTTTCTATAGCCCATCCAATCCGCATCGTTCCAATCATACTCGTTTGACCAGACTATCGATGCTGTTTTTGGTGGATGTTCGCATAACCTAGCAAAAGGGTCCGCTTTTTCTGTCCAAATATCCTGATTATGGGACTGTATTTTGTACTTATATTTTTCCCCATGTCCTACATTGGGAATAAATCCCTCCCAGATGCCGCTAGAATCCCAGCGAACATTTAAGGCATGCTCTGTTTGGTTCCAACCATTGAAATCGCCCACAACCGAGACTGCCTTTGCAGATGGCGCCCAAATGGCAAAATAGGTCCCTTTCGTTCCATCCACTTCAACAGGATGCGAACCTAACTTATCATACAAACGATAATGTTTTCCTCCTTTAAATAGGTCGATATCAAAATCTGTGAACAAGGAATGTACGATAACTTTGGACATACGTATCTAATTTTTTTTGGTAAAACTAATCAACTTTGCAATAAGTTAGGGAATATAGCTGTTTTACTTGATGCATACCAATTCCAAGTTAGATTAATTTGGATAAAAATGAAATTTGGAACGCTTTTTGAAAACAATTAAAGCAGAAGTAGAAAGAAACCAAAAAATCAATATAATTATGAAGAAATTTAGTTTAGTATTCGGAGGATTAATCGTAGCATTATTTATGGCATGTACCGGTCCACAAGGCCCCCCAGGTTTTGACGGATTCGATGGGCTAGACGGTTTAGATGGACGTGACGGGCAGGACGGGCTAGACGGCGTAAACATATTAGGGCAAGTATTTGATATTGAGGGCTCCTTTTTACCAGAAAACGATTTCGCATTCTTATATGAGTTTCCTCAAACAGTTGAAGTCTTCGAAACGGATGTTGTACTTGTATATTTGTTATGGGATGAAACAGAAGATGGGAACGGAGAAGCTGTAGATATCTGGAGATTAATGCCGCAAACAAGAATATTAGATCAGGGGTTACTACAATACAATTATGACCATACCTTTTTGGATGTAAATCTATTTTTAGAAGCCGATTTTGATTTGGCCACCTTACCACCAGGTGATACGGAAAATCAAATTTTTAGAATAGCCATATTACCCGCAGAGATGACTCAAGGTAAGATCGATACCAGTAACATCCACTCCGTAATGGGAAGACTCAACGTTGCTGAAGAAAACATTCAAAGATTTAAGGTAGAGTAAGTTTTACAAAATATCCTAAATAAAGCGCCCCACATATCATGGGGCGTTTTTCTTTTTATAACTCGATCCTTTAAGAAAACAGTAACAACATTGTTACATGAAGTACCTTATCTTTGAAATGTTTGAAAAAGGAAAGAGATTAAAAAAAAATGCTATGAAATATTCCCTATTACTTACCCTTATAATTTTAGCTACAAGCTGCAAAGGTATCTCACAAGAAAAAGAGGTAAACTCTACAGAAACTACCGCGCAGGTCGCTGAAAAAGAATTTCCGGTACAAAAGACTGAGGCAGAATGGAAAAAAGAACTTACGGATGCCGAATTCTACGTGCTACGGAAAGCCGCTACCGAAAACCCTTTTACCAGTCCGCTTTTAGATATAAAAAAAGAAGGTGTTTACGTATGTGCCGGCTGTGAAACCCCTGTGTTTAAGAGTGCAACAAAATTTGATTCAGGTACTGGATGGCCAAGCTTCTATGAAGAAATAGAGGGCAATGTGGCCTATGATGTAGATTACAAGATAGGATATAAAAGAACCGAGGAGCACTGTGCTACTTGTGGTGGCCACCTTGGACATGTATTTGAGGATGGCCCAGCTCCTACTGGCGAGCGACATTGTATAAACGGTGTAGCTTTAAAATTCGTTCCCAACAACTAAGAGGTTCATAAGTACCTTAAAAATTGGGGGGAAACTATGATTTGCAGTGTGTGTTTTGAGTTTGAACGGTACAATACCTTGGGAGACAAAACTTCTCCACCACTTCCTAAATAAGAGATACATTGGCGTTTAAAGAAAACGGATAATCCCATAGTGATTATTGTAAAAAATCTGGCTTCAAATATGTGTAGCAAGTGGGAGATTTTTTTAACAGAGGCGGAGAAAAAGTTTGGCGGGACAGGGAAAACGAATTTTCAAATTAACATAGTACCAAAGCGGAATACTCCACAGTTGTAACTCTGGATGGAACTGTTTGTTTAGTGCCTTAAGCCAAAAAACAGCGCAAACGTTGATAGTCCCATTAAAATCAGAAACGAGAATCATACCCTAGTTAAGGAAGCAAACCCCCAATTGGCCCATTACGTACATCATATAGGGCAACACTCGTACTTATCTGAAAAATGAGAACGGAAGCAGACTAGGTATCACTCGATATCCCTACGGGAAGCTCCCACGCTTTCAATGACCAAAAATTAAATCGATAACCCCCATTTTAAAACAACAAACAGGTTTTTAAAATTACAAACGAATCGTTGTCCTTCAAACTTGGTTTTGTATTTTTGCAGCGCTCCCAAAAAGACTTGGGTTTTAACTTTAAAAAATTTACAACTATGAGCACTTTCGACGTTATTGTTTTGGGTAGTGGGCCAGGAGGTTATGTTACTGCCATTAGAGCATCGCAACTAGGCCTTAAAACCGCAATTATAGAAAAAGAAAGCCTTGGTGGTGTATGTCTGAACTGGGGATGCATCCCTACGAAAGCCTTGTTAAAATCTGCTCAAGTTTTTGAATACCTACAACATGCAGGGGATTATGGCCTAACAGCCGATGGAGTAGATAAGGATTTTGATGCCGTTGTTAAAAGAAGTAGAAATGTTGCTGGCGGAATGAGCAAGGGCGTACAGTTCTTAATGAAGAAAAATAAGATTGAGGTCATCAAAGGTTTCGGAACCTTAAAACCGGGAAAAAAAGTCTCGGTAAAGTCTGAAGATGGCAAAGAAACAGAATACAGTGGTCAACACATTATCATAGCCACTGGAGCACGTAGCCGCGAATTACCAAGCTTACCGCAAGATGGTGAAAAGATTATTGGCTACAGAAAGGCAATGACCTTGGAGAAGCAACCCAAAAAGTTAATTGTGGTCGGTAGCGGTGCCATAGGTATCGAATTCGCCTACTTCTACAACGCTATGGGAACAGAAGTAACCGTTGTTGAATACCTTCCCAATATCGTTCCGGTAGAGGATGAAGACATCTCAAAACAACTAGAACGTAGCTTTAAAAAAGCTGGTGTAAAAATTATGACTTCTGCCGAAGTTACCGGAGTGGATACCACAGGCGATGGCGTAAAAGCAACAGTAAAAACAGCTAAGGGAGAAGAAGTTTTAGAAGCGGATATTGTTCTTTCTGCCGTAGGAATTAAAACGAATATTGAAAATATAGGACTAGAAAACGTTGGAATAGCAACGGATAGGGACAAAATTTTGGTGAACGATTTTTATCAGACCAATATCCCGGGCTACTATGCCATTGGAGATGTTACCCCAGGGCCGGCCTTGGCTCACGTAGCGTCTGCAGAAGGTATTTTATGTGTGGAAAAAATAGCAGGAATGCATACCGAGGCTTTGGATTATGGCAACATACCGGGGTGCACCTATTGCAGTCCGGAGATAGCATCCGTAGGACTTACCGAAAAACAAGCTAGAGAACAAGGGTTCGATATTAAAGTTGGTAAATTTCCATTTTCGGCTAGTGGTAAAGCACAAGCTTCCGGAGCATCGGACGGATTTGTTAAGGTAATCTTTGATGCCAAATACGGAGAGTGGCTAGGATGTCATATGATTGGTGCCGGAGTTACCGACATGATTGCTGAAGCAGTGTTAGGACGCAAACTAGAAACAACTGGTCATGAGGTGCTTAAAACAGTACATCCACACCCAACGATGAGTGAGGCCGTAATGGAAGCTGTTGCGGATGCTTACGATGAAGTGATTCACTTGTAGCGCTCGTTTTTAAAAAAGTACTACATTATTAAAATAAGCGCTTTTCATATGCCGGCTCGTTGAGGCATAAGAAAAGCGTTTTTCTAAGAACCAAAACGTAAATCCTATTACAACCCTACAAGTCGTAAACATTTAAACGAAAAAATATGCTCAAATTATTTAGAGTAACCGCCATTTTAGAAGGGATTTCGTATTTGGCCTTATTTGGTATTACTATGCCATTAAAGTATTGGGCAAATATACCGGAACCCAATAAGTTTGTTGGTTATGCCCATGGCGCTCTTTTTATTGCGTTCATCGTCTTGGCATTGGTAGTTTGTTATCAGAAAAAATGGGGAATCAAAAGGTTTATTATTTTTGGAATAGCGTCCTTGTTGCCCTTTGCCACGTTTTATGTGGAACAGAAGTATTTGAGGACGGTAGACGCTTAGTTTTTGTTTTAGCCGAATTATTGTGCTAAAAAGCTTTGAACGGCCAAGTCATAACTTTGTAGCCCAAAGCCCAAAATCACCCCTTTTGCAACCGAAGAGATATAAGAAACGTGCCTGAACTCTTCTCGCTTGTGCGTGTTGGATATGTGCACTTCCACCACAGGACTCTCAATTGCCTTAACCGCATCACCAATACCAACGGAAGTATGGGTATATGCCGCAGCATTTAGAATGATACCGTCATAAGTAAAGCCAACTTCTTGTAATTTGGATATAATTTCACCTTCGATATTAGACTGAAAGTATTCTAACTGAACATCCTTAAACTTAAACTGAAGGGTTGTAAAGTAATCCTCAAAAGTTTGATTTCCATAGACTTCTGGCTCTCGCTTTCCTAACAGGTTCAGGTTTGGCCCATTGATTATTAATAGCTTCATGATGTAAAAATAGGTATAAAAACAAGGCATTAAAAAAGACCGCCTACATGTTTTTAGACGGCCTCTTTAAAATAATTTATAGTTCTTGGTTAGTTAAAACGGTAACCAGCACCAAAAGTCAAAGTGTTATAATCGACTAACTCGCCAAAATCACCACCTCTACTAATTTCAAAACCATAACGGGCCTCTACAAACCAGTTATCGTCTATCTGGTATCCGGCACCAACTGCCAAATCAAGGCCTAAAGCACCATCCTCAACATCTTCTAAAAGATAATTGATTTGTGGACCTGCTTGAATAGTTAATGACTCTGCAACCTCATATTTAGCCATAACTGGAATATACAATGCTGTTAAATCACTAACAATACTAAGCAATGCAGATGGCTCTATAGACCATGTATCATCTAATTCAAAATTATAACCACCACCTACATAGAAACCAAATTCACTATTGGTAACATTTCCTCCTAAGGCACCCAAATCTACCTTAGCACTTACATTATTAAAACCCGCCTTAACTGCGAAACCTTCTTGCGCACTTACTGAAAAGGTTGCTCCCAATACAAATAGTGCAATTACTCCTAGTTTTTTCATGGTATTGATTTTTAAGTTGTTAAGTAAATATATTAAATTATGTTAAATTTTATGGTTTTAAAACAAAAAAAGTAAGCCAAATAGTACACTACTGTAGGTGACATCGCCATTTACAGCCAAATAGGATACATTTAACTCCGTTGTTCCGCTACTGATATCTATTCCTAAACTAGGTCGATAATAGAAGCCTCCTTCGTTACCTTCGTTTATACCAATCGCATACCCTATGTCACCACCCAACTTAAACCCTGTTGTGGGATAAATCCGAACTGACCCTGCTATCGGAATAAATTGTAGGTTATCGAACTCGGTTTCTATAAGTACGCCACCGGCCGATACTTCCTGTTTCTCACCAAAGGCATTAGAAAATCCAGTGGTTACCCCTAAATCTATGGTTTTGGAAACACCCCAGTGTTGATACAGATCTACGCCTAGTACTAGACTATACGCCTCGGAAAAATCACCGGTTATAATACCGCCATTTAACCCAGCTCGAAAATTTGTTCGGTCTACATTCTGTGCTTGAGCACTCAAACAAAAAAAGCTAAAAACTACTATAAAATGGATACCCTTCATAATCTTATGTTTTAATTACCGTTTTTACACGATACCTGTGATTAACGTATTACCATGTTTTTTGTTGTAAATACCCCTCCAATAATTCTGGTTTACGGCATATTATCAGTGAAATCTGCCAAAAAGGCCATAAAACACAAGATAGATATGGTTACAGCACTACATTACCCTTCCGCTATAAAAGCATCTATGACCAGACAATGCCCTATAACTTTGGTTTCAGATGGTATCGTTCTGATCAAACACATAATAGCCACCTCAGACTTGATCGACTAAATATGTAATTAAACAGAACCGTATGACCAGATTATAAGATGGGCTCCGGTCCCAAATTGAGGCAGACAAATTAGAAACATACAAATTTCATCGCTACAACTGATAAGCTGTAATGTTACTAAGACGTATCTTTAACCTATGAACTGGGAGCAGGCTAAAAAAGATTATGTTCACTACCTTAAATTAGAACGGGGACTATCCGACAATTCCATTAAAAACTACGTTTTAGATATTGATAAGTTAATTCAATTTCTCCACGACCATAAGCTTAAGGATTTACCTACTGCCATAGAAAAAAGCACGGTACAACAGTTTATTTATGAAGTGGCAAAAGTGGTTAAACCAAGATCGCAAGCCCGTATCATTTCTGGACTAAAAAGTTTTTTCAACTACTTGGCCTTTGAAGATTACAGAGTCGATAACCCCATGGACTTAATCGATTCTCCTAAAATTGGTAGAAAACTACCAGATACACTTTCGGAAAACGAAATAAACCAACTGATAGGTGCCATAGACTTGAGCAAGCCCGAGGGCGAACGTAACAGAGCGATGTTAGAAACACTTTACGGCTGTGGTTTACGCGTATCGGAACTTATAGGGATAAGGCTTTCCGATCTGTATTTTGAAGAGGACTTTATCAAAGTAACCGGTAAAGGAGATAAACAACGATTTGTTCCTATAAGCGCCATCAATAAAAAATATATCAATATCTATAGAAAAGAAATACGCGTTCATTTGACTATCAAAGATGGTTTTCAGGACACGTTGTTTCTAAATAGACGGGGCAAGCAACTCACCCGTGCTATGATATTTACCATCGTCAAGAATCTAGCCAAAAAAATTGAGCTAAAAAAGAATATAAGTCCACATACATTCAGACATTCTTTTGCTACCCACTTATTGGAAAATGGAGCGGACCTCAGGGCCATTCAACAAATGCTAGGTCATGAAAGTATTACGACCACCGAGGTATATATGCA
>Ga0209948_1000023_pt1 | contig 61461 bp, 79 predicted proteins | sample SalPonR2_C_D2_MG_FD_185709 | JGI IMG/M metagenome (GOLD analysis project Ga0209948, IMG submission 185709) | Salt pond soil microbial communities from South San Francisco under conditions of wetland restoration - Salt Pond MetaG R2_C_D2_MG... ... | reverse complement strand
ACACCGGAGAGTCAACAACTGTCAACATACAGCTTTTTGGCAATCAGTTTGTTTTGACAAAATCAAAACCTACCATCACAGCAATCACCAACACCAGCGACAACCCGCTCTACCAGCTCCAAGCTGGGCAGAGTTTTAAGGTTACCACCACCGGCATCGATGCTGGCGACGCGAGCTACTCGATGCGCGTGTACGACGATAGTGCCGCTGCGATTGCACTCACGCCTACCAGTGAGACAGGTGATGCAACCGGCTTGACGGCTACCATTGAGGTGCCGGGTGGTACGCCAGCGGGGGAGTACAGCATAACGGTTGCACGCGGTGACGGGGAGAGCGTGGTTGGAACCAATTCATTAACTCTTGTTTCCTCAAACACACCACCATCAATATCAACAGTAAGCACACCGACATCAATTGGAACCATAGTAACAATCACCGGATTGAATTTTGGAATAACTCACAATGAAAGTGGGGTTGTTATTGGTGGATATTGTTGCAATGTTGTCTCTTGGTCCGATACAGAAATAAAGGTAATACTAAACGAAAATATATCAGTTGGAACATATAATATAACAGTAATAACAGACGATGGTGATTGTGAAACATCTGAGGATGCAATTACTATAATATCAGATGTTAGTCCAGACTCTGATTACACAGCCACGACTGGGCCAGATAGTAAGGAAAATAGTTCTTTTATTGTACCAGTAGGAGAAAGTAAGTCTTTGGGTACTGTGGTCTTGAATTCTGGAACTTTTCTTATATGGTGTACATCAACACCAGAGGTTTCTATTGGTGGAACCACTCTGTCTTTAACACAGTATGAATCTGATTATGATGCACCGGAAACTTGGAATATGTATTATGCCACTGGATTGACTGAAAGTGGAACCCTTGTTGTTTCTGCTACTGGTATTAATAAATCTTATGCAGATATAAGGGGATACAATTCAACAATATCATCTGGTGCCCTGAATTATCTGTTTAAAGATATGGTTCAAAACAACGGCGATTCTACATTACCTTGGTTCTAATATGATTAACAACAAACCTTTTACAGTATCAAAAAATGATCCAGAATCTGTTGCTAAAGGAAATTCCTATAGTATAACTCAGTTGTGGAATCAATTCAATAAAATAAAAAAAGACTTAGTTAATGTCAAAGAATTCTTTGATTTTAAAGAACAATTGTCTGATTTGTTGGATAAAAATAAAAAGAAATTGTATTTATCAAAGAACGAAGACTATAAAGTAGATTCTGTGGTTGATGTTGTGTTGGTTGATTGTACTACATCAAATATAACAATAACATTACCAAAAACTCAATATAATGAAGGTAAAAATATTTCTATAAAGAAATTAGATTCATCTTCAAATAATGTTATTGTTAATTCATCAGATAATGTTGAGGGATCTTCTTCTTATTCTTTTAACATCCAATATGAATCATATACATTTATGGCTACTCAATTGGGTTGGTTGATAATAAATTGACTTCTCTTTTTATTTGGACTATATTATTATAACACGTTTTTAAAGGTATATTATGTCTATTGCATCACAAAGAAACCCACTAACCGGCGAAAAAGAATTAATTAATATCAGTGCTGGTGATACTTTTTATCGTATTGGTGGAGAAGCCGCTAATAGATATGCTAGTCCCGATCCTGTTGTTGTAAACCCACCATCTTCGTTTGTTTCCGGTGTTTCTTCATTTCCAACACCTCTCCCCCAACAAAATTCGTTTTCAGTTCCACCACCATCTTCGATCAATGTAGGTGGACCACAATCACAGACGGTTGAAAAAGCACCAGATGTAAATTTACCATTCACTACGAATATAAGTAACGTAAATGAGGCTGAATCTTCCGTTTCTGAGGGTATGAATGCGGTACAAGATTCAATACAAAACATAACAAATATAGGTAATCAAGATCCCCTGTTAAGAGCCTCTAGATTTAGAGATGATAGGTCTACATCTGAAGCTGAACAGCAAAACACTAGGGCGTTGGATCTTCTTGAACAGGGTGCAACTGAGGGATTTGAAGTTGATAGACAGATGCGCAATCGTGCCCTACAAGAAGCTGATCTATCCGGTTCCGCTAATATTTTGGCTCAATCACAGCGGGCAGCAGCAGATCCATTTATGACCGAGGGTGCAAAACAGGCCCAGATGTCTGAACTTAATAGACAACAAGGTATAGCTAGAAGTAAACTTTCTAGTGATTTGACTATTGCTGCTCAAGAAAGAGCTTTTAATGCACTAAATAGTCTTGTTGACGCTAGTTTAAATAGGGCTACTCTTGATGAACAACAATATCAGGCTGATATAAATAACGCATTTAAACAAATTAATCAAGAATTAAGCGCCGCCGTGTCTGCTGGTGAAATTACAGTTAGAGATGCTGCAAATAGAATATCGCTGTTTAATACTGCCGTTAATGAAAGAATAGCAAATGCAGATAGGATGATGCAAGCTCAGATTGGTTTAGCGCGTAATGAAATAGAAAAAGAGAAATTGGAATTAGATAGAGATAAATTTAACGATATTGCAATAGGTACAGCCACATCTCTTCTGTATACTCAAATAACAGACCTTCAAAACCAAGGGAAAGATGTTTTCGACAATCAAATAGCTAGATCACAATATGAAATAATGATGTCTCTATATGGACATGAGGTTGATTGGTCAGACGAAGATGATCAAGAAGCGTGGAGAAACCACATAGAAAACACACCAGCATATTCAGAAAGATCCATAAGAGAAGCAAAGGAATCTATTGGATATGATCAGATGGATCAAGAAGAACAAAAACAGTGGGACTTATGGTTTAATGATGCTCAAACTATAGCTGCAACCGGCGTTCAGATGAATGTTGATGAAGAAACTGGAACCATAGTGTTTAGTGATGTTGATGGAAACGAAATATCTAGATATGAAGCCACAACGGTTGAAAATGATGGTGTTGAAACAATAGAATATGAACCAGCTGCTACGCTCCCCCCATTGACTGACATGACACCGGATGCAATAACAGAAAAACAACTTGATCAAATGGGTGAGTCTGATTTAAGAGATTATATTTTTCAACACGATCTGAATATACCAAATTCAGATAATATGGATGCACAGGAACTTAGAGGTGCTATTTTAAATGGAATTTCAACCAATATTTCTTTTGGTGATGATGGTGATGCGTTTGCCGTTAAAGTTGAAGACACTCCTTTTGGTGATATTGAAATTCCATCTATAGACCCAGCGACAGATCTTACAAATTTAGCTAATCGAGATGCTATAGAAGGGTTTGAACAATTAAATAAAATTTTTCCAGATGGCGAAGACCCAGAATATTCTTTTTTTGGTAACAAATCTAGTACATTGGATGATTTTGAAAATTTTGTTAGAAATAACGATACATTTTCTATGAATGATTTAGAACCAGTTTCTTCTGGCGGAGACTTTGATCAAAATTTAAGAGCCATCATTGAATTATCTAATAATAACTTATTGAAAATGAGTTATAAAGAAGAAGGTGGTGTTCTTGTTAGAAGAACTGATTCTGAAATAGAATCTATAAAAAATAGAATGCTTGAAGAAAAACAAAATTACGACGATGCTTATGATATGACGATAAACGCAATAATTGAAGAACCTCAAGTATACGCCGGAAGTATTACTTTACTTGATAATTCTATGCAAAGAACGATTAGAAACAGTTTGGAACAAAATGATAGCGTTAATTCTTTTTCCCCAGCATATGAAACAAATACAGACAAAACTGATTCTTTAGAATTGAAGTCAATGCCAGATGAAGGAGAATTATTTAATTTTGACGGACAAACATGGTATCTAAAAGAAAAAAAAGAAAAAGGATTATACGGCAAAAATGCCACTATTTATACACTAGAAACATTTCCCGGTGGTCATGAACAAAAATTTGCAACCGCTGAAATAGGTTTTACTTTGGATGAAGGCACATATTATTTGGGAGGAGCATATGCTACTCGACACAACTGTTTTTGTTATTATAATGGAGGTAATTCAGTAACTCCGATATTTATAGACAACAAAAATGTAGCAGATTTAAATGTTGTATATGGTTATGATTAATTAAAAAAAAGGTATATTAAATGAATTTTTTACAAAATTCTTCAGAAGATGCGGTTACTCATTTTAATCAATCTGTGATACCAGAACCATCTTCAGTAAAAACACCATCTTCAGACCCAAAGTCTTTTCTTGGTGTTATAAACGATGGTGAATTTTCTTCTGCTGAACAAGATATGGTAGGTACTGGTATTGGTGCTGCTGCTGATATAACCACTGGTATTATAGAAGGCGTATCAACACAAAATGCTTTTGAATCAGCACAGAAAGAAGCAAGATATTTAGCTGAACAAAATAGACAAGACCAACTGTCTGCTCAGAGTCTCCAAAATAGTATTCGTACTCAGCAAGCAGAAATGGCTGAAAAAGAAATGGCTTTAAATAAACTTACTTATAATAATAAAAGAAAATTTCAAATGTTCCTTAAAGAATTTGAAAAAAATCTAGAACTAAGACAAAACAAAGATGAAATCATAAGTAAAGTTTTTGATGAAGCAAATAATGATAAAAAGAAAAGAAATGCTTTAATAAAAATGTGGAGTGTGTAATATGGTAGCAGCAATTATATCTGCTATTGTTGGTATAACTACAGCCGCAATAAGTGCTGGAATGCGATCAAAACGAATGCGGGAAGCCCAACAAGAGTCTAGAAAATTGAATAGAACCCAACGATTGGATGCTGGGAGACAAAGGTTAATAAATAGAAGATCTTTTGAAAGACAACGAAGATTGGATAAAGAACAACTCTCATTTAAACGCCAGCAAATAGAAGATGAACAAAAAGACATGGCTGAAAAACGTAGATCTCTACAAAAACAAGTGGTTGATGAATCTAGACGTGGTGCTATTGATAGAACCGCCGGTATGTCAGATACTCGCGTAGAAGGAATGTTTTTAGATAGACAAAGGTGGTTATAATGGCTGGTTATTACGGCTATAATCCAAGAGATTATGTTCAAGATTTCAGTTGGATTGGAGATATTGGCTCTGCTATATCTGCTGCATCAAATAAGATGCCCGAGTTGATTAAATTCAATCGTCTTTTAAACGAAAATAAAAAGGCAAAAGAAATAGTTTATACCTCTTTGAACCAAGTTATTGATTCATTCAACGATGATGAATTAGCTAATATTGGTATGAGTATGGGTCTTGCTGAAAGTGGCAAACCAACAGATCCAAATGTAATTAAAGAAAAACTCAGAGGTAGACTTGAAAAGTCTGGACAATATGCTCCCAAAAAAGGAATAATTGGAGAAGGAATAGATAGCAAACAATACGCTAATCGCGTTATTAATGGTTTCGCTGTACCTTTGATTCAAGCTGCTACTAGTAAGTCCGGAGGAGGCCCCATGGATATCTACAAGACCATGACACGTATTATGGCTAATGTAGATAATACCAGCATAAACAAGGCTCTACAAGAATCTGAGCCCTTTTCTAGAGGACAGCAGTTGTCTGATTATCAACAGCAGCAAAAAATTCAAATGGAAACCGGCGTTGAAGGGGATAAACTTAGAACCGAAAATGAAACCCAACGTGGTGCTGAATATTCTGAACGTCGTGGTCTTGGAGATATAGGACCAACCACTGTTTCTGAAGCACAAAGAGCCGAACAATTAAACATTCAAAGAAAAAGACAAAAATTCACATCAAAAAGAATGAATAAAGAAAAGTTACAGGAAGTCGATCCAACGACCCTTCTTGATTTGAGAAAGGATGCCGCAACGATTGTTGGCAGAATCAATAAGGAAATAACAGATTTAAAAGAAAAAAAGAAGAAAAAAACGATTGACCCGGTTGCTTATGAAGAACAGTTGGATGAATTAAATAGACAATTAGATTTAGCCAAAGAAAACCAATCCTCTATTGTTGCAGCACAAAAATTTTCAGCCGCGACTGGAGATAAAACAAAAACCGGTACAGCTTCAGCAATAGAAAAAGGACAGGCAGTTGCTGATATCATGCTTGACAAACCAGCGAGGGGAAATCAGGTTGGTGATAATACATTAGTGGAAGAAGCTAAATCACAATTCAGAAAAACCGGAAACATTTCAGATGAATTGAGAAAAGAATTACAACCAATTGCACAAAAAAGAGGAATTACAGTAAATGATTTATTGGTTGGTACTGGAATAGCCAGACCTTCTATGTCCACCCAACAAACACAAGAGTATTCAACTGAAGGATCTAGCACAAACCCAACAGTTAGAATGACAGAAAGTGGGATTGAAAAAGCCCAATCGATCTCAACCAACTTTGAAAAATTTGATGGTATGTCTAAAGAACAACTAATGGAAATTAAAAACAGAATGAAATCTGTAGACAAAACAAAGTTTGCGACATGGACACCTGAATCACAAAAAAAGTTCACAGAAACCATTAAATATATAGACACCCTTTTGGATATGAACTAATGAATGAAGAAGAATTTCTGTCACTCATAGGACAAGAACCAGAGGAAGAAGAAAGTCAATCCTTCACGGAGGATGACTTTCTTTCTCTTATTGGTGATACAAAAAGTGTAGAAACGCAAGAAAAACAAACTGTGGAAAAACCCCAATCACAGTCTTATAATTATGATAATCCAATTCTGAATGTTATTGCAGAAAAGGTTGATAATTATAATCTCAATCCGACTTTCATGCAAGCCATTGCCAAACACGAGTCTGGACTTGACCCCACAGCAGTATCACACACTGGAGCTAAAGGTTTATTTCAGTTTATTCCATCCACAGCAAAACAATACGGTATAGATCCAAACAACCCAGAACAATCTGCTGAGGCTGCTGCTAAATTCGTAGATCGATTAGATAAAAAATATGATGGTGATGTAAATAAAATATTGGCTGCATACAACGCTGGTTCTGGTGTTGTGGATGAAGCTATTAAAATTGCTAACAATAAAGGCACTGACTGGAATGACGAAATAATAAACACATTTTCTTTGGGTGGTGTTGCTGAAAAAATAAAAAAATATTCAAATAATGAACGCATAAAAAATATGTCTGTTGATGAAATCAAACAGCAGAAATACAACGAGATTTTGCAACACAGACGAGGTGTGATGAACGCCTATGACGAACTGTCTAATCTTTATGGTCAACAGTTTGTAGAACAAGAAACCACAACAGAAGAACCAAACGAATTTGAACAATTCATGTCTGGACTACTTGTTGATGAAACACAGCAAGAACAAGTCGAAGGGGTGTCTTTTGGTGAGGCTGCTGGTGCTAGTTTTAAAGGAAACTTAGCCAATTTAGCATCATCAATCAATAGACTTCCTAGGGGTGTTGCTGAAATTGCTCTGGGGGGTGGTTCAATAGCAAACAAAATTTTAAATGTGGTTCCTGGTGTTAATTTACCAACTGGAGACCAAAGGGGATTTTTAGATAAATATTTTGGTGATTCACCAGCAACAGAAGAACTAGAAGAAATAGAAAAGAAAAATCAAGAAAAAGTACAAAAATATATTGGACCAGACAATGTTGTGAAACTGTTGTCTGAAGGCAAAACCAATGATGCCGCTAAACGAGTGGCCATTAATGCAATAGGTCAAATACCCCAATTAGCTGGAATTATAGCTGGTTCTGTTGTTGGAGTACCACAAGCAACTATGGTTGGTGGACTTGGTGCCATAACAGCAACTGGACAAATGGATGAATATTGGGATAAAGTAGATCAAGGATTAACAGAACAAAATTTTGAAGCTGCCACATTAAATGCTTTTTTTAATGGTGTTATAGAAGGTGTGTTTGAAAGTACAGGTTCTGTTCAAATAACAAGACCACTTAGACAATTGTTTTCCATTATGTCTAAAGAGTTTGGTGAAAAAACAGCTAAGAAAATAATGGGTAATTCTATAGGTAGAATCCTTGGTAAAGTTAAAAATTCTATGAAAGAAGAAGCTATAGAGGAATTTTCAGCTGGTTTTGCTCAAACTTTTTCAAATAAAATATTTGGTTCCGACCCAGATGCAACATTCATGGATGCGTTGGGTGAAGGTATCGAGGGAGCTACTACAGCAATAGCAACTGGTGGTGGTCTTGGTGTGGTATCATCTATACCAACTGAAGTTGTTGCACATAGAAGAAAAAATAATTTAGAACCACTAGAAGTAGTGGATTCAGAAACCGGAGAATATTTAGGTACTATAGAAGAAGTTACTACTCCTGAAAACATTGATGAAATTTCTGCAGAAGAACAGGATCTTACCCAAGAAGAACAACAAGAACTTGGAATAGTAGAACCCACAGAAACACCACTAGAAGCTCAAGAAACTGATGAAACTACTCAGACTACTACTGATGAAGTTTCTGAACCCACAGAGCCCTCTATGGACGTTACAGAGGAAATTGTGGTTGATGAGCAACCAACCGATACAGAATCGATTCAACTTAGAGACACAAAACGAACCAATGTTGTAAAACAGGGGGGTAAAATAATAAAACAGTATAAACAAGGTGCTGCTGAAAAAGATGTATCTGTTTATAACAAATTAAAAGACACTAATATCATACCAGAAACAAAACAAATAGATGAAAACACAGTTGAAGTTGATTTTGTTGAAGGCCAAGATGCTGGTAATATAATATCTGAAGACAATCAAAATGCTGAAAATATAGTAACCAAATTAGCTGAAACTTTAGCCACTATTCATAACAATGATGTTCTTCATAATGATTTTCATATTGGTTTTGAAAACAATGAGAAATCAAGAGAAGGTAATGTAATCATTGATACTGATGGTAATGTTAAAGTGATTGATTGGGAATCATCCAATATTAAAGGAGAAACAGAGGATGGTGTTACCTTTAATGAAGATATATTTAATGAAGAATCTACTAAAGAAGTAGAAGATTTTATAGATACTCAGTTACCTACTAAGTATAAAGAACTATTTACTAATATATATAATAATAAAAGAAATAAAGATATTGACACACAAGTCGATTCAGAATTGACTGTCCTAGAGGGGACAGATGCTGATGTTGATCATGGTAATGAGATTGCATCGAAAATAGACAATGTTAGTTTTGATGGAATACAACAAGGTGTAAAATCCGCAAGAAAAACAATCGAACCATCATTGCAGTTTACTATAAGAGATAAGGGAAAAGAAACTTCTTTCTACGCCCCATTGTCTGCAACAGTAGAAGAAGTTAATCAAAAATATAGAGAAACACTTGAAACCTTTAAACCCACAGAAACACCACTAGAAGCTCAAGAAACTGATGGGGGTACCGTAGATACTCAAGAACAAGTTTCTGGGACCACAGAGGCTCCTAAGTCCATTACAGACAACACTGAGATATTTAATAAGATAATCTCAGAAAAAAAAGCAACAATTGAAGAACTCGACCAATTGCCTGTAGAACAAATTAGAAATATTGCCACTAATTTAGATATACCATCCAAAGGTAAAAGTGGTAGGTTTAGAAAAAATTTCAAATTGGTTGAAGAGATTGTCGAAAAAATTGGAACCCCTGATTCTAAAACTGTTGTTAAAGAAAGAGCACAGGAAAGAAAAACAAAAACAGGTGAGGCTTCTAAAAAAGGTAGAAAACAACAAGCAAACAAAAGATTTGAAGAAACTGGAGATGAAAGAACCCCAAAACAAATGGCTGATGTTAATGCCATGCGAGAGATATTATCTGAAGGGTTTGTTCCATATAATCAAGACAAACACAAAAATTTATTGAATAAAAGAACAAGTAAAAAAGGTAGTTCTATTAATCTGTTTAAAAAGGAGACAATAGATGGTGTAGAATATATTACCACCAATATTAATCCTAGAACAGACACAGGTAAAAAAATTAATGTAGATATAGATAAAGAAATATTAAATAGTATTGAAAAACTCAATACTCGTTCTTATATTGAAGAAGTTAATTATGATGATAACCAAACAACAGAAGACGATAAAACAATAGAAGATAGAAGTGTATCAGCCACAGAAGTTGTTTCTGAAGGTGTTGCTGAAGACACTGCTGAATTTGATAAAGTTGAAAGATTAACAAAAAAAGCAAAAAACAAGATTGATTCTGATTTAAAAGAAGGTCTTATTTCAAAAACAGAATATGATTCAAGATTAGAGGAAATTGAAATATATGCCACCTCTGTTCTTAAAAGTGATTCATTGTCTATTCAAAAAGACGGTTCAATTAGACTTAGAAATAAGATGAAACGTGGTGATAATCGTTCATTGACGGTTAAATCTGTTCGTGATATATTTAAATTGTTTGGAAAGGATAAGTTTCAAATTGCTTTTGGTAATCCTAAATCACCAGCTAGATACAAAGGAAAACCCGTTGATACCTTCATGGAAGAAAATTCTGAAGTATATGGTGGTTTTACTATAACTGATGATGGAACTGCTTTAATAACAATAAATACAAACCATCCAGATAGTATGGGAACTTTGATTCATGAGGCTATTGGTCACTTTGGCGCATTCAAGGTGTTTCAAAAGTTTCCAGAACTTGAATCTTATGCTAGAGATCTTTTTCGTAGAGATGAAGGTAGTGATCTTCGTGTTGCTATAAGACTTGAATATGGAGAAAATATCGAAGAACAGTTTCAAGAGTGGGTTGCTACAAATGTTGAAAAAATAGGAACTAAGTTTTTTAACAAAGATGGTTCTTTAAACCAAGAAGTAATTCAAGAAACAGAAGGTGTTGTAAAGAAACTGTTTAATAAAATTAGAGAAATTCTTGGTAAAATACTTAACACTAAACCAGAATCTAAGGAAATTGACGATTTGGTTAGTGCTATATTTTATAAAGTTCAAGAATTACAAGACATTCCAGCCATTGTTTCTGAAGCTGGGGATGCTAAAAGACAACGGGATTTGTCTAAACCCTTTTCTGAAAGAGAAAAGATTAGATTAAAAAATAAAATAAAAGCTCGTACTCTTTTAGAAACAGCAAAGTCTTTAAAAGGAACAAAGAACAGAATACTTCGTTTTGCTTTGAATCATGTTTATACTAGTGGTGACAAACAAAGATTGATTAAATTGGTCAATAAGGCAAACACTAACGATAGACAAAATGGTAGGTTTGTTGATAAGAACCTCCAGAAGGCCATAGACCTTATTGACAGAGCGAGTTATAGAGGAGACCTATCTAGGGCAGTCACTAAGTTTAATCGGGCCTCTAGGGGGCTTAAAACGAAGTCTCCTGACCAAATAAAGTTTCTAATCAACCAACTTACTCCAATTCTGGAAAAGGTCAATGAATTTAGAAGGTTAGACATCATGTATGAGAGAACATCTTATGATGCTCCTCTCAATTCTGATGGTTCTGTTAAGATAGGACCAACTTTAGGTCAATTGTTGGAAAATGGATATGTTGAAATTAGAACCAATCCGGAAACAAATGATAAAAGAGTTGCTTTTACTGCAAAGGGTAAGAAAAGATACAAACAACTGAAACGGGGGTTTGAAAAATTAAAACTAGAAGATGAAATAGTTGATGTTTTAACCTATATTGAAGCCAAAACATATGAACTTCAAGAGTTAAAATCTCAGTTTTCAGATGTTAAAAATGGAATAAAAAAAGAAAAAAGCGAAAAAATACAAAAGAAAGCACAGAGATTAATAGATCAAGCCATAGAATATTTTAATGAAAAACCAGATGTTGTGGACATGAAGTTCCGTGATGTCATTCTTAAAAAAATTAAGGATGCTTTAAAAACATTTGATTTATCTACTGTTAATTTGGAATATATTTTAAATTCCCTTGATAATTTTGATGATGATGGTGTGTTTAAAAAAATAGTTTTAGAACCAATCATTGAAGGTGAAAACAAAAAGAATGAATTTAAAAAGAATTCCATAGAATTATTTCAAAAAGAAATATCTGAAATAAAAGATATTGCTACGTTTTCAGAGGCTTTTACAAAAGGTTTGCCTAATTTTTTTAGAAACCTTAAAAGAAATGAAAAAACAGAAGTAGAAAAAACAACATATACAGATATTAATGGTCAAAAATTCTCAATCTCTAAGGATCAGCGTGTTGCTATTGCAAGGATTTCAGAAAGTAGAGATGGTATAAGACACTTATTGTCTGAAAATGGTGGTATTGTTTTAGAAGAAAACAGTAACAAGGTGTTTAAATTATCTCCTCAGATACTTAGAGATATACTTCAAGACATGACTGTTTCTGAAAAACAATTAGCTAGAGCTGTTGGTAAATATTTTGAGTTTCAAGGAGATGAAATAAACAAGGTTTCTATGAAAGACCTTGGGTATAAACTTGCTGATGAAGAAAATTACCACCCATTAAGAACTAAAGCTCTTACACAGAAATATAAAGATCAAGAAACAACATTAAATTCATTTCAAGAATTTACTAGAGAAGCCAAATTTAATAACCTCAAGATGAGAAAAAAGGGTTCAAATCCTATTGTTCTTGAAGGTTCTATTGAAGCAATGGCTAGAACCAATGAGATGGTTTCTGATTATATTGGAATGGCTTTACCTATTAGGGACATCAAGAGATTGATTGATGACAATTCAGCTGTAGTAAAAGCCAATGGTAAGAAAACAACATTTAGAGATTTCATGATTGAAAATGGTAAAGAACAAGAACTAAAAATAATTAAAACTATTTTGAATCAAATTGATGGTACTGGAAGAGAGAGATCTTTTAGAGGTGTTGTTAACATATTTAAGTTTTTCAGAAAATTAAAAACGGTTGGTGTGTTGGGATATAATCCAAATGTTTTCTTTTTGCAACCATTGTCCTATGTTAATATTTGGACGCAGGGTATTTCATCTTTCAATATTTTCAATCATAAAGAAAATAGAAGAAACTTGAGTGATTTTATAGAACACAGTCCGTTTCTTTGGGAAAGATATAATGGAGCTATCGATAGAGATATTGGTGAATATATGTCTCAAGCATCAGCTAGAAATATGGTGTTTCCAAAGAAGGGGATAAAAAAGTTTTCTGAAAGAACTATGGAAGATTTTGTTACTGGTGAAGGAATAATGAGTTGGATAACATTATCTGATTCGGTGGCAATCAGTGCTGTTTGTACTGATGTTAGAAAAGAATTAGAGAAACAAGGGTATAAGTATGATACTCCTGAATTTTGGGATAAAGCAACAAAAAGGTTAGAAACCATTATCCGTAGAACACAGCCAACCTTTGGTTCTGCACACAGACCAATTATAACAAATATTGAGTTGTTAAAACCATTAACTATGTTTACATCGCAACCAATTAAGAATTTGATGATGGTTAGAACTGGTATTAATAAACTCAAAAAAGGAATACAGAATAAAGACACCAAGTCACAGATGGAGGGTATTAGAGACCTTTCTGTGGTTCTTATCCTTCAACCATTATTGGTTACTACTCTTAGAGAGGGAATCCGTACTTTGAGGGGTAAAGGAGAGGATGAAGAGTGGTGGAAAAAGATGTTATTTGGTTATATTGGTGCCAATGCTGGAATGTACCCATTGATTGGTGGATTAATATCTAGTTTTATACGAGGATACCCAGTGTCTGGAGAACAGCCTGTGGTTGAATCATTGAAGACTTTCTTAGGTCTGAGTAATAGATTAACTAAATATGCAAAGGGGGTGGCAACATATAAAGATGATGAACAGTTAAGAAAAGAATTAGTAAGAGCCCTCTCCACCGTAGGACAACCAGCTACGGGTTTATCACACATGTATGAGATAATTGCAAACACAACAGAGAAACTGGATGAAATGAGAGAGTAATTATGGATCAGTGTAAAATGCATGAGGATACATTGAAAGAAATAAAAGAAGATGTTCGAGAGATTAAAGATTTTTTAAAGGGGACTCTCGAAAAACCGGGTATGATAAGCAGACTTGTTGATTTGGAGAGATCTAGAAAAACAGATACTTGGATCAATAGAAGTTTTATAGTTGCTATTCTTTCTTATATAATTAAGGATATATTCCTGTGATTGCAAGAAATGAAACAAATCGTATTATATGGCACCACAGTTTAACTGATGGTGGTGATGTTGAGTCATTTAGACGTTATCACATTCATATAAACGGATGGGATGATGTCGGTTATCATTTTGTTATACCTAAGAATGGTAGGTTTCAGAAAGGGCGTGATATAAAGCTAGTTGGTGCTCATGCTAAAAGGAAAAATGATGATAGTATCGGAATCTGTTTGGTTGGGGATTTTCACAAGTATGAACCAACTATTGAACAAATGAATGAATCATTGATTTTATATCATGAATTATGTAGATTGTTTAGTAAGAATTTAAAAATAGAATATCATAGACCACAGTGGATGCCAAATGCATGTCCGGGTAAGAAAATGAATAGAGTGGATTTTGAAGAAATCGTTTACAGAGGGAGAATATAATGTCTTATTTGAATCGCGGTGCAATAAAATCTTTTGTTGGTAGTCAGGCTGACCAGAATACGTTTAATATGCCAGTGGTTGAAATGGATGCGGCTGATATTAATACAAACATTCCTGTTGGTGTGTTTATTTGGGATAGAACCAACGATGTTTATAAATACAATAATGGGACTTCAATTGTAACCATAACGGCGGCATAACATGTCTAAAAAAGCAACTGAGATGTTTCAGACTCTACTAAAGAAAGATGAAATTATAGGGACTGGGGTGTTTAGAACGAGTACAGACAAGAGGGAAACACTGGTCTTTCCAAAAGAAACCACTGTATTTGATATAGATTTGGGTATTTGGTTTATTGGAGATGGTATTACTCTAGGGGGAGTGGAAAACGGTCAGGGTGATAGATGGGATGATTTGAGGTTTCCATTTACACAGACAAAAACGGGGGCTAATTTAAAACCAGATTTTGATGAAACCAACCTTGGACTATTGTTTCCTAATGGCGATTCCACTGAGAAGGTGTTTATTATAGCCCAGATGGCTCATAATTGGAAGATGGGTACATCCATACACCCACATATACATTGGATTCAAACCGAATCTACGACACCCACATGGAAGATGGATTATAGGTGGTATAGCAATGGGGATGTTGTTCCTTCATTTACTACCGTTGAGACATCTTCTGTGGAAATACCATATGTGAGTGGTTCTATGTTGCAGATTAGTTCTTTTGGAACAATAGATAGCACTGGGATTACTGGGGTTAGTTCTTTTTTTGAGGCTAAAATATATAGAGATGATACTGATGTAACTGGGGATGTTTTGGGTAAGGAATTTGATATTCACTATATCGTGGATAGTTTGGGGTCAGTTGAGGAATACTGATGATAAAAAGGGGCATAAAGCCCCCCCTTATTGTTTACTTATATATACGAATAAAATTATAATTCCTATTATTATAATTGGTATTTCAACCATCTTCTATAATCACCATTGAATAAAATACATCGCAAACACCACAACAATCGCAATATCCACCATATCCAGATTGATACAGTTCTTGGTCAACCTCAAGTCCTTTTTCAGTTGTGCATTTTTCACAGTAATAGTTAGCTTCAACCATTTTGTTTCTCCTTTTTAATAGTAATTAAAGTTTCAGACATCGGGAGTGTTTCAATCCACCCACAAAATTGATGCCATTCCGGTAATCTGTGATTCCTCCTTTGGAAGTATATATTTCTCAAACATTGATAATTAACTGAGAATATTCTGGTATACTCATAATCACCACGTATATTCCCTTTGGTTTTTTGTAGTTCCTCTCCTGTTAATCCCCTACAATCAACGTGCATAGAGCTGGTTGACGATAGTGGGGTGCGACCAACACAGTATGTATCAAGCTCATTGAACCAGTACCAAGGCCCTGTAACCTCTACCCATACTGTGATACCCCTTATAAACTTTGCGTGCTCTGCACCTGCTAATATGAGCTTCTGAGCAAGTTTGAGGTCGTTAACCCCAACAACATAAACATTATAACCATCATCGGTTGACCATACAGTATTTGGATCTTCATCACAATTACCCCATTCCTCTATATAATCAACAAACCTACTGTCTGACTTATCATCAGACCTCTTAGGCAGTCGCATTGCTTTAAACGACGATGGAAATCCAGCCACCTCGAGCGTTTTAATATCCATCCATAAACTCCTTAATTTGTGGAAGCTCTTTAGTCATTGTTTCATAGTTATGTATACAAACAGTATGGCCTCCTTTAGCATACCAATCACACCTGTTCTTATAGCGATCATCTATTAACATAGATCTGATTGTTGAATACTGGCTCTTGTTGTTGTCTACAATGACCAGTATAGAAGGATCGAGGTACTTATGGACCCATTTCTTTTTAGCACATGCTACCTCACCATGCTTATCCCATCCGGGAGATGTTAAGATTTTTGGTTTGTATTGTTTGATTTTTTGCCACAACAACCAATACCAATCTGTTGGTTTTAGATTAAACCAGAAATCATATTTGCCATAATCTTCTATCTGTTTCCATGCCCAATCTTCTCCATAGGTCCATACCGCATCTGCTATATGCATTCCGGTGAGTTTTTTGTACCCACCGGAAAAGTCACATAATACTTCATCAAGATCACAGTAGAGAGTTTTCATTTTTTAGCCCCCTCTGTCTAAAATATTCGAGAAAATACAAACAACACTGTGCGTGAGCAAGGTGGGGCAGTCCAGACTCAGAGTCAACACGGTTAATAGAGAGTGTCCCATCAACATTCTGGAGTTCAAATAAGTGTCTTGTCGCCGCTTCGTAGTAGCGCTCTTCTGGGTTATCTACTTTCTGATAATTCCCGGGAGCATATTTCTTTGCCCCAAACATCAGAACCTCAAGCATTGGTTTTAGTAACTTGAAACAAATGAGATTCCATCTTAGTTTACCTCCGTCATACTTAACACCGTTTTCTTCTGGTTTAAAGGTTTCTGAGGACACTGGCGTTTCTCCCGACGTTGAGTGATAGTTATATATTAGTTGTATACAACGGGGACAAATATAATGTCCCAATTGTGTTGTGCGCCCACAATTAGGACATTGTGTATTTTTACTGTATGTTATATCGTCCATCATCAAGCTCCCGTACTCCCAAAGCCACCAGACCCACGTTCACTCTCAGACAGCTCTGAGACCTCTTCTAAGCTCACTTTTGGGTTGGGTAGTATAACGAGTTGTCCAATACGTTCCCCAGCCACATAGTGGGTCTGTCGTGTGTTTAGAAGACGATACTTAAATTTGATTGGTCCTCGATACGAGCTGTCTAAAACGCCCACTGAGTTACTTAAAAACAGGGGTTTATTTGAAACAGAGCTTCGTGGGAACAGCAGGCCAACATACCCTTCTGGTATTTCCACAGCAATTCCAGTATCATACTCTATCATTCCTGCTGCTGGATCATGAAGAACATCTACAGCAGTAAGGTCAAGACCGGCATCTCCGGGTTTGGAATAACTTGGTGTTACTGCATTTTTGTTTAGCTTTTTGAACTTTACATTAAGAGTCATTTTTTCTCCAATATAAGTTTATTGTTTTTATATAGAACTTCTTTGGTGTGTTTTCAACTGTTCCAAATTGAGGAAAATTAAGGCATCCAATCTATTTTGAATGCCTTTAAATCCCCATAATAGTGTAGCTAAAAAAATAGCATATATTATATATTTCATTTTAAATTATCTCACACGTACCACCAGCACACGCAAGTTCTCCTTTCAAATTAGTATTATCGATTTCTTCAATGACCTTAGTTAAATCGATGTTTCTTACATGTTGTGAAAGTTCTTCGTACCTTTCTTTAGTTATTTCCTCAAAGGGTGCTTGTACATAAGTACCGCCATCATAAGGTAAAACTGCAATTCCGTTGTAACTATTACGATTTTCCCACATCCACTTACCAACAGAATCCCACTCGTGGTCTTTAATATTAACAGTAACAGAAACATTGTTTGTATTAATCCCATTTATATGGCCGGGTTTAATCCATTCTAAATGAAATCTTTTTGTTCTTTCTAATAAAGACAACGCTGATTCATCTCTAAATATTGCACCATCTGGTGCTTTAATTGGAATGAAAACAAACGCCTCAGATTCAGGTTTAAAGAAATTATCTTCAACCAAATGGGGTATAGCCCTCTTTAAATATTGATATATTGATTCGTCCTTATTAAAACCCATCCTTCTAATATAATAAGGTGCGTGCCAAGCATGGATTCCAGAGGAACTACCAACTACCAACGACCCACTACCTTCAGGTTTGATTGTTGTTATTCTCGCTGCTGAATTAATACCAATACGTTTTGCAACATCATTATTAGTATGAACAGCGATACTCGCCGATTCTTTTAAATCCATTTTTTCCAATTTACCAGAACCAATTCCTGTTATACTCACACCAATAAGAGCCTCTTCTTCTGTCGTCTCTTTCCAACAGTCTCTTAAATAATGAAAATCTGTATATGATGCCTGAAGGGTTCCAATAAAAGAAGTACAGTAAACTCTACGGTTCAATTCCTCTTGTGTTTCTACAGTTGATCCATTAACCGTTGTAAGATTACAAAATTGATATGGTTTCAAACTTATTTCACAACAAGGATTAGCACCCAAATTTTTATCGTTTGTCCAATAAATACCGGGCTCACCCGAACCACTGACTCTTACTCGTTCCCAAACCCAATCAAAATGTTTTTTGTTGGCTTTATTACGAACCATAACAACACTATTGTTTGCTCGGGCTCTTTGTGGATTCGTTGAATACCAATCACCGAACTTACATTCAAGCATTTCCTTATCATCATATGAAAACAAAGATATCATAGCGGCTCTACGAATTCCACCAGATAACACGGCATCTGCAATATGACAATTGATATCATGCACCTCAATTGGTTTCAATGATGTGCCCAAACCACGTTCTTCAATGGATTTATCGAAAACTTGTTTTATTTTATGCAGACAGGTTTTTAGTGGGGCTGGACCAGGAGCTTTGCCACCAGCCGTTATTAACAAAGACCCCTTTGGTCTAATATCACTAAAGTCAAACCTTGGCATTGGTTTTCCTTTAAAATAAGCACTAACTAAAAATTTTACCGCATCCGCCCACCCAACAATAGAGTCCCCAATAACATATTTCTTTGTCTTATTTGAAGGTCCAATAATTGGTGGTAATTGAGACACATGGTGTTTTTGTACACTGTAACCAACACCCGTACCCCCGAGTAGTAGAAACATAGTTTCTTGAAATGCTTCTATCTCTGATATTGGAAGATACGCACAATTATACATTCTAGCATGATTGAGTTCAATAGCAGGACCAGCAAATTGTGCTGACCTCATTGAAGGCAACCCGTTTTTATTTAAAACACAACCGTACACATCCATGATTTCATCTGAAAGTTCTGGAAATCTTTTTATGTGCATATTCAAATTTCTATATACAATTTCCTCCCACGATTCTCTTCTTTTTAATTGTTGGAGGTGTCTAGCATATTTAGAAAAGATAGTTAAATCAGACAGCGCGTTGATCGATTTATTCATCATCACTCCTTTCATGCGAATCCCTCAATATATAAGTGTCATATTCATTATCCTTTAGAATATATAGTTGTTCACCACAATCTGGACAATCATACACAGAAAAAATAGTACCATATAAATTTTCATTATGATCATGTTCTAAATAATCATTACGGCAGCTTGGACACATTATTTTCATTTTATTATCAATTCCCATGTTTTTGTACTATCTGAATTTACAACCAGATGGTATTTAATTTTTCCAGTCAAAGCGTCTATCTGTCCTTTCTTGTATTCATTACCATCTGCAATATCTATAACCGCAATTATACAACATATAAAAATAAAAGTAATAGTCAAACAGGCGAACAACTTTTCCATATCACAACTCCATTGGTATTACAAGTGGAACTCTACCATTTTCTAAAATAACACCACAAGAAATAATAGATTTGCGTGGATACTCTTGACCATATTCAAAAACAACTTTCTCATCATCAACACCACAACCAACACCCATACCCCAAAGTAGGTCTTTTTGTGATGCTGAATAATACACACCTGCTGATGAATGTGTGTGTCCCATAACAACATTCATACGATGTCTTTCCATTGCATTTGCATATGGGTATTTACCAGAAAATCCAATTCCATGCATAAACAAGATGTTATTGTATGTGAAATTTCTTTCCCACACCCAAGAATCTGGTAGATCAAATATTTCATTCCAAGTTTTTATAAATTCTTTGGAAAATCCGTGTGTTTTAGCTTTCCTGTAAATAAGAAGATCATGATTACCAATACAAATATTTAGTTTTTTAAATGCTTTTTTCCAAGGAACTATCTTCTTTCTTGCTTTCTTTACTTCCTCACTTATACTTGGATATTCAGTTTCTTTTTCATGATAAGACATACCATGAAAATCAAACATATCTCCAACAGAATAAAAATAATCACATTTGTATTTCTTTTTAACATCTATAATAAAATCCAAAAAATTATCTCTATCTGCTGGAATGTGTAAATCTGGAATAACCAGAATGTTTCCAGTTTTATAATGACTCATTTTCTTCTCCTTTTAAAATATTTATTAGATCATCAAACTTCAACACACAATAAACATCACTCCTATTCCGTTTAAATACTAAAAGAGGAACACCTTCACGTTTTTCATTTTCACATTGTTTGAGGGATTTCCAGAGATCTAATCTCTCTGTGTTCTTACATTCAACCGCAAAGTTAAACATCTCCTGAGCGGCCTCTGAGAGCCTTATATCTGTATCGTTTACGCCCATTGGTACAGATACCACATCCTTTGGTGAAAGGTCTGGGAAGGCTCTTATAATGCGTTCTACAACCCACTGTTGTAGTCTTCTTCCTTTTGACTTAGCGCTCGAAGTCTTCATCTGGGTAATTCCTATTCTGAAACAACCACTTTATAATCAATCATACCACGCATTCCTATTACTCGTGTTTACAGATATACCTGAAAAATAATCATATTCTCTTTTTTTCTTATAATTGTATTTTCCTTCTTTGTATTTTTTTCTTTTTTGATCTCTTTCACATGGAATACATGTGTTTCTAAAATAATTACCAGAATGTGTTTTTTTGTAATAAAAAAATGTTTTCAATTCCTCATCAGAAGAATATTGGTATTCTTCACCACAAGTTTCACATTTCTTCGTTTTGATTTCATCCATTATAAATAACCTCCGGCTTCCTCATTAAAGTAATCTGTGGTAGAATACTTCAAACCGTATCTAATCATGTCAAACTTTTTACCAAAGTCACCCCATCTCGTCTTAATTGCTTTTGCATGAAGTCTGGTACTATCTGATTCACTGCGCCAGAAACCAAATATATAATCACAGGCTTGTTTATAAGCACCAACACCTTCAATGTAATGGGGTTGAACTTCCACATATTCGTTTGGACATGTTTTATTTGTTTGTAATAAAAGAATAATCTTTGTATTTAATCTTTTAGCTAAAGTTTTAAATTCTCTAGCCATTTTCATTGAATAAGACACATCCTCTGCATTCTCTATGTTCTGAGCATAATCAATAACAAGGTTTGTAAATCTACCCCCGTGTTTTTCTTGAGCTTTTATAAAATATTTTTCTATCTTTTTTAATGAAATACCCCCCTTATCTACTATAAATACTTTTTCCCAAGTTTTGGCGACCTCTTGTCTGAATTTATAATCATTCACTATTTTTTTAGCCACATCGGAACTTGGAACCAATCCGCTCTCATCTGGTTCTGATTCAATAGTTGCGGCTCTAAAGAACACACCAGCTTTAGACATTTCCAAACTGGCAAATAGACTTAATCCATCTTGCTCTAACGCCTCACCATTTCCAAGTTCCATACCAATAGTTGATTTACCAACACCGGAAGCAGCCACAACAGCTATTACATCTCCGGGTATTAATAACTTTGTTTCATTATTAATATGAGGAAATCTAGAACCGAAAGAATTTTCACCATATTTAGTAAAAATATCAACCCACGCTTTTGAAGCATCGGCCATAGACACTATCTCGTCCTCTTCAATTGGCTTATATTCTTCAGCTACTGGATATCTAGACACAGATGAAACTATTCTTTCGACCTCACTATCAGACAGTGGGTTGCTCGAAGAGTTGTTGATACTTTGTGCAACAGCCAAGATGATGTTTTCATCAATATTTCTAGAGTGAAACATTCCACATATAGACGCAAGTCCACTGTTTCGTTCTCCTTTTGAAAATCCACCAAGGATTTTTTCAATAATTTCATTTCCTCTATATTGACTCCTTTTTTGGTCTACGATATCACCCGATGCACAATCTTCTAATATCTCAATTATATCTTTATTTGGTTGTTCATTATATGGAGGATATTCAAGCCTCTGTTGGTTTGATGCTAATGTCTTTATTTCATCCAATCCATCATTCAATTGTTCCCAAGTAATTGGGATTTTATACAATCCAGTTTTACCATTCATCCCGTTGGCTGTTCTAAAAATTCTAGTTTTATCATAGATTCGTCTATCGAAACTCACAATTCCACTAGCAGCACGGGAACAAAAAGATTTAACAAGAAGGTTAAAATCTGGGATTCCTTTGTATCTTTCAAGTTCAAAGGCTCTATATAAAACATGGAATCCTTTATTGCCTGAAAAATATATTCTTATTCTGGTTGAGTCGTATAGCATCAAACGATCAACCAAATCTATGGTGTCTTTTAATGCGACCTCTAAGTTTTCGTTATCCAAATCCCAATAAAAGAAATCTGAATAAACCGTTCCTTCGTAGTCAACAACATCACCATATTTATCAACGTGATCTTTAAATTCTTGTGTGTGTAAAAATACAGAATGATATGAATCAACAGTGTTTTTTCCATAGTAATCTAAATCCATATTTGAATATGGAATCTTTACTACATTACCTCTGTTGAAAACACCATTCTGTACAATCTCTACGTAATCAAAGTCCATAACTATTTGTATTCCTTTTTGTTCGTCCTTTCAAAATTACGAATTGCCGCAGTGACACCACGGTTCATAGAAGACATGAGGGCCTTATTAATATAAGTTTTTCTAGCACTACCCTCAAGAGATTGAAGCCATCCTTTTGTTTGCTCAATTCTATACTTCATATTGAATCCATAATTATCAACAGCATTCTTATACATAGAAATAAGAATCTCTCTATATTCTGGATCTTTCAAGGCATTTTCAAACCACCATTCTACTCTTTTGATATAATCCATTTGAGAACCAGCGGTTGAAATCCTACAATCTTTAGTCCAAACTGAATTATCAACATCTTCAATATGAACAACCCCACTCGGTTTTCTAAAATAAAAAGTTTGTGGTTGAGATCCATCCTTGTTTTTCTTTGGAATTAAAATTAACCCTGAATGCCCAATCAAATCATCTTCAGAAGAAACCACTTCATACTGGTTGAGATCAATCTTCTTTGGTTTTGGCATTGTCTTTCCCCTTTGTTGTTTGGTTTAAAGTATTAACATCATCAAGTTCTGTTTGATAATTATAATGAAAATCGGTTTTCTTAACGGTTGATTGTAAAATAATGTTGTTTTTTCTTACGTTTAATTTTATTTCATTCAATTCGTCTACAAAATGTATTAAAATCAATACAACAAAAGAACCAAATATATACCTCATGACTCTCTCTTTCTGTCTAATTTTTCTATTTTATTTCTATCTTTTGGAAGAATAAATTCAGATAAATCTTGTACGCAAGAATCGATGCGGAGCTGTTTTGTCCAAGTTTCACCATATTTAGATTTTAGTTCGTCAATGGTCGCATACTTTTTTCCTTTTCCTACACCGATTCTTTTGTTTGGTACAAGATAATGTTCTCCCGGTCCATATTTTTTAGACACCTGATAACCCATACAAGTTGGCTCATCTTTTCCGTCGGGTGTTTTATATTCAGTCAGTGGTTTTGAACGAAATCTTTTAACTAACAACTCTGGGTTTTTTGAAGAAAATTCTTTAACCACAGAATAAAGATCTTCTGCTTCATACATTTCATATTTGTTTGCTTCAATCTGTTTTTTAATGTATTCATTATATACTTTAACAGACAAAGGGGATGAATCTCCCTTGATTATTTTCAATCCTTTCTCTTTAATTTTACCTTCTTGTGTAACATAAATATAATGTTTCTTTATATACTCACCTTTATCATCTTTGAAAAAATAGATTCTTTTTATATCTGTTTCTATTTCAAAAAAATGTGTTGAGATTGGAATATTCATAGAAGCAATTTGTGATTGGGAAATTAACTCTGTTATTTTTTCTAACTTCTTTTTATTTTTAAATGGGTCTAATACATAAACAGAATCCGTGTCTGTGTATAAACACTCGTATCCATTTTCTTGGAGAACGGTTCTAGCGTGTTTAATTGTTCTTCTTGCCATAGCAGTACAATCAGAGGCTGTTGTTTTATTATAAACAGATTTGAATTTTGGAGATCCTGATATTCCATATATGGTGTTAATCACAATTTTTATTGCGAGCGTCAGCTGTTTGTCTTTTTTCTTTTTGGACTCAACTCTCATACCATACAATTTCTGTATTGTTTTTTCAATGATCCCCATTTGTCTTGAATAAGTACCAACCAAACCGTCCAATTCATTTGCATATACTGATGGGTACATACCAGAACCATTCCACCCTTTTGTTTTTGGAACTGGAGAATATAAATTACCACCCATAAACATATGGGGATAAAGAGACGCAAAGTCTATACAATAGATGTTTCCTTCTGCTACATCTACATAAGGGAGACTTACGAAACCACCAGAATATTGTTTACCTTCGGATTCTATGTCTTCATATTCTTCTTTAAGTCCTGCCATGTTACATATAATTTTATAAGCAGTTGCACCAGATGATGCAGTCAACCACTTCATATATCGTTGGCCATAATCATCCACAAATTGTTTTAATCCATAAAACAAATTATAATTAAATTTGAATAAGTCATCAGTTGAATCCAAATCTCCGTATAGATATTCAGCCATCCAATCATATTCTTTACCTTCTAATATTTCTTTTTGTAGGAGGCTGTAATCAAACTCACCTTTTTTGGATTCCAGATCAAATCGTTCACAAAGATTTCTGAGAGAATACCCACGGGCCGGAAGGTCAATATACAACATTTGTTTGTATCTGGTTCTTGCTATTTGAAGCGTGTCTATGATAATTTTTTTATTGAAAACAATACCATATCTTTCAAGAACTGGTTTGTCATATTCTAAAATATTATGACCAACAATTATAGGAAAATAATCTACTGCTTTTTGTATTTTTTCCAATTCAGAAAAATGATATATAACTTTGTTTCCATTATACGCTTTCAGTCCAACATAACGAAGTTCATCTTTTTCTGGATCTACGTTTTCATCAAATGTTTTTGTTTCTATATCCAAAACAACGTATTGTTCTTTTATCTCAACCATCTTGTTTTCTTTCTTTTAAATAAAGGGTACCATACCCGTTACACTTAGTACACCTTGATTCATTTGACAACCACGGTAAACCACTGCCGTTACATTTTGGACAAATTTGAGCCGGAGCGTCAGCGGAGTCGTCATTGCTGTATTGTTGGGTGTTTGTGAGACGTCTCACATCTTCCTGTGATTTGGTGGTGTTCAAATTTTCTTCCTTTAGCTGTTGTGGGCTGCTGGCCGACTCCTCTTTTGTTTTTTCTTCCTCAGTTTCCTCGCAGCGACGCTCCATGTTGCGCATTAGTTCGCCAACCGTAAGTAGCTCCATTGAGCATGGGTGTGGTTGACACCACCGCCCACCACTCTCAGCTTTAAGAGTGTTCCACATTTTTTCATAATTCATTTAGCATTATCCTGCCGGGACTCTTGCGCCATGGATGGCGCTTCTTCTGCTTTGTTGCAGTAGTCTATACACACATCCAAACAATTCTTTTTGCATATTTCGTCTGAAAAACAGTCGTGGGCTTTTATCCACTCTTCCCGCTCTTTTCGCATGTTTATACCAACACGCCCGATGGGGTCGCCTTGCTCACGCATGTAAATAATACACGGAAAATGATAGCCGTTGGCGACTGCCATATCATCGAGTGCAAGCCAGCATTTACCACAATCGGTTTGTTTAATCCCGCGCACATTTCTTCCTGCGCGAACATTGTTTACCCGATAGCGCAGAATAGGGTATTTACCAAGAATAGAATCAGGAATTTGCTTCATTGCTGTAAGTAGCCTGTTATACTGAGCAGACGGAATGACTCGAATGTCCGAAACACCTAATGAATCCGCAAACAGGATGGTATCTACGCATTTATCAAGATTGTCTTCAGTAATCACTATACCGACGGTTGTGTAGGTGATTTTCGATAGCTTACGAATATTTTCAATAAGGTGGTGCCATGCCCCCGATATCCCTCCAGCCATCTCATCTCCAATAGAGGCACAACAAGAATCCAAAGAGACTGAAAAATCATTAACACCAGCGGCGTGCAGCTTCTCGTATTCTGTCCAGTCTGCACTGCCGTTTGTTGATACCGCTACACGCTCAACGCCGTTAGTCTTGCAATAAGAAACCAGTTGGCCGAGGCCGTCGTATAGAGTTGGCTCTCCGCCAGAAAAACGGACGTTCTTCAAACCCTGTGAGCACCACAGTTCTAACGTACGCATAGCCTCATTAAAAGGCAGTGTGCCAGCAACATCTTTACGAAGACCTCGACAGTATGGGCACGAAAAATTACACTTATCGGTTAGAATAAGTTCGCATCTCCAAAGTGGAGATTTTGCGCTGGTTTGTTCTGCTCGATAATCTGACAAGGTGTAAAAACCTATATCTTCAAGTTTCATTTCTTTTGCCTTTCTCTTGGTGAGTATGACTCGAACCGATTTTTCTGTGGCGCGTACAACTACTGCTGTGTTTGCGCCTCCTTAGTGTTCTGCCGGGCGACCCATGACATCAATTGTATAGATTCTCTTTTTGTGCAATCTATTACTATGCGTTCCATATCATCTGTTTTGTTTACAAGAGCACCTTGCGAACGAAACGAATCTCTTTTTACAATTTTCATGCTTACCTCCCTTTAGCCCGGCCTGTAATGATGCTTTCGCCGGGCATTGCAACCAATGTTTTGCGGTATACCTGACGTTTTAATGGCGCGGCTACCGCTATTGTGCTAAGTTACCCGTCTCCTCAATAATTTTCTGCGGGTGCGGGTGTACATCTAAAGCCCCTCATTTAGCTCGTCATACATAAAGAATCCCCCTATGCGTTCTGCCTTAATCAATGTCACAGTTATTGCATATTCTGTTGTCGACAATTCGCTACTCATCGGAAGTGCCGGAGTATACGCTTTCCCATGCTTAACCAATTGAGCAGGATTAATATCTTTGCCGACATACTCCAAAAGCTTCTTTGCAATTTCTGTCTCACTCAAATTTTTCATAATTCCCCCTGTTCACCGCACACGCAGCATGGCACGATGGCGCTGTTATGCGTCTGTGTCTGTGATTCTTCCATATTTTTCTACCGCACTTCTTCGACGGGTATGACGCAAACCGTTTGACCTCTATCGTTCTCAAACTGAAGATTCCACCGTGCCCGATTTGGCCACGTACCAGACAGCTTGAACGATGTAAATTTGAGTTCGCACCCACCGTTGAAGTACAGCGTCATGGTATTGCGATACCACATTATCGAGTAAAAAATGTCGTTGATCGAGAATGCGAACGTCCTGCTAAAATCAGACCCTTCGTATTTCGCATAGCGTATGTTCGGGTGAGATGAAAGCACCTTGCCAACGTCATCAAATTGCATAGACTCCATTTATAATTCTCCAGCGTTAAAACTTTTGTACAACGTTCTCAGGCACCCGCCTGATGTTTTGCCGACCGACAATATATTCGTGACATTCTGCTAAACCAGCAACAAACATTGCGCACTCACGCTCATCCTCTGGGAAAGGAATCGCCCTATACACTTCCTCCATTGTTGGTAATTTTGGGCTGCCTGTGTTGGTGGATGTAAATTTTTCTTTCACCAGTTTAGAAAATTGTACAAACTCATTTTCAGACATATTTATAGTAACTTTGCGCATTTTGTCGTGACCAGAATAATACTTTTCAGTTCTTACAATTTTCATATAATCTCCAGCGAAAAATTTATTTACACCAACTTAAATAGTACGACACTTATTATATACTTTTTGTTAATTGTGAAAAAAAAAAACTGGATAACACCACAGCTTCTGTTGAATTGCGGAAAGCAAAACTGTGGTGTTATCCAAATTGTTAGATTTTGTTTAAATAAACGCAAACGCCCTTAGAAGGGCAGATTATCTTGCATTGGTGGTGGTGTTGTGGGTGCCTGTTGTTGAGGCACAGGGGGCATCTGAGGCTGCTGTGTAGCCTGTGCTCCCCATCCCTGTTGTTGTGGTGGTTGGGCCGGTGCTGGTCTTGCAGAACTCTTAATTCTTACACCGAGAAATTCTTTACCAGACTTACCCTTCTTCTTCCATGCGGCAAATTCCAAATCATTACCGTTAATGTTAATGATTCCAGTCATGTCGGGGTGGTTATCCTTAGACTTTCTGTCATTATTAAACAATGTGCCACAACCATTTTTGTGTTGAAAAGCCATTATGAATCTCCTTCTTCTTCAGGATTACTTAAAATAGGTACAAGTGAATGCTTAGATGAAATATATCTGAGATCTTGAATTAGTTCTTTGTTGAAAGTACCAACAACGAACGGTGGTGCTGGAGCATATTTAGTTTTACCATCTTCTTCTGACACCTTAACAAACGTAATATCAATAGTGTCTTCTGTTATTGGTTCTTTCTTTTCTCCATTCCATATAGTGATATATGGTCTACTGTCTTTTTTCATTTAACCTCCTTATAATGAATAGATGTAATTTTACATACTTTAAAATCTGATTTCTTCTGTTTACGATAAAAAGAAACATCAGATAGAAGTAATTGTGCATCGTTCTTATTTACAAACTCTGTTTCAGACAACTTGTCTGTAAAACAAAAACAGTTTTCACTAAGATATTTTTTGTTCTTAGCCTTAGTATTTACAACAATAAACTCATTCATTACTTTTTCTCCTTCATTGATTTTTTAATTTCTTCTTTGAATGTTGAATACTTAAAATCGATTTTTTCCGGAATAGAATATCTTGATTTGGCTTCATAAGCAGCATTTTGTTTTGTGAACAACACATGCTCATCACCTTCAGCCTTACCTTTTTCATTAACAACGGTATCGATTGTTCCAAATAATGTGGCAGAAGACCAATTCAAAAGAAGATTACGAAGACTATAATCTTCTCTTGATGGCATGTTAAAAGACCACCTTTTATACTCATCAAGTCTTGGGTCCTTAGCCTTAACTGTCTGTGAATGGGTTGAAACAAACACACTTATTCCCCGACTCTGGAGAATTTCAAACGCTTTAATTACTCGTGAAAATTCTGAATACATTTCTTTCAGCTTATCACCACCCCATGCATTTGCTTTCTGTAGATCTCCATTATAATACTTAGTAACCACATAAGCATCAAGATTATTGTTGATTATATTATCGAGATTATCAAAACCAACTGATGTATAACCGTGTTTCTCCACAACAAGCTGTCTTAGAATCTCAATAAAATCTTCCCAACCCCTTATGTAATCTTCAATGGAATCACCCGATCCAATTACATCTGGATAATGTGGAACTTTAACTCCCAGATCACCAATTGAATCTTCTCCACATTGAAAAAGAATACCATTTTCAGCATCATTAATAGCATCAATCAAAAAGGTAGACTTACCCGTACCTGCTTTTGAATGAATTACTATTCCAGCTGGTTTCATTTTAGCATCACTGACCGTTTTTAGTGTAATCGACATACACACTCCTCGTTTGGGTTTATTCTAATATCATATATAATATTAGAGAAGTAAATTATTTTAATGATTTAAAAAATTTGTTGAATATGTTTTTACGTTCATTCATAGCTAATGCAATTTCCCAATCCTCTCTAGCCATATCCATTATATCTGCTGGTATAATATATGGTTTAATCACCTCCTCACTTTCTTTTGTTACATCTTTATTGATGTGTATTAATATTGTTTCATTTTTTAAATCTGGATAGGGGTTAAGTGATAGATTTTTTAAATATGGATTCTCAGAATTATTTCTAATTATATCTTCTTTGGTTTTGTGGTCCATATTAACTATCTCTTGGACACCTTGAATATAACCAGACATTTGTACTAAATGTTCTCTATATACACTCTTAGATGTTTTAAAATCACCCAAGTATAGTCCGGGTTTATAAAGAACACCATTATATTCCACCTCTTGTGGTATCCTTGCTATGAAGTCAGCGGTTCCACCCCAATTGCGAAGCTCACTGATGATAGTATATTCAATCTCCACAAACTCAGGTTTAACAACATCAAACCATTTTTTAAAATTATCAAGTGCCGTCTGACCAACAACCATAAACTCGAATGGTGCACTTTTCAACATCTCATTATAATCTTTATTTTTAATAAAGGCTTCGATGAGTTCATGAATAAATGTTCCAATATCACAAGCATCCTTTTGAATGGTCTTGGCTTTATCCCCTTTTTCTAACGCCCATCTCATAAGAAAATTTTTATTGTAACCAAGTAGGTTTATGATAGATGTGCATCTACAAACTCTTTTTCCTTTTGAGTTTTTATAAAAGAAAGTAGCCATTAATTATTACCCATAAGTTTTTTATACATTTTTCTCTTCCTTTTGATTTCTTTTTTCTCTTTTCTGGTACAATGAATCCTTTTTTGGTTTGTGTATATCGCTGTTGATTTAACAAACACAACAAAACCTAAATCCAAAATAGATTCTTCTGGATAGTCTTCTTTTGTCTCTCCTTCTTTTAAAGGTTCAAATCTAATAGATTCAAAAACGAGTCTACCCTTCATAGACTGATTAATGTGTTTATTTTCATCCCTTCTCCTCTGTCTATAATCGGAGGACGATTCTCCATCGAGTCTTTTTGGTCCAAGTATGTTCATACCGATTCTCCATTTAAATGATTAATTATTTGTTCATATGTTACTTTTTTAATAAACGATTTTGGTAAATTCCAAGATTGTAATGATTCATCATACTGACTATGACCATTGATTTTATCAATAAACAACATGCCAACCCACTCCCCGTTGTCAACATTTCTCATTATCTTACCAAGCATTCCAGTTTTAATAGATGAATTATTATCTGGATTATCCTTTATAACAACAGCATATTCATCATTCATATTAAACCCTCATTTAGTTTTACTATATATTTTTCAAATTCACCATTAAGTGGTTTTATTGAATGGGAATAACAATACCACCCATTAAAGGATTCTATTAAACCACTTATGTTATGACCACATATTTCATCATCAAACAAAACACCTATAGCGGGGAATCTTGATTCATACGGGTTAACAAAATCTTTAAAGCAAACAATAGTCCCAAGCATCCCCATCATTATTGATTCGTTTCGATCTATACCAGATTGTGTTGTTGTAACTCTCATTCCTTTAAAAAACATCTAGTTTTCCATCATTTATTTTATTGAGTAATATTTTTTTGGATATTTTAATAAAACCATCTCTATATTCTGGATCAACAAACCATCCACCACCTTCTGGTAATTTCCCGTTTAATGTGTGGCCAGCCCTCTTATCGAAAAATTGTACTTCAATCACATCTGGTTTTATTGATAGAACAATTCCCAGCTTTTTTTTCTGTTTATGAAAAATAACATCTCCTTTTTCAATTCTGTACAATCGGAACATAATTACCCCCAGACAAAATTGTTATAATTCCATCTCTTGATGAAATTATTGTTGAGTCGTTTCTTTCCACAATATAATTGCATTCTACTGGGGTACCAAACCATTCACCCCTAGTTAAAATAACATTTACTTTTTTGTGTGGTGAAAATAGAAGGAAGGTTCCATTCGGTCCAGACCTACCATATCTATGCATCATGTACTCGGCGTTTGTTTCCAGCCTACGATCTTCAATAGCCCAATCAATAGTAGAACACCCCATAAGTAAACTGAACAATACAAAAAAAATAATGTTTTTCATTTTAATACATCCTTTCATTATTATGATCAAAATTCAATTCTTCATATTCATCAGGTATAGCTGATTCAATCAACAGGGATTCAAATTCATCATCCGTCATTCTGTTTTCTTCAAGCCATTTGTCTTTTTCAAATCTATTGTATTTAAAGTTTGACATTATTAAAACCAACTTTTTTGGGATGAATACCATTAGCATATTTATGAAAACACTTAGGACATATAAAGAATTGTTTTTTCACACCGGCATCAAAAAAAGACAACTGCATTGCGTTTTCATTAGACACGCGACTCCTGCATTTTTTACATGAAACCATAAAAGATGTAACACTTGGTAAATTTCTTTCTCTTTGTTGTGAAGAAATATGTTTTGTTGTGAACATAGAAGAAGTCCACATATCCCCAAATTTAGAACCCTTACTTTTATTAACAAAAGTTAAGTCCCCATTTGGATATAGAAAAACTGTTTTAGCGGCACCAAAACTATTTCTCAACATAGAAGAAAAATGTTTGTTTTCCAACCACTCTGGTTTTATATCAGAAAGAATGGTAGATGCAAATTTATAACTATTGCTTCTATTACAATCAGTTAGTTTATCGACACCACCGATATAACCATCCTGTATCATATGCACACCCCCAATTGATTCATATGGTTGAATATCAACGGTGTCATATGTATTAGTTCCAACAAAAATAATAATTCCACTTTTCTGTAGAAGACCGTCTCTGTATTTTTTTTCTATACTCTGTATAAACGAATCACGTTTTTTGAATTTGGCTGTATATATTTCTCCCTCATATGAATATGAATATCCATATCCACCACTATAAGTATTTGAATATTGTTTAACAATTTCAATATCCATTTTTTTATTTTTTTCACAAGCTATAATAATACCAGTTGCCATTAAATAACTCCCTTTTCTGATAAAATCTTTTTAAGGTTTGGATAATCACGAGAAGAAATAAATTCCAAATATCCACCAACGGTTGGAATCCATTCATCCTTAGTATATTCATAAACAGACATACAGTATTCGATGTTCTTCATGAATCGAACATAATTAAGAGTGCCTCTGAAAATACGAACCTCAACAGTATATCCAGAAGACATATTAACAGCGACGTGTCTATTTCTTTCATTTCTTGGGTTCACCTTTGATTCAGCAACACGCTTTAAATCAAATGGTGGTTTTAATGTTGAAAATTTTTCAAACCATTTTCTATCAACTCTATCTGAAATCATATATGTAAAATCTTCATTTTCATAAATGAATTTCAAAAAAGAATATAGATGAGTTGATGTGAAAAAGTTGGAACCAAGATGAACATGCATACCACAAGTATGTGCCCTATAAGACAAACATCCATGCTTTCTTAAATCCATAATAGATTTAATTACATTTTTGTTTTTAACAATCCAATTATATGTAACTGGGTGACTAACCAATTCAAATGATTCACCATATATTCCACTACCTTTGTTTTCAATTGAAGCATCATTCTTAAAATAAAAAACATTTTCTTTTTTATTAATAATGTCATTGAAATAATTTATTATATGTTGTTTCCGTGTTTTTTTATTTAATACCTCCAACTCAATTCCCATAGTAATAGATTCGTCATTTTCATTTGTTTTGAAAGTATTAAATTCTGGTTTAAATGAATAATTCATCGTTTTTATTGTTGGTTTCTTTGTGTATCCATGCTCACACACAGGACACATATTTAAACCACCGATACCCCTGAGTTTATTTGATGGGTGTAAATTACCACACAAATCACACGAATCTAAATCTACAATTTCAGATAAACAATTCCCACACACCCAATCTCCATCAACATGAACCAAACTTTTAGACCACAATTTAGTACAACAGTGATCACACACATCTGTTTTCTTAACACAATCCACACATAGATGATGTTCTTTATTATTGACAACCATATCGTGGTCGCCTTCTGGAATAAAACGAGCACCGCAATTAGTACACACCTCTGAATTTTTTTCAAAACAGGAGGGGCAAAAATCACCTTTCTCCAACATCATTGATTTACATTTAGAACAATTATAGTAAACATAAGTTCCAAGATATGAAACATTGCTATCTTTGATGATATTACTTGGAATTATATTAATTATCTTACTTTGGTTTATTTTAATACCAGTTAAATAATCTATATATTCATTATTAATCTTTCTTGCTATATAACTACATTCAATTCCTTGAAGTAGATATTTATTGCCAACAACAAATGTTTTACAATAAATATCTGGTGGTGTCTCTTGTCTGTATCCATCCTCAATATAATATTTACCATCTTGTATATCTAAACGAATGATCTTGTATTTATTTTTTGAAAACTTAATCAAACCTATTTTTATCATCGTTGTCTCCTACTTGTTTTTTCAGACATGCATTGAAAACACATGTTTTCTTTAAACTCTTTTTCTTTCCTGAGTCTTTTTCCACATAAACAATAAATGGATGCACTTTTATTCATATTAATACATTTAATACAGTATCCAGTTTGTTGTTCTATGTTATCATATAAATAATTCATACAACCATCTGTTAAACAGTAGTCATAAATATTATCCACATTATGATCCCAATGATTACAATAAGTTCCAGTGTAAACATTTATGTTGTATCTCTTCTTTTTATAATAATCATTAGAAAACCAAATTTCTTTTTCTTGGATTCCTTTGTTCTTATTATAAAAAATAAATTCATTTTTGTCTGTAAGTAAAACAACCTTGGATTTGTCTATGTACTTTGATATTAAAAATGATACTGCTGTTGAATTAAGTGGAATATTATCCTCATATAAAGACTTCATTATCTTTGAAAAAACCAAAGAATCAGATTGTGTTGAGTCACCAATACCAGTTATAGTTCCGTTGTGAACCATAGAAATCTTGTTTTCAATCACAAAGAAAGGATGACAATTCTTTTTATTAATACCTCCACGGGTAGCATATCTGAAATGTATTAAAAACTTGCTGTCTGGATTATCATATCTATCGTTGTGAAATGCTTTGATGAATTGTTTAAACTGGAACCACCCTTTTCGTACAACAACCTTTGCATTATCACTGCCAATATTTTCAACATAGCTATATCCAGAGCCATGTGGGTTTGAATCCCATGCATATTCCAAATGTTTATAGTCTACGTCTTCTTTAATATTATTTATTTCAGGTAGAGCTGCAATAATACACACTATAAAACCTCCTTAAATTTCCCATGTGTTTGATTCAATTGGCTTGTCCATCTTAAATCTACTATTTTTTTCATTTACGATATAAATTGATACTGGGTATTTTTTTCCATCAACATCAACAATCACTGTTTCTTTTGAATAACCAATCTCTAGATAATCAACCATTTGGGCTGTATTTGAATCCACTTTGTATACTTCAATTGGAATTTCTTTGTCACTTATTTCTGGTACTATATATGGATATCCATGTCCATATGTCATATTACCGATACAATACATTTGATACCCATACACTTTACTGTGTCCAATAAACTCAGACTTTTCAATCAGTGGGTGATTGTGATTGTCTTTTTTAAGTGTTCCATAAACCGCTATATACATTTTTTTAATACCTTTTTATATTGTTATAACTACATAGATTCTGTCGGCTCAACTTCAATTTCTGGATTTTTTCCTTCATTTAAAGAAATTATTATAAGTTCATCACTTGGTGTATATACGAAATACTCATGAGAGCGTCCATCTTCATTCACAGTCCTATTAACATAATAGTTGACAAATTCGTATACACCAAAACGATTTAACAATATATCACCATACTTTGTTGAACCACCCTTTTTTAGTATATAATTATCTGGAAGTTCTGTAAGTTTAATCGATGATTCACAGTTTGGAATTGATATCAACATATACACCCCAAAAATTCATCCACTGAATTAATAGTGTTCAAACAAATTTTTATATTAAGAACATCATCTTTAGATATTTTTTTATCTAAATTACGTTGTTCTTTTTTTATTTTGTTATCAAATGTACTTAAATAATTCTCTAGTTTTATTCTTCTTTTATCTTTATTCATTGTTTAATCACCTTTTTTAAACAGTGGGCTGGGACATATAAGACATGATTCTCCTCATCTTTCAAGCAATATGCAAAATCATTATGATCAATACCCGTCACCTCTAAAATTTTACCAATTTTTGGTTTTGAATAGGGTAACACATTTTTAGTTGGTGATGTCATTATCACTTCAACAATATCACCAGTCTTAAAAGATGGGTCATTTATTTCTTTAATTGCCTCTTCAGTTCTTGGTCTATCATCAATCAACCCCTGATTAACGTAATTATTTAAACAAAACATCATACCTCCAATTGTTCATTACTGAAAAAATATGATGAACCACGGGTGGGGTGTTGTCTATTTTCTCCGGTTTCTGGATGAATATAATTCCACCAATTTCTTTCAGATGAAAACAACCAATCAAAATATCGTGTGTGTTTTTCAATACTATATTCACTGGTTGCTATATCTGGAGCGGTGTTTATTTCACACACACAAAATTTCATGGTTGGAGATTCTCTATTAATCATTACATCCACTGCCCCCATATCACCACCAGCTACACGAACAGCATCACATGAAATATTACAAGCTGTCTTGTATCTTCGATATTCTCTTACTGGTATTACTCTCCATTCATTATTGGTTATAGATCTATTTCCAGCTATTCCATGTTCTGGATTATAATTTTTATCCTTAATCATAAGGACTTTCCCATGTCCCACAAAAACACGAATCTCTTCTTGTTTAGGATAAATTGATGATGAATATGTGTCTGAATTCATTAATAGAGAACCAAATATGTTTGTGTATTCAGATATATTATTAACCACATGAAAATTCCGTCCTCTACTATGCCTTATAGGACGCACAATAAAGGGGTAAGAATCCATTGGGGAATTGAGACGTGTCTCTGGTACTGGTATACTATTTTCTGCCAATAGAAGCCTTGTGCGGGCCTTATTAGAGAAGATATTAATAGCTCTTGCATCCTGATATATTTTTGGATTGCCATTAATGGCACCAGAGTATCCCCACCTGATGATAGTATCTTGCCTATCAAATGTGGGGTTAACATTTAAACGTAGATGTTTCAACCAACGTCCGTTTTGTTTATTGAAACGAAACCAACGGAAATTACCAGTCCTAAATTTTTTTCGTTTCAATAATATATGGGGTGTCCTCATTGACTGAGATACACCCATCATTGAAAGTCGCCCATGTTTACCCAATATAATATAATTCATCATCACTCCACAATAAAAATATGGTTGTTTTTATTAGATTTTTCCTTTTTAATGTCATGACAGAATGCAAAACATCCTTCAATTGCATTTTGTCCATCGAAGAAAGTAACTGGAGCAAGTGCTTTTTTACCATCAACCACAACCCGTCTGGTTTTAATATTTCCATACACCGATTTACCATTAATTAGTGGTGTTTCTGGTTTTTTGTTTAACACACTATAATAAGTACCAGATGGTTTATACATATTTTTAATATGACTATTTGAAATTATATTTTTACCAACTTTGAGATTTTTCCAATCTTTTTCAATTTTATCTTCATCCAATGAAAGTCCGTTAAGATGTAAAGACCAACCATGGTTTTGTTTTGGATTAATCCAATTTTCAATAATATTGCTTGTATCAATAGGATTCATACAAACATATTTAAAACCAGCCAGCCCGTGGTCAGCAAGAGGAAAGGTGTGTATTCCTCCAATAATAGATGACCAACAATTTAGAATTGGTGCAATCTCATCAAAAATCTTTTTAGCCAGATTGAAGTCATTTTCATTTATCGCTTCGATTACATCATTCTTATTAATATTTTTCCACAGTTCCCCCAGTATGTCTAAATGGGTTCCGGTGTTTGTATAATGATTATACAGTATGTTTACTGCTGTGCGAGCAAGACCAAAAAACAAATAGAAAAGTCGAATGTCACTTACCCAAAAATTAGACAATACTCGATACTCAACACCATATGGTTTCTTGCGAAAAGATCCAGCTTTTCCATATTGTAGACGTCTAGACTTATTATCTTGTCTATCCATAAGAACAGAAGGAATACCAACAACCAAATCTAGTAGGGGTATCAAATTCTTATGATCATTCATAGCTCTAACTGCACTAGATCCATATCGAGTTTGGTTTCCCCCAAGATGAATGTGACCACCAGCATATCTTTTTGTTTCATTATCTTTAATCTTCAACACATTCATTTTACCTGAGTAAGCATCATAATCTGGATCGCACCCAAGAATTTTATTTTCATCTTGAATATTATCCCAGTCTTTTTTAAAATCTGCTGAATAACTTTCATGAATAAAAATTTTGGATTCTTTCAATTCCTTCATTTTGTTTCTGATTGAAGTTTTAATTGAATCACGACAATCTGATGCATCTGGTTGAACTTCAACAGCAAGTCCATCGATGACAATCCCGGATTTATTTTCAGTTATAACCTTTTCTCCGGGGACAACTCCATTTTTGCTTTTTGCAAAGAATTCAAAATCTGTTCCCATACGAATTTTAAAATAACTCATTTTTTTTATCCTTATTTTGAAATAATAACTTTACGACGAAACTTAACATTATTAAAAATCTTTTCGTTTGCTGAATAACCAGACAATTGTTTTACCACAGTCCACTTTTTTTCATCAAAAGAAAATTCATCTGTCTTATTGCTGAGTGTTTCGTTTTTGAATACTTTTCGATACTTAGTTTTCATACATTTTCTCCTTAAAAAAAATAATTAGTGGTACCCCCGACAGGAGTCGAACCTGTGACACATGGATTAGAAATCCATTGCTCTATCCTACTGAGCTACGGGGGCAAATAATTAAAACAAACTTATTCCTTATTCTCATGTGGTGCATCTGGCAATGGACACCAATCAGGAATGGTATACCGTGTAAACTTATTGCTGATAGGCAAAACACGTTCGGCCCTCCCACAATAATCGCCCATATCATTTATGTTAGGACAATCCCCACAATCACAAACAGTCTCGCTGTATATCTTCATTTAGCACCACTCCTTTTGTGCAATCTATTACTATGCGTTCCATATCATCTGTTTTGTTTACAAGAGCACCTTCTTATATCCTATATAAATCCACACCACCATAGTGTTAATAAACATTATCCACTAAAAGTTAAATTTATATAAGCAACCAAACCAAAACCAATTATAAATGCAAATAGATAGTAAATAACTTCCATTTTCATCATTTTATTTTTCCAGAATTAAGGTTTAGAATGAATCTTTATCACTATTCCAGCACCTTCAACGCGATGTCTGTCAGTTATTACTAAACAGAGCACCAATAATAAAAATACAAAAAAGCATCGCCAAAGCAATCAACAATATCATTCTTCATCCTCTTGTTTAAAGTCCTTCCAACCACACCACGCACACACACCTTTTGATACACACATAGCGTAGTTCTCTCGTTCACACATCGGACAATGAACAAGATAACCACGCCCACTCTCGTCCCTGAAGTTTCCCGGATGATCTTCAAGCCTTATCATTACTAACCCCTTCTGTTTTGGGTATTATTTAAACATTCAAATCAATCAACCAACAAGTCTGTTATGTTGACACCCTTCTTTATGTCATCTTCTGTTAACTCACAATCATTAATGTTACCAATGATATCGGACATATCCCCACACACACCCGTCACATTACCAACAACACCACTCACATCGCCACGTATGCTATTCAGAATCCCAATGACACCAGATACATTCCCACGTATGTCAGTAACATTACCAACAACACCAGTCACATCGCCACGTACACTAGACACATTGCCATATATGTTAGACACACTCCCACAGATGTCAGTCACACTTCCACAGATGTCAGTAACAATCCCATAGATACCAGACATATTGCCAGTGAGATTGGTTACATTACCAACAACACCCGTCACGTCCCCACAGATGTCAGACACATTCCCATAGATACTGGACATATTACCACATACACCAGACACATTGCCATATATGTTAGACACATTGCCACAGATTCCAGAAGCATATCCAGTAAGTGCCGCATGAACACCCATCACTTTTTTACCATTTACATAGTGATACACTTCATTTTCAGCACGTTTCAACAGTTTTTTCATTTCAATCTCCAAATAAATCAAGGTTTATTTTGGGTAATGTTCACGCTTCCTAAGTGCTTTCATACGATAACCGCCATATACTTTAATTACATCTTTTTCTTTTTTCTTTTTATTGATGAACTCTTGAATATGAGAACTGTTTCCAGCCGCAGATTCAACCGGAGTATGTATAATATCCCACCCACCTTTTTTCATTCGTTGTTCTTGACGATAGAGTATTGCACTATTGTCATTGATTGAGATTGTGTAAGGCATTATTCTCTCCTTGTTGGTAGATTGTTACCCCAATTGTTTGGTTTTATCACTATTGATAGCAACCAATAAGTCTGTTATGTTGACACCTTTTCAGCACGTTAGTTTGTACAGCTCCACACACGTGTTTAGAACCCACAGTATAGTCCATAAAGTCCACAACCACCACGGAGCGACGATACTATGCTCAACCGCCAACCAAATCAACAAAGCCAATGTTACCATAATAACCTCCAGTGAGCCAAACTATAATATTAAAAAATCAATGCAACATCTTTTTCATCTTTCAATCTCCAAATTACATTTCATGTTATGAAGTCTTTTAACATTTATTATACCCAACCTATTTTCATCTGCAATGCAATCAATGCTTCAACGTCTTTGGTATCAAGATTACTTAAGCCGGCCCCTTTTGAGTTTCTTCGCCAACCATGTTCTGAGATGTAGAAGGTGTGTATTGCTTTGAACACTTCTTCTGACTTACCTTTATGATATTCAAATACACCCAAAGCCCTATCGTTTGAGATAAGACAAACGGCCTTTTTCACCATTGTTTGTACTGGTTGTCCCTTATCATTCTTGAACGTAATATCAATACTGGATAAGTCGCCAAGATATATCTCTTTGACTGCTTCAATTTTCTTTTTCTTTTGCTCTGCTTCCAGTCGTTTCTTTTCTGCTTCCTGATCATACTTGTACATCTTGCCATCTTTGTGATAGAAAGATGATCCATCTGGCATAGTAACAATTGGGAATCCATCAAAGGTAGTTCCAGATACGGTAATTGCAGACATAACATACCCCTTTTTTGAGTTTAATTAGAGATTAAACATATCAAACAAAGTATAACTATAGTGATAAGATAGGGTAACATAATCACAATACTCCCTATTCGTTTGCGTGATTTTTTGGTATTTATTTTGTTCTTTCTTTTTGGTATTCCATGAGGGAATTAAACCCTTTTTCTTTCAATACCCGTTTTTGAAACTCTGTTTCTTTATCTATATCAACTAATATTGTTTTCTTTTCCAGTGCTTTTCTTTTACGTTTGGATATTTTACCCAAGTTTCTTATTGGTTTTTGTGCTATTGTTGTGGGTAATTTGGTGTTATCAGAGTAAGGTTTTTTTCTGGTAAATGTTAGACAAACATCATAGGTATCACATTTTGATACATAACCAGATTTACCATAAGAAGATTTTTTTGTTGTGTTTATGAAATGGGTAGACATAGTGGTGTGTTTTTTACCACCAATTGAAACATTTACGTTGGGTCTTTTTGAATACTTATTAAGCAGTTGGATACGTTTTTTGTCTGTTAGCTCAGTTATTTTAACATATTTCCCCCTCATAATTACCCCCTTAGAAAAAAAGAGGGGTGAAGTTAGATTCACTTCACCCCCCAAACAATATGTGAAAACGTGTAAATCAATTAATTTGTGTTACTATGTAGTATATTTATTTGTAATAAAATGATAGATTCACCACTCTATCTAAGTTATTGATAAATATAGTACACCGGCATTGCCCCATGAGAACTACTCTGAGGTATTCAAGATGGATTTAGTGTTAGAACCAACACGATAAAATGATGTGTGGTTTAAGCTGCTAAAACCAATCTCTACCCAGCCCTTGACCCATTTTTACAACATGAGTCCATTACAAATTGTCAAAGAACGATTTTAAGGTACCAATAAGCCCAGAAGATAGATTACCCATACCATCGCATGGGTTTACCCCTCTTTTGGCCTATATGACCCCTTAAAATGAGTCTGAGAGCATTTTAAACACATCTCTGCACTCAGCTTTGTTAAAAAGAGCATCCATCTGCATTTCCACGGGCTTTGGACCGTCTATTTTAATAGGCTGCATTACTGCCCCAGTTAAGGGGGTTTAACGGTTACACATGGAAACAACCAAAAACAACAGGAACGAACCGACAATAGCTTCAATCACAGTGCTCTCCTTAGAATACCCAATTAGGGCGTTTACAGTAATTATCTTTTCTTGCCTTATATCCTTTGTTCTTTTTCAAGAAAGAATCTTTTAACGGTGAATCCTTCAAGGATACCCGTTTAATAGAAACTTTCTTTTCACTTCTGATATTTAAAGCAATAGACATTTCGATAGTGCTCATTGCTTTGTCCATCTTTTTCCCGATCATGTTGTCCTCACTTAGGGAAAGAAACAAAAACTAATTTAAACAGTGTGTCACAACAAAGGAAATTACCAAAACATGTCATGACCAGATTTTAAAGAACAGTGAATCAACGCTACACCAAGGGAAACGACCAAAGTTTTCAGCCAGCGATATGGAAGTCAGATATCCATATTGGGGGGCCGGGGGTATCCCCCGTCGGGGGTGGCCTGTGGTGGAGAGAGGAGAAAGACTACCTAGTTCAACACCCAAATACAAAACACAACACTTCTCAAACAATTCATCATACCCCCTTAATGGTTTCCCCACACCCCTTCCTTAAACCCTCTGTATATTTATATTTAATCAAACAGTAGGATAACCTAATATATATATATATATATATATAAACATATATAGGGATTTACTTCTCTTAAAAAAAATAGCATAATATAAATACACCTTCTCAAAGGACTTTAAATGATAAAGAAAAAAATTAATGACGACATCTACAACCATGGGTTCACATTAATTATTTCAACCAGAGATGAGATAATCTCATTTTTAGAAAAAAAATACCAAGTTGATTGGAATAACAATGCAGCCGGTGCCTTCATAACACTGATTAATTATGATACAGAGGAGGAAGATTGTTATCTCTGGGTAAGAGATGACGGCGAGACAGAGTTGAAACAATACTTACTATGTACTGTATTACACGAGTTAATTCACGCCTCAATGGATGTCACATTGAATGTTGGTATAGTCAGTGAAAAACAAAATAGCGAACCTCTAGCTTATTATTACATCTATCTTTTTAACCAAGTATTTCCTGTAATAAATAAATATTTCAATAAAAACAATTGACTTCTCTGAAAAAATAGACCATATTAAATATATGAAAACAATAATCGTATCAGGGTGTATCCGAAGTTACACCTCCCTAACAATGAAATTATTTGATCTCTTGGGTGCTCCAGTAGCATACGACAAGGAATTAAATGATTTCACTGATTTTAACCGAGACGGTCTCTATGAATACAACATGGTTTCAGTTAATGGAGAAAAAGACGTCCGGTTGTTTGAAAATAAAATTGTAAAGGTTGTTTTCTCTGGATTATATCCAAATATTTTTAATTCATACACAGGACTGTCTAGAAATATAATTGAGAATAGCACATTACTTGTATGTCTTAGAAAACCATTGGGAATATTAAATTCAATCAATAACATATTTCTAAAAAACAATAAAAATGATGATTTTAAGAATTATCCATTTAATTATCTGTATTCTGAATATAGATATTTTTTCACTTGGTTAAAAGATAACATGTGGATTCTAAATCACATGGTTGTTTTTGATACTGAAGATTATTTCAAAGATCCAGAAAACGCAGTTGAAACACTAAAATTTATATCAGAATCCAACGCAACAAGAAAACAATTTGAATATGCGTTAGCTACTATTGGTGATAAAACAGATGTGGATCTTGAGATACCATCAAATTGTGTTAAAATGTTTGATTACTGCAATCAAATGTATGAATATATGTTAGATGGTAACTTCGATGCTGCTGTAGAATTTAACTGGGAATTTAAACTATGAAATGTGAACGATGTGGACACAATCTTTCTCCATTAGTATCAGATACGGGTCAGAGAAATTCAGAATATTATTGTAGCACATGTAGAAAATCTTATCCAATGTCTCAAGAAGCGTGGGATTTTTTTCAGAGTACCAAAAATATGAAAAGGCCAAAAGATGCAATTAGTCGATGAAATATGGGAAATCAAATTAGTTGTAAATAATGAAACCGGTAAGATGGTTGTAAGATTCAAGGATAATGAGACTGGTGTTGAAGACGAAGTATCTTATGATTTGATTGATTCACTCATGTCTAAAGTACCAGTTGAATATTATGACAACGTGGCTGAGTTTCTTATAGACAAAGCGAAGGATGTTTTAATTGAGTCAAAAAAAGAAAGACGATATAATCCAGATTTCTCAAAAGAAGCTATTCAAAGTAATTAATAAATTGAGAGATTGTGATAGAGAATTGTCTGAATTGTGTTTTAATGAGCTTGAAAAAATAAGAAGGATACAGAATAAACAAGATGAATCAAATGATAATAGAGCTTGAATGTGAATACTGCGGATTGGTTGAAGAAATTATAGTTAGAGATTTTCAGATTAAAAATATAAGTGTTCTTTGTCCAAGCTGCAATAAGATGATGACTATGTTTCAATATGAAGAGTAAATGCCGGTATAGCTCAATAGGTAGAGCAGATGTATTGTAAACATCTTGTTGATGGTTCGAGTCCTTCTACCGGCTCCATATAAGGGTGAGTAGCTCAGTGGTTTAGAGCTTCCGGCTGTTAACCGGATGGTCGTGGGTTCGAGTCCCACCTTGCCCTCCATTACACAAATAGGGGATTAGTCCAGTGGTTAGGACGGAAGATTTTGGATCTTCAAACTTGGGTTCGAGTCCCAAATCCCCTTATTAAAAAAAAAGGAAATCACATGCCAAGAAATTATAAAGATGAATATAAGAAGCATCATTCTTCAACCAAAGCTAAGAAGGACCGAGCAGCGCGAAATAAGGCCCGTAGGAAGGCTATAAGAGATGGTAGAGTATCTAAGGGTAGCACGAGCGACATTGACCATCGTAACCCCCTTAGAAGCGGAGGTAGTAGGTCCACATCAAACACCCGCATTAGAAGCATAAATTCAAATAGAAGTGATAATGGACACCGTAAAGGGGAGAAACATAAGAAACATGCCAAATAAAAGAAAAGAATCAGAAATTACTGGTGATAGACTAACTGAAAAACAAAAGGCTTTTGCCGATAATGTATTGTTTCTAGATATTACCCCAACAGAGTCAGCTAGGAACGTGTATGTTGATTGCACAAACGATTCAGTAAAAAGAATAGCATCAGATAACATGAAGAATAGGAAAATCCTAGACTACATGTCTGCTGTTAGAAAAGAGCTTGAAGATAGTTTGTTGGTTGATCGTTTTTATGTAGTGAAAAAACTAAAACATCTATGTGAAAATGGTAGTGAAAACATACAATTAAAATCTGCTATTGAACTTGGTAAAATCCGTGGTATGTACATAGAAAGAATAGAAACAAATTCAAATGAAACACCACAGGAAATTCTTAAAAAAAGTTTTGAAAAGAAATTCAAAATAATCAACAACGAAGACCAAATGGATGGGACTAATGACTAATGGTGTTAAATATTGGAATCTTAGGCCGATAGATTTGGTTTTAACTACTGGAAAAGGTATAGTTCCAAATACAATAAAAAGATTTTCTGGTGGGGAAGATGATCCTAATTGTGCTACACATGCAGCCATTGTGGTTGAATTTCATGGTCAGCTTCTTCTAATGGAGATGCTTGGAAAAAAAGGTGGAATATCATTGTCTCCATTTGAGAGATACCTCAACAACAACAAAAGATGGATTGTTGGTGTTCGTAGACTAAAAGATTTTATTGATATGGAACGAATTCAAATGGATATAGCCCTAGATTATAGAAAACAGTTGAAATATCCATTTAAAGATTTGTTGATGTTCACTGATTGGTTTATATTTAGAAATGTTAAAAACGATAAACAAGAACCATATTGTTCAGAATATTATGTAGAAAAAACTTGGAGTTTTACTGATTATCCAGATGAATTTTGGAATAAGGTTTCTCCAAGAGACCTTCAAAAATCTAACCTTTTTTATGATTTGGATTGGGAGATTGTAAAATGAAAGAAAAACTAGTAAAAGATGTGTCGATTCAAATTTGTGATTACTTTTCAAATGAGTCGATTGGCAATACACAGTTTGATTATAACACAGTGAATGAAATTTTATATAATTCGTTTGGTTTTCTTTTTGATATCATCGAGGACGAAGATAATGAATGAAATTACACTAAACAAAGAAGTAATTGAAGCAATTATTGCTAACACTTATGCTGACGCTGATAATTTTAAGTGGGACGACGAAAAGAAACAAGTCACTTTTACTTATGATCACCACGTAACGTCTAACAATATTGTTCCTTATCTTAACCAGATAAAAAGAATGGCTTCTGAGATTAATTTTTTGAATGGTGCTATTTTTCAAGCAAACCAGACTCTTGGAACAACAGTTACGTTCTTGGATGAGTCAGAAGGGGAAACAAATGAGTAAAATTCAGGTTGGATATGGTGGTGGTAACAAGGAAGGATTTGGTAGAGGTTCTTACCCAAAGGGAACTTATGGTCCATCACGTAGACAAAAAATTACCAATGGTGGGTTTTCTACTCCGGGCCATAAATGTCCCACTGTTGATTATACTAGAATTTCAGAAGAAAAATGGAATAGGATTTTTAAGAATAAATGAGTAGAAACAAACCAAAATATGCAGACATGTTCTCACCAGACATGATTAGATATTATAGAGATAACATTGTGGAATTTGTTCATGATGTTATTTTCCATAAAGAATCTGTTCGTAACGGTGGGAAATTAAATCTATCTAATCAACAGGAAGATTTCCTAATATCTATGACTAAGAATCGTAGAGTATCAAGGAAATCTGGTCGTGGTATTGGTAAAACGGCGGCTGTTGCTTTTCTTTGTGTATATTGGTTGTGTATATATCCAGACTCAACAAAATTTGAGTGTACTGCACCATCATTCAAAACACTTAAAACCGCGTTGTGGAATGAAATTTTAATGTGGTTTGATCGAAGTTTAGTTGGACCAAAATATGCCGATTTGTTTGAACTTGGACAAGAAAGAATATCGTTAAGAGAAAATAGAAATGGTTGTTTTGCTGAGCCAAGAACAGCAAAAGACAAAGAAAGTATGTCTGGTATACATGCTCCAAATTTAATGATCATTGCTGATGAGGCTTCTGGTATAGAAGATGAAATTTTAGATACTTTGGATGCAACACTGACAAGTGGGGAAAACAATAAAATTGGACTGATTTCAAACCCAACAAAAGTAACTGGTTTCTTCTTTGATACATTTAACAAAGACAGAAACAGATGGGATTCAAATACATATTCAAGCGTTGATTCTCCGTTTGTTGATAAAGAACAAGTTCATTATTATAAACGAAAATATGGTATTGATCATCCTCTTTATTTGATTAATATCCTTGGTGAATTTCCACCGGAAAATGCAGATTCCTTCTTGTCTTTACACGACGTTAATCAATCTATGTTGAGAGACGTTACACCAATGGGAGAGATTGAGATCGGTGTAGACGTTGCTCGTTTTGGAGACGATTTAACTGTTGTTTATTGGAGACATGGTAATAAAGTTTATCCAGCAAAAACATTGTCGAAAAGTAGCATTCCAGATACTGCTAATTTGGTTATATCTACAGTATTAGAGATAAGAGAAACCACAGAATATCAAGGAAAGATTAGAATTAAAGTTGATGATGTTGGTGTTGGTGGTGGTGTTTTTGACATATTGGCTTTAGACAGACAGAATAATATAGAACCAATACCTTGTAATTTTGGTGGGTCTGGTAATGATACATATCACAATGAAGCAAGCTCGATGTGGGGATACTTTAGAAATATGCTTCCTGTTATATCTCTACCAGAAGACGAAAAGCTAAAAGAAGAGCTAGCAGCTAGAACGTGGAAACCATCAAATACTGGCAAAATAATGATTCAACCCAAGTCTGATTTTAAAAAGAATTTTGGTGGATCTCCAGATAGAGCCGATGCTCTGATGCTTTGTTTTTACAACAAAGAACCAGAAAGAGTTGTGATTAAAGATTTTGATCCACTGGATAAAAATATAATAAGATCACATGTGGCTTACGCTGGATCTGAAAAGTATTGTTCTATCCACGTATCTCCCGATTTGTTTTTCTCTATATCATACGTTTCTTGGGATGGTTATAAAGCATATCTATACGATGAATATTGTGGAGATGATGCTCTGATGTATATAGCAGCACACATAAGAGAAAGATATCCATTTAATAAGATACTAGGCAACAACAAGATGTTCAGCAAAAGCGGTGATTCTTTGGACTGGAAATTTAGAAAATTTGGAATCAGTGTTTTTGAAAACTATAAATATGACGAATTGTCTGCCATAGAAACATTGAATCTTCAGATTACAAATAGAAATATATCGATAAATGAAAAATGCGGGGTTTCTATAAAACAATTGGGTAACTGGAAAATGGATAAATCTAAAAATGTCCAACATGTTGATTTTGGTTTGTGCTATTCTTTAGCCAACGCGGTTTCTTTTCTTAGAGATAAAAAAAGAAGTATAGAAACATCTCCATTTAATACTAGTTATTCTAATGGTGTTATTAAAAAACCAACTACCAATCTTAATTGGATGACATTATAATTGACTTCTCATTATTTTTGTATTATATTTGTTAAATGAGCACTCTATATTCAATAAGATGTCCAGAAGATAGAAAACACAGCAGTAAACATACTGGGGTTGAACATTCTACATGTGGTCATCTTTTGGCTATTTTGGATGATGAATATCTATATTTGAGATGTCCTATATGTAAAATAATTTGGAAAGTTAAAGATTTAAAGGGCGGTGCTGTAGAAATGGAGCCCATATCAAAAGAAAAAAAACTAGAACTTGAATCATCATTGAAAGTAATACCTTATAATGGCTGAATCTTGGGGACTTGGGGATTTATCTAATCTAATTAATAGGATTGGTAAACCCAATAAAAAAGACAGATTTGACAAAGACAGTATGCCTTTTGTTGAAACACCTTCAGCAAAGGTCTCTTTGTTAGAGGCCGAATTTGATAAAGTTTTAGCTGAAAGATATGACGAAAGGTTAAACGAAGAAGCCGATTGGAGATTATACACCGGATTTAGAAATGGTCAATGGGATTCTGAGGCTTTAAGTATATTAAAAGAACAGGGACGAAATCCATTTCAAGCAAATATAGTTAGAGGTAAAGTTGATGGACTTCAAGGTTCTATAATAAAATCTTGGTTTGATATTGGATATGAATCAATAGATCCACGATTTGACGAACTCGCAAAAATACTAAAACGGATGCTTCTTAGTGACAAAGAATTGATGGATTGGGAAGCGTCCTACATGGAATTAACAAGACACGGCCTTGTTTATCAAGGCGTAGAAGAGATGTTTGTTAGTGATCGATACTCACCCCTTGGTAATATTGGTTTTAGAACACTCCTCCCCGGTCATTATGTTTTAGATCCCAACTGGAAATCCTATGATTCTAGAGATCTCAAACGTCTTTGGAAAACCTCTTATCTAACCCCTTCTGAAATATCAAAAAAATATGGAATTGATGATTCTCAAATCAAAGCCATGATTAGACTTCAAGCTCAAGTTGCCTCTGAATATGAGGAGGGAGCTACAGACAAAGGGCTTATTAGATTTGAACAAGACACTTCATATGGTGATTTATACAGAGTGATTGAATATCACCACATGGAAAAAGAAAAGAATAAAATACGAGTTAATGTAAATGATGGGTCGATCATACCTGATGGTGATGATGAATTTTTGAAACAATGGGCTGAATTTAATGGTGTTAATTTAGATGAAGATGTTATAGAAAGAGAAATATATGAAAACATCTATTATGTAACAACTATTTGTCCAGAGATTTCAAAAACAAAACCATTACAAGATAAACGTGGATATCTACAACTTGGTAGATTGCCATTTTTTCATTGGTCTTCGTGCAGAATTAATGGTGAAAATTCTGGTATCCCGGAACTTCTTAGAAGTCTACAACAGACATATAATAAAAGAGAGTCTCTTGTAGATCACATGATATCATCTTCTGCTAATGGTGGAAAATTAATAGATCCAGAGATTGTTGATAATGATCCAGTTCGTATGGAACGAATGAGAGAGAATTTCAACAACCCATCATACACCGATTGGTCTGGTCCGGGTAGACTTGCATCTGGTAGAAATTATATTCAAGAGCTACCAAGAACACAGATGGATTATGGCATTATAAATATGCTAAATCGTATGGTAGACATGACCGATATGATTAGCAAACACTCTGCTGCTTCAGATGCTAGAACACAGAGTTCTGATGAATCTGGTATTCTTTTTGCTAGAAAACAACTGCAATCTGAAATTAATCAGGCTTCTATTATTAAATCTCTTGAGTTTTATTGGAATCAAAAAGGAGAAGCCTATTTGATTGCCGCAAAACAACTTTATGGAGATGTTTATAGAGAGTTTGTGATTCCTTCTGAAAATAAGATAGTTGAAATCAACAAACCCATCATGACACCTGAAGGTGAAATAATATTGAATGATATTACTCTTCTTGATAGGGCTAAAGTTGTTGTTGATAAATCCCCAATGAGTACAACAATGAGAGCGGTTGAAAGATCAATTAACACAGAATTACTTAGAGTAATTGGTGGTGAAAATCCAATAACTAGAGCTGAAGCTGTTAAAAATGTGATGAGAACCTTGGATGGTTCATCATCTGAGCGCTCAAGACGAGAAGAAAACGCAACACTTGAATTGGATATGGCTAAAGAAAGAGCTAAAACAGATATTTTAAATAATAAGTATCAACAGTTGCAAATCCAGATGGGTATGCAACAAATGATGTCTCCCCAGATGGCTGCGGTTCAACAGCAGGGTGGGCAACAACCGGGACAGAACCCACCGGGCAATCCAGCAGCTGATTTAGAACAAAGTAACCAACAAATAACACAAAGTTAGGAGTTACAGTATGGAAGAATTGAAATCTAGACAAGATGTGGTTGAAAGAGCTGCCAAAGATCCAGAGTTTTTGAATTCGATTTTAACTGGGTCTTTTCAAAAAGAAGAGTCAGAACAAGAGAACCCACAGGAAAACGAAGAATATAATGATTCTGTAGAAAACGAAGAACCTACAGTTGAAACTTCTGATGAACCAGAAGAAATTGTCAATGAAGATGAAAAACAACGTAGATATATTGAGTGGAAAGAACAGGAAATAAACAAAGAAAAAGAGCGTGTCCTTAATCAGGAACGCAATTATATGGAAATGGTAGAGAAAGAAAAGAAAGCTCGACAAGACTTAGAAAAGAAACTTGAAGAGCTACAGAAACGTATCAACGAAAGCCCTTCTCCTGCTAACCAGAATGTCGAAGACGACGAAGAGGATGATCCGTATGCCTCTGAATATTCTAAGCAGACAAGGCACATGGTTAAAGAACTCACCAAAGCTATCGACACCGTTAAGACCGGCGAAGTGGGAGAGCTTAAAGAGGAACTTCTTCGTTTAAAGAAAATAGAAGAGAACAGAGTTAAAGAATACGAAGAAGAAAAACAAAAGCAGGAAAACGAATTTCGTCAGAAAAAGTTGGTTGAAGAACTGAATTCTTTCGCTTCGAGACACCCTGAAATTAAACCTTCTGATTCCATTGACAAATTGACTAAGGATTGGATGTCATTTAGAAAAAACATTCTAAATCTAACCAATGCTACTTCTCAGGCAGAACTTGAGAATTATATAGATGATTATGTTAATGGTGGTAAAACCAAAGATCTTGCTGATAAACACGGTATCCCGTTCGTTAATGATTATGATAAGCTGATGGCTATTTATGATCTTCTCGATATGAAACGTGGTATTAAATACAACAAGACTACTGGTAAAGAAGAAGTAATTTTGGATGATGAAGGAAAGCCTGTTCGTTATCGTAATATTGATGAGGCTTATAAACTGAGTAAATATTATGATGAAATGAATAAGGCTAGAATTAACTCGTTTAAAGACGTTCAGAATAAACTAAACCAGCGTCGTCAATCTGCTGTTACTTTGGATAATGAGGAAACTGCAGGGTTTTCTACTGGAATTTCAAAGGAACAAATTAGTGAGCTTTTAGCTCTAAATCCAAAACAGTATAAAAACAATCCAGAACTGAGGAAAAAGGTAGAGGCTGTATATAGGATGTATGGTCAAACTCCCCCTCGGATCTAATTAAAAGGAAGAAATATTATGGCTAATATTACTAAACCGGGAACTGGTACTCTTAGTACCCCCGTACTTTCTGGCGGTATTACCAATGCCAGTATTGACGCTACTGCTAGTCGTCCTTATTCTTTTCATACTCAAGACACAGATCAAGGTCTTTTGCTTGATATCATCAATCGTAAGCTCCAAATTGAGTCTACTCTTGATGATGTTTTTGTTGATCTTGGTGCTGAGGTTTCTTACAACGGTGGAAAGGTTTCAATTCCCGATTCTGTTGTAATGAATGTTAGTTCTGAGAAGGGTCCACGAACTCAAGTGATGCCCATTGAGAATCCCCTTGCCGGCCCCGGTCTTGGAGGTGTGTCTGAAAGAATGCAGGGTAATGAAAGATTCGCTACTGTTCAGTACATGAAGATTTATTACAATGAGTTCTTTCAAGGTGTTGCTGGTGAGAAGTGGGGTGTCCATCACAACGACATGCAAGTAATCAATTACTATACAAATGAGCAGCCCAGACTGTCCAAATGGTTCAAAGAGGACCGTGGTAAGCAGTATCGTGAGGCTCTCCTTGAGCGTTATGCGTGGCCTCTGACTAAAGATGGTGTTGTCAATGACACAACCGGTTTGACCCAGAGCTACAATCCCAACTGGTTTCTTGCCAACACTGATTTTTCAGACAATGATGCTTTGTATGATCCCACTTCATCCACGTTCATTAGCAATCTCGATACTGCTTTTCAGGCAGCGGACACTGGAACTAATGGTGTTAATGCAAACATCAGCCTTGATTACCTTATTTACTTGTCTGAGTATGCTGCAAAGCAGAAGAGAATTGAGACCGTGAATATTGGTGGACAGGAATCTTTTGTTGTGTGTCTGCCTTCTAGTCAATATATGAAATTGCTTCAGGATACAGATGGTCAGCTTGGTGCTATTTGGACAAAGGTTGCCGATCTGTCTGAGCAAGAGCAGAATTTTCCTGGTGTTGTTGGTCGTGTAATGAATTTGGTTATCGTTAAGGACACTCGTTTCCCAACGATTACCTCAGATTACGCAGGGTCTCATACAGTTACCTATGTTGAGCCGGGTAATATCGATAACCGTCCTAGTGGCGTTTACGATTCTGCCACCAATGCAACTTGGGAAATTGGTTTCCTTCTAGGTAAGGGTGCAATCATCGATTGGACTGTTACTCCTCTACACTTTGAGACTGAGGAAACTGAGTACGGTAAGATCTATGGTAAAGCTGCTTTCACAGAAGAGGGTATCCAACTTGGTAATACTTTCGATACTGATACAGCAAGTAATGGGAACATTAAGAACTTTGGTTCTATTGCTCTCGGCTTCACAGCTGCAAGTAATGTAACTGTGGCCTAATTGATTGGAGGGGGATAAAACCCCCTCCTTTAATAACATTGATAAATCCATTATAAAGGAGAGTTAAATGTATATTACTAGAGACTATGTTAAATCGACCGCTAAAAAAGAAGTAGAAAATTTTATTTCTAGTTGTCAACAGGCTGGAGTTGATATAATTGAGATTTGTTATTCTGAAATTACTGCATCTCCCCCAAAAATTAATGGTTTTGAGGTTCCCATTACCCATTTTAAAGGAACAACAACTAGAAGTTCAGAACTTAATGTGACCGTTGGTTTTGAAACCGGAAGTCTATTTTATCACCCGGACAAGAATGGTCGTTGTTGGGGTTATGTTGCAGCAACTGAAAAAAATCTTGAAAAAATTAAACGAAATTTTGCAAGAAATTGGTTTTGGATTGTAGACAAAAAGATTGAGAGTGAACTCAAGAAACAGGCTGCTGAAGAAGGACTTCCCACAGATCCTGTTGGTGGTGTTCTTAAGATCAAACGAAACAAACGTGAAGTTGAGCTTGAGAAACACAATAGTAACCTAAATAATAAAATCACAGAACTTCAGGAGAGACTAGAAAGACTTCAGAGAGATAAAGAGGATGCTTCAGATCGACTCAAAAACGAGAATGAAAAGCGTCTCAAAAACGTCAAAATTAAAGATCGAAAAAAAGCTCTTGAAAATATTAAAAACATGAGAGAATCTGAATAATGCTTACTTCTTCATTAATAACTCTTATAAAAAAATCTGCTACTAATTGGACGACTGAAAGTATAAGAGAATTATTAAACGAAGTTCATCGCATTTGTCTCACAACTAAACCTGTGGGGCAAATGCGTGTATTTGATACTTCGACTGGTAATGATTATTTGTTTACGACTACAAACAATCAGTTTCAATATGAAATAACTACAACGAATGGGTTTCCAGAGAATGCTTGGAGAGTAACAAATATTTATACTAGTAAAGATGATCCAAAGGGTTCTTCTATTGATTTTATTAATACAGACGCTACACAGGATGAACCTTGTAAAATTTTATTTAAAGAAAACCCCGGTTTGTCAGAATATTATTTTGAATATTTTAAAAAACCAAGAGAAATAACATCTGCTTCTATTCAGTTAAACGTACCACCTCAATATCATATTGATGTAGTTAAAGAGGGTGTTCTTGGGTTGATAGAACTGTCTGATAATGGCCGCTCTGAAAGGTGGGATAGATTCATGACATTTCTAGTGCCAAAACTCATATATAATTTGAATGAGGGTAGTAAAATGGTTGGATACTATGTGGATTCAACTAAAGGTGGTTTTTAATGTCTGAAAATACATTTACTCCACATACTAGACAACAAGATGAAAGAGAAATTGTTCGTGAACAGAAAGATTTCTCTTCTGGTATATATAGGGATATTCCAGCAACAGAAGTTCCAGAAACTGGTCTTGTTGATTTAAAAAACTTTAGAGACCATGGAAGTTATTTAGAAGGAAGAACCGGTAGTAAAAGATGGGGGGATTATTCTTCTTTTACTGAATCCGCAAGTTTGCCAGTTTTAACTTCTGGTTATACAACAACCAGTTTGGTGAGTGGTAATGAAAGAACAATAACTGCTACTGTTGGAGATTCCTTTTCTGATTATGATGTTGGAGATTACTATATACATGATGATGGAACGAATGAAAGAATAACAGAGATAATTTCATCTACTGAAATAACAACATACACAGAATCAGATGAGGAAAAATCTTCAGTTAATGGAAAAATAAGAGGTAAAATAAATGGGCTCTTTTTTCATTCATATTCAAGAAAAGTAATATTAGTTATAAAAAAGAAAATATATATCTCAAATGATTATACCATTACTGCTTGGAGAGAATGTGCTTTAATTGCAAACAACGGATTAAGTAATAGTGTGTGTACTTTTGGTGAATTGAATAAATATCTTTTAATATTTAATGCTAATGGTATTTATAGATTAAATACTTATGATGATCCTTATTATGTTTATAAAGTAAATTCAGATGTTCCATCTGAGTTGCTAACTTCTGTAAATCCAGAAAGTGTGTATCTTAGAAGATTTACTTATACTTTTTCCAGATTGTCTGGAACTGGGCTGCTTAGGAATCGACTTACTGCTGGAGTAACTTTGATTCAAGAAAGTGGTAATGTTGAAGCAAATGAAACCAATAAAGATTACACTGATCATTATTCAGCAAGTTCTTTTGGTTCAGAGAATTTAGTAAGTGGTCTAACAAATGGAAGAAATTTAGATGGTGTACCAGATCAACATTGGACACATTATTCTATATATGCAACCTTGGATATTGGAAATAATGGATTTGATCCAGTAAAAAAAGAAGTAAATAATTCAGAAGTTTATATTTGGCTTGATGATATATCAATAGCTAAACCTTTTGATCTTACTATTTCAGGAACTGATTGTATTTCATCGGTTCCAGTTTTTAGTTATAGTGATAAAGATTCTATTGTTCATTTTTATGATACAAACACAAATAATTTTTCTTCTGCTACAATAGATTCGATCTCCAGCCAGACACAATTTACAACAACTCTACCTATTGGAGATGTAACATCACAACCAGCCTGTATTGGAGCCAAACTCCCATTTGCCTTAACTCAGTCTAGTGGTGTTATTAATTATACTAAATCAACATCTCCGGTGGTGGTAACTTTTAATTCATCTTCTAATATCGTTGAATATAACATTCATCCATTTGAAACTGGAGATAGAATAACATTTAACGACGATTCTGGTACCATGCCAATAGGTATCTCTTCAAACACCGATTATTTTGTTATTGATTCTAGTTTAAATTATTTTAAAATAGCAGAAACTTATAATGATGCTATCAATGGAACGGAAATAGATTTTTCAGATAATGGTTCTGGAACAATAACCATTGATTATAGTTATTTATCTAGTGCTGATGTAAATAAAACAATATATCTATCCAACGGTGATTATAGAGTAATCAAAAGTGTTTCTGGTGGTATAGTCAGTGTTTATGAAAATAGTTCTGAATACAACATTGATTCTTCTGTAATTGGTGTAATAGACCCAAACGGTAGGAATTATACAGATAAAACTTCAGACGATACATTAAGAACTAGAGATGGAGATCCTTTTTTTCTATTATCATTAAGATTTTATAAACCACTTCCTTCTTCTGATATCGGAGAAATAGAAGCCGGTTTTGTTTTTACTGCAAAAAGAAATGAATCTTATGTTTATTATTCTTCTGTTCCAGAGAATTTTGAATACTATATTGGATATTATCATCCAAGATACCAAATAGCACGTTTTAAGGGTCTTATAAGGGCAATAAAGTCATTATCAGATAGGTTGGTAGTGTACCTTGCGAATTCGACCTATACGGTACCTCTAAACGTGTTTGATACGGTTGATTTAAGAGATATAGGTCTTATAATTCCAGTTATATCTGGACAAACACTTGCGGACTCATCTATAGGTCTTTTAGATTATGGTAGTTTGGTTAATCTAGATATTGGAAAACATATTATGATTACAAATGAACCAGCCATTAGAATATTTGATGGTGACCAATTTAGTGAAAATATAGCATCACAAAGATTTATGGATACACTAAGATCATTACAAGTTGCAACGTCAGCTATTTATGATCCAAGAATTGGTTATAATTTTTGGGGTTTGGATGAATAATGTCTGTTGATTTTTATGCAAATAAGACATCGGGTTTTCCAGATTTTAGAGTTACATTTACTCCAATAATAGATGATGATTTAATTATAGACGAAGTTGTGGATGGTAATAATATTATTATATCAGATCCAACTTCAACTATAATTTTTGAGGATGTAATATGAGTACAACTAGAGCTAAAATATATGAGTATGAAAACACTCAATCTTTGGTTGAATCTTTGTTGAATGATAGACAAAATGGTTTTTCCACAGATACATATAAATTAATACATCAATGGGTTGGTGGTATACAAAAGCATTGGAGTCCAGATGAGGGTAGTCAAACAAGGACGGGAAATCAGATAATAAATGGTATACTTCAAGTAAATACATTGTCATCATCAATATCTGATAGTGTTTTAGTTGAAGATTCTGGTGTGTTTAATAAAAGAACCATAAGCCCATCTGTGTGGGACGGCGGAGCTTTGGACTCGCACCTAGGCGACAGCAGTATTCATTTTACTGAGGCGTCAATTGATCACACTGCTATACAAAATATAGGTGTAAACACACATTCTCAAATAGATACTCACATAGCTGACAACACCATCCACTCAAGCATCAGCGCATTGACTACCGGCTATATCCCGTATTGGGACGGTAGTGTGTGGGGCGATAGCCCCGCCTCCGTTTCTGGGAGCACAATATCATTTGATGGCAGTGTCATCATCGACGGAAATGCCTACTTTGATTGCGGCTCAACTGGAACGAATGCGGTTTATATAACCCGCTTCGGTACAAGTAATCAAGGCCTTAAGATTTATGCCGTCGACAAAGATTTGTACATGCGCTACATTGAGGACTCGGGGGAGCCCGCGCCGGGCACATGGCATTTTTATATTGAGAAAGACGGCGGGCCGTCGTATGAGTGGTTGAGAGCTGAGAATGACGGTGACGCACGATTCTATTATAATTTGTCTATTAATGGCTCACTTGATGTAGGCGGTGCGCTTGACGTTGGCGGTAATGTGTTAATTGGAAATAATACAGGGCAAGAAAAGATAGTTTTAAAAGGGTCTAACGGTTTAGCGAACGCTTGTGAGATAGAATTTCAAGAGTCCAATGTGGGCAACGGAATGTCTCTACTTTATAATAGCGCAGACAATTACCTCGAGGTATGGGATAATGTTGATACTGAGCGTCTTTTTTACATACATCGCGAGGGTGGCGACTTTAACTATGTTGGCAGTGGGGTAATTGGCGGGGATTTTGCAGTAACTGGTATAGTGACTGGTAGTAACCTTAATATTTCTGATTGGGATACCGCCCATAATCACACTTTAGACGGTTCCATACATTTTACTGAGGCGTCAATAGACCATACCGCCATCCAGAATATCGGGACACATACTCACACACAGATTGACAGCCACATCGCTGACAACACCATCCACTCAAGCACTGCCGCGATGTCTACCGGTTATATACCGTACTGGGACGGTAGCGTGTGGGCCGATAGCCCCATGGCCCTTTTCGATGGTGGTATTGGTTTATCGGGCCCGTTGGTGGTGGACGGCAGTGCTACGGTTCGGAACAACCTGACTGTTGATGATGATATTTACAACTCCAATTTGAGGATTTACAAAGACATCCCCGGTAACTCATATATTGTCAATCAGGTTGGCGCGGAACTATCGATAATATCTAATACGGTAGGCAGCAACTATGGGTCGCTGCTTCTGCGGGGAGGGAATTACCTCCGACTGCAATCAGATAGCGGTGCTGTGCGTATATATCAATCCAGTTTTCGGGTGGATGGCACGTCGTTGTTTGGTGATACTGTGACGGTCAATGCGTTGTTGGATGTCAACGGCAACGCGGATATATCAGGAACGCTTGATGTTTCCGGCAATGTCACTATAAAAGGGAGCCTATACCTTGATGATACCGACTTGTCAATTTACCATTCTTATGATACTACCTCCGACGTAATGAATTTCAAGGCTTCCGACTCCAACAACTACGGAAATTTTAAGTGGTACAGTGAAAAGCGGGACGCTTCAGACAATCGGCTTGTTGGCGCATACATTGGCGATAGAAAAAGATGGGAATTTTACGAAGATGTGGGCATGAGCGAGTCTCTCGCAGTTACCGAGCGTGTTGAGGGCAAGTCTTTGCGTGCCACTGGAAATGCTTCTTCGAGCGGGTTTACTGGGGATAGCATCTATCTTAGGGTTTTAGGGGAGTCCGATTCTGAGATATTGGCCTATGATTACACCGGTTCGCACAGGATAAGCCTCAACGTAGATTGCAGTGATTTTACAATAGACCATGCCGGTACAAAAATGGCGGAGTTTACGCAGTCGAAAAACTATCTATATAAAAACACCGACGTTATTGGCTCTCTGGATGTTACCAACTCAATCACCGCTGCGCTGGTGGACGCGACAACGGTTGAGGCGGATAATGTTGATGTGGGATCTGCGCTGACAATAGGCGGCAGCGGTAACGTCCCTATAAAATCAGTCACTGAGTATAGCGGTACCTTTGCTGACACCTTTGAGGTTTCAGTGTATATAACGCTTCCAGCAGAAGGACGGTACTATTTAATGTTGCAGGTAGATGATGGCCTCGGCTGGTTGACGTATAGCAGCTATTACGCTTCAAGTACAAATTATTTGCAACTGGACCAATACAATAGCGGTGGGGGGTTTGTAGAGATACGAGCCTATAACTCAGAGGGGAAGTTTAGAAATAAAGCGTATAATTTAATCGCCATAAGAGTATCATAAACCAAAGAAGAATCCATGCTTGACCTATCAGCAAAACTACCGGCACCCATTAAGGATACATTTTGAAAAAAGTTAGAATTGTACTCACGTTGCCCAACGGTATAAAAGAAGAAAACACCATTGCTTTTCAGTGTATAAATAATTTAAAGGATACTCTGGAATATCAATTTGAGTATTATCCTGTTATTGGGGCAAGTGTAGGTAAGAATAGAAACTTTGGGATTTCAGAAGGTAATCATCTTAAACGACAAACCAGTTTCAATTTTGATTATATACTTTTTATTGATTATGATATTGAGTTCATTCAAAATGATGTTTTAAGTTTGCTCTCTCATAATAAGTTTATAGTTTCTGGTATTTATCAATTAAAAGAAGATAGGAATAAGTCGGTTTGTGGTTATTGGGGAGTTACTTCGGGGGTTATAGGAAAATATGTTGATTGGAATGATTCGGGTTTGGTAAAAGGAGTTGATTGGTGTGGGGGCGGATTTCTATTGATTGATAAGTGGGTTTTAAAAAATATGAATTATCCATATTTTACACACCAATTAATAGAATATCAAGATTATTGTTTGGAAACTTCTGAGGATTTAGGATTCTCTATGAACATAAAGAAGTTTGGTTTTAGTATATGGATAGATTGTGATTGTAAAGTTAAACACGTTTAAGGAGGAAATGATGAAGAAGATTGCTATTTTAAAAGCTTATAATGTATTTGATTATATTTTGAAAAAAAATGAAAAGAATGTCAAATATAATTATCTTATAGCCATTAATAAAGATAAGATAAAATCAATTAAAGAAGTAATAACAGAAATTAACAAACCA
>Ga0209948_1000022_pt1 | contig 63386 bp, 38 predicted proteins | sample SalPonR2_C_D2_MG_FD_185709 | JGI IMG/M metagenome (GOLD analysis project Ga0209948, IMG submission 185709) | Salt pond soil microbial communities from South San Francisco under conditions of wetland restoration - Salt Pond MetaG R2_C_D2_MG... ... | reverse complement strand
GTAATAGGTATCTTCCTCCGATGGAACAATCTGATTTTTGGTAAACCGACCCAATGGATTAAAACTTGTATAATTTGCTCCTATCCTTGCAAACAAAAAATCATTCGCAAGGATATCCAAGCGCTTGGTGTATGTATCTTCTACGTATTTTTTCATTACATAGTAGGGCACATCACTATAGCGATAGCGATTAGATTTAAGATCTTGGCGTCCAATACGGTCATAGATAGAATCCTTGTAGGAATCCGTGATGTACAAATTTTCAGCAACTTTGTTTGTAAAACCAGGGGTAGGTTTTGTTCTATATAAAATTTTTGAGGGTTTTCTATCCTTATCCAAGGTATTAATATAAAAAGGTATCCAGGCCGGCAATCTACCATAATGGGACAAGGCCTTTAAAACGGTTACATTCTTTATTTCTGTATCTGTGTAGCGCGGCTCCAGCTGCTCAAAGGTGTCGTTCAAGGCTATCTTGCCTTCTTCCTCCATCTTCATTACCAAGGGCAGCGTGGCCAATATTTTGGTCAACGACGCTAGGTCATAAATTGACTCATTCCTGATATTCTCTTTTGATACGTATGTAGGTTTACCAAAACTTTTATTGTAGACCACCTTTCCCTTTCTTGAAATAAGCACCTGCGCGCCAGGGAACATAAGACTATCTAAACCATTTTGCACCAATCTATCTACTTCTGCCAGTTTGGTCGAACTCATTCCTACACCCTCCGGATGGGTATATCCCAACCTTTTCATAGATTTTAACTGTAAACCTGTTCCTATAGGAAACTCGGAATTAGTACTCACAGGAATTGTTCCTGAGGCCCCAATTGCTCCAAAAAGTATTTCTGCGGTCTTTCGTTGGGCAATAGCGCTATTTTGATACGACATGACGACGGCATCAATATTTTGGAAGGTAGCGACGTTGGAAAGTGCGTAAGGTTTAGCGAATACACAAAGTATGAGATTAGAAGTCCTTAGATTGGAAATTTCCTGAAGCCATGTAAGTTCGGTCTTTGAAAAGCTGTACGATTTCCATGGGCTTTCATTACTTTTATGATGACCTATGATTACTAAGTTATAATCGGACAACTTTTTCTTTAGGGTAGTTATATCACTACGATTTACTTGAGTTACACTTGCATATTTTTTAAGGGTTTGTATAAAATCATCATTTGGCGCGTCTCCAAACTTCACGTAGGCGATTTTTTTATTCTGTAAATTTTTAATTCCCAGAATATCGAACTTATTTTTTAAAACAGTTATCGCTTTCTCAATCGCTTCTTCATAGATTAGGTCATCTTCTATCGAATTTAAATCCTCAACTAAGTTCTCCTGCTTAATGGGGGTATACTCGTGAAGCCCAACCTTATATTTGGCCATTAATATCTTTTTTACCGAAGTCGCGAGTCGCCGTTCTGTAATTCTGCCTTTATTGTATGCGTTGATAAGTTTTTCCTTTGCCTGTTCCACATTATCTGGCATTAACAAGATATCATTTCCCGCAATAAAAGCAGCCAGTTCCACTTCGCCATTAACGCCATATTTGGTAGCCCCTTTCATGTTAAGGGCATCTGTGAACACTAAACCTTCAAAATTCATTCTCTCTTTTAATATACCGGATATAATCTGCTCGGATAACGAAGAGGGCAATCCTTTTTTGAGCTCTAGTGAAGGTACCTCTAAATGTGCGACCATTACACTGCTTAGTCCATTTTTAATGAGTTCTCTAAAAGGATATAGTTCTAAACTATCCAATCTTGCTTTTGAGAAATTGAGCAAGGGTAAATCGTGATGTGAGTCCACCGCGGTATCACCATGACCGGGAAAATGCTTTCCGCTAGATAGCACACCCGCATTTTCCATCCCTTTCATAAAGGCGATTCCCTTTTCGGCTACGTTCTCCCTATTTTCACCAAAAGAACGGTTTCCGATTATGGGATTTTTTGGATTTGTATTGATATCGATATCCGGTGCAAAATTGATATGTACTCCCAGTCTTTTCGCATGCCTTCCTATTTGGTGCCCCACCTTTTCCACTATTTTATTATCGGAAATTGCTCCCAAGGTCATATTCCAAGGAAAGGCGTATGTTGAATCCAACCGCATGGAAAGCCCCCATTCTGCATCCATTGCTATGAGTAACGGTATCTTGGATGCCGATTGATATTCATTACATAGTTTGGCCTGTCTCACCGGTCCTCCTCTAGAAAATATTACACCGCCAATCTGATGAGCCCTTATCAAATTTTTTATTCTATCGGTTGCCTCTTTACTTTGCCTGGATTCAATACTTACCATGAACAACTGCCCCATTTTTTGTTCTAGGGACATAGCATTATACTGAAGCTCTATCCATTGACTTTGAGCAAGGCTATCCTTGGTTACCAGTGGGTTTTGACCACTGACCGAAGTTATAAGGGTTAAGAATAATAACAGAGTAAAAAACGAACGCATGAATTATAAATGTATGGAGATAACTTAAAACGGTGAAAAATATTGCATTTCGTCGATATAACCAAGTAAAATAAGGTATTTAAAGCTGTTTTAACTCGACAACCTCGCTTTAAATATACCAGCTTACGTTGTGCCTTTCAAGTTGTTTTTCTACTGGTATCAGACATCAACCTAAGTCGATTTACCTCATACAAAACGGGCGTGCCAACTTTCCGAGACGGGAACTTCCCAATGTTCTTTGTATTCTCCTTTGGTAGCTACCAGATTGTTAAAAACAATGGTGTTTTTTGAAATTGCCTTTTGCTTGGCCATAGCCTTAAATTCCAACAAGGTTTTATAAGCGACAAACTCACCTTGCTTGTAGGAAACGTTCATTTTATCCAAAAGCACTACATTGTATTTTTTCTCCAATTGTTGAATAAAATGTACGGAGGCATCAATAGAGCAACCTGTGGCAGATTGCTCGCGTTGATCTAATGCGATAACCAAAAACCGTTTGTAACGTATCTCAAAACCAGCCTTTAGGTCGTTACCGTGAGCAGTCCAGTGCGTCATAAAATCTTTTAGCTCTGCGCTGATTACTTCCAATTCTTCCCCAGTAAAACTTCTATTGGCCTGATAAATCCATATTCGCGCCGTATCTGGTAACGTACTAAAATCTACTAACATTTTGGGAGTGTTTAAAGTTCTTCTGCGGTAGCAATTAATTCCGCAATATCCATTACTGCAATAGAAGCCTCCTTTTCCTTGTTCTTTACGCCATCGGTCATCATCGTATTACAAAAAGGACAACCGGCGGCTATGATTTCGGGTTTTGTCTCCAAGGCCTGCTCCGTGCGTACAATATTTACTTCCGCATCTCCTTTCTCCGCTTCCTTGAACATCTGGGCACCACCGGCACCACAACATAATCCACGGGACTTGCAACTTTTCATTTCTATAAGTTCTGCATCCAGCTTTCGAATTAGCTCTCTTGGCGCCTCATAGACTCCGTTTGCCCTACCTAAATAGCAAGGGTCATGAAACGTAATTCTTTTTCCTTTAAAGCTCCCACCCTCCATGGTTATTCGACCTTCATCCAAAAGCCCCTTCAAAAACTGCGTATGATGCACAACATCGTAATTTCCTCCCAGACCTGGGTATTCGTTCTTAATGGTATTAAAACAGTGCGGACATGCTGTAACTACCTTTTTAATTCCATAGGCGTTCATTACTTCTATATTCGTAACGGCCTGCATCTGGAATAAAAATTCGTTACCGGACCTCTTTGCTGGATCGCCGGTACAACTTTCTTCCGTTCCCAAAACGGCAAAAGATACCTGTGCCTTATTTAATATTTTCACAAAGGCTTTGGTTATTTTCTTTGCCCGATCGTCAAAACTTCCTGCACACCCTACCCAGAACAAAACCTCGGGTTGTTGTCCGGCAGCAAATAACTCTGCCATGGTAGGTACTTTCAATTCAGTTGACATATTTTTCTTCGTGTATTTATGATTCTTTGCTCCAGTTCAAACGGTCCATTTGGTTAAAAGGCCACGGGGCCCCATTATTCTCGATATTACCCATCATATTGTTTAAATCCGTTGGTGCTGCCGACTGCTCCATCACTAAGTATTGCCGCATATCCATGATTATGGATAATGGATCTATACTAACCGGACAAGCTTCTACACAGGCATTACAAGAAGTACACGCCCATAATTCTTCCCTCGTAATATAACCATCAAGTAGTTGCTTACCATCCTCTTTAAAGACCCCTTTATTCGCATCCATGTTTTTACCTACTTCCTCTAATCGGTCCCGCGTATCCATCATTATTTTTCTGGGCGACAAAAGCTTACCCGTTTGATTAGCCGGACATTCGTCGGTACATCTTCCACATTCGGTACAGGTATACGCATTCATCAATTGTACCCAACTTAAGTCTTGAACATCCGATGCTCCAAACTTTTCAGGAACGGCCACATCATCTGCAGGCGCAGCAAAAGGGTCCGCTGAAGGATCCATCATTAACTTAACTTCATTGGTGACCGATTCCAAATTGGGGAACTGCCCTTTTGGTGTTAGCTTACCATAGAACGTGTTGGGAAATGCAAGTAAAATATGAAGGTGTTTGCTGTAGTAGAGATAATTTAAAAAGAAGAGAATACCAACTATATGCAACCACCAGGCAGTTCTTTCTATTCCTATCAACGTAGTTTCAGATAACCCTTGAAACCCAGCTGCAATAAACTGACTGATAGGAAATGAACCAGCCTGGGCATAGTGTTCCGACCCTAACTGTTGCAACTGATAATCAGCAGCGTTCATTGTTAAAAATAAGAACATTAAGACCAATTCAATATAAAGAATAAGGTTTCCGTCTTTCTTGGGCCAGCCCTCCATCTCGGGTTTTATGAATCGCTTCAGACGTATTACATTCCTGCGTATCCAAAAAACAACTACGGCTACAACAACCAAAAAGGCTAAGATTTCAAAAGAGGCTATCAATGCATTATAAACAGCACCCAGTCCCGAAAATATCCTGTGCGTGCCTAAAAGTCCGTCTATGATAATTTCAAGCACTTCGATGTTGATAATAACAAAACCAACATATACGATAATGTGCAACAAACCGGAAATAGGCCGAACTACCATTTTACTTTGGCCCAAAGCAATATTTGCCATGTTTTTCCATCGCTGAGAACTATTGTCCGTAACGTCCACATCTTTTCCTAAAAATATGTTCCGTTTTATACGCCCAACGTTTCTTACAAAAAAGCCAATTCCCAAGATTAAGATAAGGGCAAACAAAATATTTGGTATATACTGCATAAATTAGTTTTCTATGGTTGCTGCAGGATCATCTTCGGGTACAGCATACTCCTTCTGTTTTTTACCAAAAACGGAAACATTTACATAACGTTTCGGATTTAAACGAAAGTCCTGTAAAAGCAAATCTAGTTCCCTAGAAGCGCTCGTTAAATTTGAATAAAGTTCTTTATCGTTCATTAACTTACCAAGTGTGCCATCGCCTTGTTCCAGTTTAGACATCACATTATTAAGGCTTGCTACGGTAGACTGAAGGCTGGCCAAAGTGCTTCCCAAACCTGCATTATTCAAAGAATCAGATAACTGCGCAAAATTGGAAGTAAGCACATCAAAATTAGCTAATGAACTCGCCAACTTACCTTCATTATCCTTTAACAACTTATCCAAGGTACCTGCACTTCCGTTAAGGCTCACCATAAGATTACTTAAACCATTGATCGCTTTTCTTAAATCGTTTCTCGTATTTTCATCCAATACGTCGTTTACACTAATCATTACGGAATCTGCATCAGAAACGGCCGACTCAAATTTTTTGAACAACGGTGTTAGTTTTTGCTGCGCAAGCTCTGTTAGTCCAGGTCTTGTTTCGGTTCTTAACGTATCACCGGACTGTACATTACCCGAGCTGTCAAAAACGGGCATAATCTGCAAACCTTTACCCCCTATAATACCCGTATCGTAAAGCTCTACGGTACTATTTTTAGAAAACTGAAACTCGCTACTCACCGTAAACGTTACTACCAAGTTTCCTTGGGTGTCGATAAAACGGATATCATTAACTTTTCCTACTCCGTACCCGTTTATGGAAACTACAGTACCGGATTGTAATCCACCTACATTCGGGTAAACAGCATATAAGGTTTTACTATTATCAAAAAGTGGAGTAGACTTTAGATAACTAAATCCCATGATAAAAAGTAGGATTCCACCAATAACTATTATTCCTGTTTTAAGTTCCCTGGATAGTTTCAAATAAATGGATTTTAGATTAGCAACAAAATTAGAAATAATTATTACAATACCTACGGTTATTGGGAAACCTGCTTTAGTGCCTCTACAATAGAAATTCTGCTCCCGTTCCGGTACGCCACAATGTATGCACTGGAAAATCCTTTTAAAGCGGCTTTGGATTTCATCATTTCCGCTTCTCGGTGTGAACGTGTTTTACCATACAAGTAACGATACATACCTTTGTAAGGCTCTTTGGAAATAAGGTTTAACCCTTTAAAATATGGAGAGTCTGACGGTAAATCCTTACCACTAGCCATTATTTGAACTTTAAACACGACCTCGGGGCCGGGAACAGTAGCCTCAACTTTGTCGGGTTCAGGGGAAGTTACCACCACAGCTGCCACCTTTTCTTTATCACCCAAATTCTGATTGTTCGTTTTAGCTATTTCACCGGGCACCACACCAGTGTTTTCTTCCGCTAAATTATTTTCTGTTTGAGCCATAGCCCCTTTAACGGTCTCCTCAGCTTCCGAAGCTACCTCAGTTGCTTCTATTTCTGTTACTTTACTTACTGAATTATCCGCCACACTAGGGCTAGTATTTACTTTCGTTGCATTCTTATATGCCAGGATGGCGTTGGCAATTGCCGTACCCATTTCTTCTTGACCTTTATTGGAATTAAGATAAGCACCCTCGTTCTTGTTGGTTAGGAAACCTGTTTCTACCAACACACTTGGCATAAAGGTTTGATGCAATACAATAAAGCCAGCTTGCTTTACCTTTCTATTGTTTCGCTTTAACTTATCCGAAAAATTATCTTGGATCATCTTGGCCAACGCGATACTCTGATCTAAAAATTCTTCTTGCATAATGGTTAGCCCAATGACCGATTCAGGAGAATTTATATCATAATCGGCATACCTGGTTTCATAATTATCCTCTAGATAAATTACAGAGTTTTCCTTCTTTGCTATTTCAAAATTCTGTTCGTTCGCATGCAGTCCCAAAACAAAAGTACCAGCTCCATGAGCATCCGAATTATGTGAATCGCAATGTACCGAAACAAAAAGGTCCGCATTCGCTTTGTTCGCTATTTCTCCCCGTACAAAAAGGTCTATAAAAGTATCATCCTTGCGGGTGTAAATAACCTTTATATCCTTATGCTCCTTGAGCAGCTTTCCTATGTTAAGTACAATATTCAAGGCAATGTTCTTTTCAAGGTAACCATTCCCTAAATTACCGGGGTCATGACCTCCATGACCGGCATCCAAGACTACAACAAAAGGATCTGCTGAATCTGTTTGGGTATAAAATGGTGTAAAAGAAAACAGAAGCAAAGAGAACGCTAAAAAAATAATGGACAAAAGCGATTTAATTTTCATCTTTAATATGGGTTTTTAAAAGCCCTTCTTATGGTTAAAATTATGGTAATACCCTAGTTAGGGAACAAAAAATATGTGTAAGTTTGACAACTGAAACCAATGTCCCATTGGATTGCCATACCTTTACAAAAATAGGATATAAAGCCTTGCAATCAAATAAACACTACGTACTTTTCCTCTGCATTATTTTTATTGGCGCATTTTCTAGTAAAGCTCAGGAACAAAAAGTGGTACCACTAACCGTAAAAGCAATAGAGGATACCATCGTAGCCCCTCTTTTTTTGGCACCTTTGAATCAGGATGATGTTGTGTTGGATTCCATTGCTTCGGATTCTTTGAACGAAAAACCACCGCTCTTACTTGACAAAATCACATACAAGGCAAAGGATTATGTGAAATTGAGTCAAAAAGAGAACAAGATTTACCTTTATAACGAAGCAGAAATATATTATCAGGACACGGAACTTAAAGCGGGAGTAATTACCATGGACTACGTTAAGAACGAAGTGTACGCAGGCCGTTTAAAAGACTCCTTGGGGAATTATACGCAGTTGCCCTACTTTAAGCAAGGTTCCCAAATAGTGATACCGGATTCTATCCGTTTTAATTTTGACACTCAAAAAGCAATTATATTTAACTCCAGAACCGAACAACAAGCAGCTGCAGGAGCACTAGGTAGCGATGCTATGAAAATATATGCCGAAACCACAAAAAAAGAAAATGACTCGGTTTACTTTTTAAGCGAGGCCAAACTTACAACAGCCGAGGACACTATAAATCCGGACTATTACATTAGGGTAAAAAAAGCAAAATTTGTTCCTAAGAAAAAAGTGATAGCAGGGTTCAGTAATATTTATATTGAAGATGTACCAACGCCTATAGCTATGCCCTTTGCCTATTTCCCCCTTACCGTTGGGCGCACGGCAGGAGTTTTAATGCCTTCGTTTGGAAATGACCCCAACACAGGATACTTTCTCCAAGATATGGGATACTACGTGCCTTTGGGAGATTATGCAGATGTTACCTTTTCAGGAGATTTCTACACCAACGGTAGCTGGGGTATGCGAGCGGCTTCCGTATACACCAAACGCTACAAGTATCGGGGAAATATCAATTTCAGGTATGAAAATCAAGTACGTAGTCAAAAAGGATTCAGTGATTATAGTTTATCCAAAAATTACAATATTCAGATTTCTCACTCACAGGACACCAAAGCAAGCCCTAATTCTAGGTTTTCCGCTTCGGTAAACCTTGGGAGTAGTGAATTTTATCGGAATTCGTTACAGCAACGAAATTTGCCCAATACGCAAAACAATACCTTGTCCTCCTCTATTTCGTACTCCAAAACCTTTCCAGCTTACCCATCGGTGAACATGAGCTTAACGGCAACCCATTCGCAGTTAACCTCCCCAACGGCCCAGGCGGATAATCCAGATAATATCACTATGACCCTTCCTACCCTACAAACCAGCATGGAACGTATATTTCCATTTGCAAAGCGAGATGGCATCAAAAAAGGGTTTATACAAAATATCAATTTTCAATACGATTTAAACGCCCAAAACCGACTTACCACGAATGACCAGAATTTTCTAACTGCTAGAATGTTCGATAATGCCAGATTTGGCGCTAGACACCGCATACCCATAAGTACCAATTTCAAGGTTGCGAAATACTTTAGCGTAAGTACAAGTGCCAACTATGAAGATGTTTGGACATTGGAGACCTTTGACCAAAGATTTGATACGGAAACCAACACGGTAGTACGTGATACCATTAGTGGTTTTGACCGGTTTAACCAATATAATTTCAGCGCAAGTATTGGAACCACAATCTACGGCACCTTTAATTTTGGGGAAGACAAAAAAGTACAGGCCATCCGACATGTTATGCGCCCCTCTATAAGTTACGGCTATGCACCTTCATTCGACCAATATTACGATGAATACCTAGATGGAAACGGTGAACTAGTGCAATACACACGTTTTCAAGGTACCTTAAACGGAGTGCCTAGACTGGGTCGCTCCAATGCGTTGAGCTTTTCCTTGGCCAATGTTTTGGAGGCCAAGGTAAGGGATAAAGATTCAACCAAACTAGAAGCTAAAAAAGTTCCGCTCCTAAGTAACCTAAACATTTCCAGCGCCTACAATTTTGAATCGGATTCCCTAAAGCTTAGTCCACTTAACATAAATGGAGGTACCAATATATTGGATAACAAAATGTCCATTAACTTTTCTGCCAACTTAGACCCCTATGCTATTGATAATAATGGCACCAGAATTAACACTCTAAATGTGAACAATGGCGGAAGCCTTTTTAGACTAACCAGAGCCCAGACCAACATAACCTATTCCATAAGTAGCGATATGTTTGGAAAAGACAAAGAGGAAGAGGAGCAAGAAGACCCTTTTGATTATGTGGCGCAGAGTGGCGGCAGAACAGACGATTTATTTGGCAGGGCCGATAGTTTCCAAGACAGACCAATGGACTCAAAACCGGACGGCGATATTGAAAACCCGAGATACGGAACAAAGATTCCTTGGAATCTTAGATTGGCCTATACCGCTGGATACAATAATAGAGCACGGGAAAACACCTTTGGCAATCATTCCCTAATGTTTTCGGGCGATATTGAGTTATCCCCGAGATGGAAAGTCGGCGGATCCTCTGGATACGACTTTCAAAACTCCGGGTTTACCCTTACACAGCTTCGTTTTGAGCGAAATTTAGGAAGTTTTAATATGCGTTTTAATTGGACGCCATTTGGACAGTATAAAAGATGGTTTTTCTTTATCGGGATTGATGCCTCTATACTTAGCGACCTAAAATGGGAAAACAGAAATCAACCGATAAGAAACTAAGATAAAATAGAATATCATGAAAAAAATAATTAACACCGATAATGCCCCTGCCCCAATAGGACCCTATAATCAAGCCGTATTAACTGGTAATACCTTATACATTTCAGGACAAATACCTATGGATGCAAAAACAGGCAATCTCATAGAGAATAACATTCAAAAAGAAACAAAACAGTGCATGGAAAACCTAAGCGCTATTCTAACTGCTGCCAACATGACTTTTGACCATGTGGTAAAATCTTCCATTTTCTTAAAAGATATGCACCAATTTTCCGAGGTAAACGAGGTATATGGAACCTACTTTAACGCGGAAACGGCACCAGCGAGAGAAACCGTAGAGGTTGCAAATCTACCAAAATTTGTACGCGTAGAAATTTCTATGATTGCAGTAAAGTAGACAGTAGACAGTAGACAGTAGACAGTAGACAGTAGACAGTAGACAGTAGACAGTAGACAGTAGACAAAAAATGAAAAAACGATACGATAACTGTGTATTTGTAAACTTGTTTCGCAATTAAACCAGCACCAACAAGAAAATCTTATCAATTTTTGGGATAAGCACGCAGTTACGCCGCGCTAAACGTTCAATTGTAACAAAATCCAATTTATTATTTTGATTGTTATTTTAAGTTGAATACACTATTTCAAAAAATCCTGCTCCTGAAGCAAAAATCCATTGTCTGAATTTAATAATAGATGAAAGAGATTCATTTCTCGAACTCTTTCTAAAACAGGAAATAGTTGTACAATCCCTCTGCGGGTACATGCAACTTTATATTTTCTCTAAATTTTGGTGATTGTTTGGCTTAAAAGAACACCAAATATGGAAGATTACATATTGGCTTTGTGAAACTCCACTAAACCTTCTATCGGTCGTTGTCTAATGACGCCTACAATTAAATCGTTTCTTTCTAAAACCGTTACAAGTTCGTCACGTAAATAATGTGCAATACTGCCTACAAAATTAATTGGCACTTTTGTAGCCAACTCGAACTGCATTACGTAGTTATTAATAAACTGCTGGAAACCCTTATCTATAACTCCTTTTGAATACGGATGCTCCTTATTCTCTATAAGAAAACGAGCAAAAGTTGCCAAATATGTGTTGGGGTTGGGTTGTTTATACAGATTCTCCTTTATGTGGTCCGCTTCTAAGTTATACTCTTTGGCAAACTTAATACCAAGGTCCTGTGGCATTTTATGAAAATAATAATCTCGTATCAATTTACGTCCAAAAAAGTTACCACTACCATCGTCCATGGGTATATAGCCCAAAGAGGTGACCTTTTGAAAGAGTTGGTGTCCATCATAATAGCTACAGTTAGATCCCGTGCCTAATATACAAACGATTCCCTGCTTACCAATTTTAGTAGTGGCAAAAATAGCTGCATAGGTATCCTCTTTTACATCTGCTTTTGCATTTGGAAAGAATTCCTTAAATATATCTTTTAAGAATGCTTTCATTCTATCCGTTCCACAACCAGCTCCATAAAAATGAAGATGCGTAACATTTTCACGGTTCTTGGATAATTCAAAGTTATTAGCCAACCGATCTTCTATAACTTCCTTCGTAAGTACCTCTGGACTCAGCCCTAGGGTCTGTGTTAAAAAAAGCTGGTTGCCCTTTTCGTCCAAAGCAATCCAATCAGATTTGGTAGCACCACTGTCAACTATTAGAATCATATACCTATGTATTTAAAAAAGAATCCTGAAAATAAGGAAAAATAGCCTCATTTTCAGGAAAATTTATACAAAACCGATGCTTTTTGCTATAAAGTGTTTACGTGCTGAATGAGGTCTACCATTTTGTTGGAAAAACCTGCTTCGTTATCATACCAACAAATCAACTTGAAAAACTTAGAATTTAACTCGATACCTGCGCCGGCATCAAAAATACTGGTTCGTGCATCGCCTATAAAATCTTGGGAAACCAAGGCTTCCTCAGTATATCCCAATACTCCGTTCAACTCACCCTCAGAAGCATCTTTGAAAGCTTTTTTGACCTCCTCGTAAGATGTCTCTTTATTTAATCTTACCGTCAAATCCACTACAGAAACATCTGCTGTTGGCACCCTAAAAGCCATACCGGTAAGCTTTCCTTTTAGTTCGGGAATTACTTTGGTTACCGCGACCGCCGCACCAGTTGATGCCGGTATAATGTTGAGCATAGCACTTCTACCACCTCTCCAGTCTTTTTTAGAAGGACCGTCAACAGTCATCTGTGTAGCCGTTGTAGCATGAACGGTTGTCATTAATGCCTCTTCAATGCCGAAAGTATCATTAAGAACTTTCGCCATTGGTGCCAAACAGTTCGTTGTACATGAAGCATTGGATACAATAGCATCAGAAGCTTTCACGTCTTTGTGATTTACACCCATTACGAACATTGGCGCATCTTTAGAAGGTGCAGAAATCACTACTTTTTTAGCTCCGCCGTCGATATGATATTGCGCTGTCTCCAAAGTCGTAAAGATACCGGTACATTCTGCTACAGTGTCTGCACCAACAGCATCCCATTTAATATTTTTTGGATCTCTTTCGGCCGTAATACGAACTGTTTTTCCGTTTACAACCAAGTGACCATCTTTTACATCAACAGTTCCTTCAAAATGTCCGTGTACAGAATCATATTTCAAAAGGTAGGCCAAGTGCTCCACATCCAATAAATCGTTGATGGCCACTACATCTACATCACCACGTTTGACCGAGGTTCTGAAAACCAATCTACCAATTCTACCAAATCCGTTAATCCCTATTTTTAAGTTTGACATTTTATCTGTGTTTATAGATTAATATTATGTTGTCATTATTTCTGAAACCCGAATGAGCTCCTTGTCTATTTTTGTATGCCCTTTTATGGCCTTATTGATAGGGGTAAGGATTAGCTTATTATCCTGAACGCCCACCATTAAACTGGTTTTACCCTCAAGAAGCGCTTCTACAGCTTTTACGCCCATTCTGCTAGCGAGCACCCTGTCGTAGCATGATGGCGAACCACCACGCTGCATATGTCCAAGTACAGATACTCGAACATCATATATCGGAAGGTGCTCTTCCACATACTCAGCAAGTTCAAATACATTTTTTCCTGATTTATCACCTTCTGCGACAATAACGATACTAGAAGATTTGCCAGATTGTTTACTTCTTTTTAAAGAATCCAACAAACGGTCCAAGCCTAAATTTTCTTCTGGTATTAAAATTTCTTCTGCACCGGCACCAACACCGGCGTTTAATGCGATATGGCCAACATCTCTACCCATAACCTCTACAAAGAATAGCCTGTTGTGCGAACTAGCCGTATCCCTGATTTTATCAATAGCCTCTACTACGGTATTCAACGCCGTATCAAAGCCTAAGGTAAATGTGGTTCCGAAAATATCATTGTCAATAGTACCCGGAATTCCGATAACAGGAAAATTATATTCTTGATTAAAAATCATGGCACCCGTAAAACTACCATCACCACCAATAACTACAAAGGCATCAATACCCTCTGTAATTAATTGGGCATAGGCTCTTTTTCTACCTTCAGGGGTCATAAATTCTTTGCACCTGGCAGACTTCAACATGGTACCACCTTTGTTGATAATGTTGTTTACACTACGCGCATCCATGGGCTTAAAATCACCTTCTATCATTCCTTGGTATCCTCTATAGATTCCAACACAGTCCAATTTAAGATACGCACAAGTCCGTACTACCGATCTTATGGCTGCGTTCATACCTGGAGAATCTCCACCAGAGGTTAGTACGCCGATTTTTTTGATTTCTGTAGACATTGAAAAATTTAAGCCAACGAAAGTAATAAAAGTTAGTAGAATAATGAAATTGAAAAGCAGGCAATTTCAATTCATTCAACAATAACCTTTTCGTTGTTATATTTTAAGCGAAATGAAGCAAAATCCTATCATTTACTAACATTATCTGCGAAAATACCTGGTGGCCATGGGATATGAATTGACCTAGAACAAGCCTACCTTACTAAGAAAACCCTTATTGGATATGAGCCCGACCAACAACCTAGAGTGAATTACTATTTTTAGCTCCTGCTTTGTTAAAGATTTTACTTAAAAGCTCTCTAAATGTATTAAAATCTACTTCATAGGAAAGTCCCGCACCTTGTGTTGAACCCTGTTGGTCCGGCAAAAAGGCTTGGATTTCACGTTGGCGACTAAAGAATTTTGCACTTAGTGTCCCTTCCTCGTTCAATAAGAGTTGAATCTCAAAATCACCGGCGACTAGGTTCTCACTAGAAGCCCCTACCGGCACCCCTACCTTGCCATTGAACAAAACACGGTCGCTAATCTGGGTAGAAACAGTAAGTCCAATTCGGTTATCGGTCTCTATATCCGCGTTGCGATCCAAGATTCCTTGCTCGTACGAAAGTCCAACATTTAGTTTATCGTTACCACCACCTAAAATTGAATTTAATATGCCCGAAGCACTTTGTATTAAGTTCCCAGTTATCGCCTGTTGATTAATTCCACTCTGATCATTTACAAAATTCCCCTGAGCTAATAGAAAAATAGCGTTCTTCTCTTCTACTGTAGGGTCTTGTAACCGGTACTCTAGCTCTGACTGCACAATTGAGTTGGTTCCTGGAAATTCAATTCCAAATTCTATGTCAGGACTTTGTAATTCTCCTGTCAACTTGATAACAACATCGGTAGGTATTCTTCGCGCGAAAGCTTGATTATCCAATAGAGGCGCGGGATTAGCATCGATGGAATAAATTGCTTCCATATTTAAATCTGCCTCCAATGGTTTCTGGTCCCAGTTTATGGTTCCACCAGGTTTCACCGCAAAAGTCTTATCTATAATGCCCCCAAACTTGTAATTAAATTCTCCGGTTACCACAACAAAATCCCCGTACATCTCAAACTTTCCATTGGTATTTATCTGCAATAGTATAATCCCTACGCCTGTACCCTTTAAGGAGCTACCTGTCTTTGTATCGGTAACAATTTCTACTTCGGCCTCTGGCGTAATATCTAAATCAAACTCTAGCTCTACACCTTGATAGTCCTTTAAGCTTCGTTGCTGATCAATACTGTTGATGCCGTTTTTTTCGGTGAAATTTATAAAGGAATAATCGCCAACACTAGTAACATCACTTAATGGAATTTTAAGCGAGGTACCTTTTGCTGTTTGTCCGTTAACCTTTATGTTTAAGGCTGTTGTAGGACCATATATGCGACCCGTGCCGTTAAGAAAGCCTTTACCATAGTACAAATCTCCCTCCTTAAAATCCGTATTCAAAATCAAAAAACGATCATTTTTGGTATCTACATTTAGGTTTAACACCCAATCTTTAAAGTAACTATGGCTAATCGTACCATCTAGATTGGCCTTTGTTCCTATAGCAACATCGGTTAATGCTATATTTTGAAAATTAAAGGTTTGATTCGCGAGCAGTACCTTTGATCGCATTCCAAAATCATAATCCACATTCAAATAAGGCACCGCTATTCCTGCATTATCCAACGTGAGAGCACCATTAAAACTGGGATTATCAACATTGCCGGTTATAGCTACACTACCCTCTATATCTCCTCTAATTCGATTTATCACGCCTTCGCCTAGGGGACTAAAGGGCTCCAAACTAAAATTACTGAACATTGCCCTTAAATCAGCTTTGGGAATCTTTCCTTTATTTTCAATAGTCCCTACCACACTAAACTTTTCTACATCTTTTTCGGTTAGCTGAGAGTTTACCTGAAACTCGGTTAGGTCCCTGTTTCCAACAATACTAATAGCCAAATCACCTAGACGCGTCTTATTAATGCCAAAATCAATAATATTAAGACTGGAAGACGGTAGGTAAATTCCATCTTTCTGCAAAATATTTAGGTTTCCGTTTACCTCTCCATCCAATTTAAGGCTATCGATGACCGGTGTAATTTTATCCAACGATACTATTTTAAACTGTAACTGTAAATCTCTATAGGTTGAATCCGCAATTTGACCCTGTAACCGTATTTGCTCGCGCTCCTCATTATTCATTACAATTTCTTGAATGGTAATGCTATCCAAGGAACGATTTAAAATCACCTTGTTTTTAGAGTTTCCATCTTTGTTTAAAACCCACTTATTACCCTTAAAATTGACGTCCGAAGTCTTTAAACCGATAACAGATTTATTATCCTCATTAAAAGTGTGATAAAAGTTGAGATTATAACTATCGTTTAGTTCACTTCCCCCCTTAAACTCCGACCTAAAGAATAAGGTGTCTTTTAAGGTAGTGTTGATGAGGTTAAAATCTTTAAAATTATAATACGGGGTACTCAACTCCCCGACCGACACAAACGTATTGAACAAAGGATTTTTGTTATCGATCTTTAACTCTATATTATCCGCTGCATTACCAAAAGCTTCTATACTTGGAGACTCAAAATTGAGCTTAAAATCGCCTTCATCCGCCACTATTTTTCCTTTTATAAAGGTATTTGGGTCAAAGCGTACTTCCGGAAAGAAAATATCTACAATTTTATTATAGATTTTAAAATTGAAAGACAGGTTTTGACCACTAGAAATTTCGAATGGACGGAAATTCGTATAAATACTACCCACAGAGTTCTGTAGCAGTTTACCTAGTTCGTTCACTTTAAACTTCCCTTTCATAAAACCAGTTATTATATCTGGTGAATTTATGTCTATGGTACGCACCCCTTCCTCATCAAAAGCAGAAGCTATGGTGAAATCATCAAAGTAGTAGATATCGTTAACATTCTCGTAATTTGTGCGGGTAAAGTTAATCTCCCCGACGATATTGTCCAGCGTAGTACCGGTAATATCCATTGCTACCTTACCCTTAAAAATAGAAACACTGTCATTAATAAAGTTCAAGGTTTTAAGGTCTGCATAGGCCACATTCGCTTTAAAATTAAAATTGTTACGATCCTTTCCAAAATCGGCCAATCCTTGGAAATCAAATCTAAAGTTCCTATCGCTACTGGTTAGGGAACCATCAAATAGCTCGTCCTTTAACACCCCTGAAACCTTCAAATCTTTATAGGCATATCTATTAAATTCAATACTGTACACCTGACCTGTAACCTCGGTATTTAATTTTTCCTTTACAAAACCCTTACCTTCAACGTTAAAATCCAAGGTGGTCTTTCCTATAGCAGCGCTTCCCACGAACTCCCCTAAGTCAAAATCTATTAGGGAAACAAAGCCTTTATACGTAGCATCGTCGATATTATTAAAATTAGTCAAAACAAGATCGGTGTAACTGCTCCCAACCGCAGTATTCAGGTTCACCTTTGTATCTATGGACGAATTGGTTATTATTGCGTTGCCCCTTATCGTAAATTGCCCTAGTTTACTAAAGGAAGAAGGCAAGGAATTCCCCACTAAATTGGGCAACAGTGCATTTAATTGGTAATAATTGCTGGTTACATTTTTCATTTTTGCGTCCAGCGCAAAAGGCTTTTGTTTGTTGAATAGATTCTTAAAGTTAAAATCTCCACGTATCCCCGTGTTATCCGAAAAAAGAAACAAATTATTGGTATTTAAATCATTAAGGACGCCATTAACATTGGCGCTAAAGGTGGCTTGTTTTCCTTTTCCAAATTCATTGTACAACAAGTTAATTTCATCAAAAGCTACGGTAGACTCCTCAAAATTAGCTTCCAAGTTCACTTTATTGAGGAAATCTATAAAGTCTTTTCGATCATAATTGAAAACTACATTTCCATTAAGATTGGAGAGGGGCGTTTTAATTTGAAGCGAATCAAAGCGCATTTGCTCTCTGGTATAGTTAAAACGTGTAGCCATCTGCTCTACCTGAATACCCCGTTTGCTCAAAAAGGACATTTCCTGTATATAGGTCGACACATCCGGACCCAAAATCTGAAGATCATTCCCGATGATATTTAAATTATTGAACAATAACGCCTGTTCATTTTCCAAATTCTCATCGATATATTGAAACTTGCTCTCCTTTATATCTACCCTCGAGGAAGAGAAGAAAAATGGTGGAGCACCCGGAGCCCTTGGCTGTTTATTATCAAGCTTATCTACAAAAACATTGATGTTGGTGGTACGCTCGCCGAAATAGCTCTTTAATTTAAAATGAAGCTTGTTAATATTAATATCCCCAAACTCAAGTTTTCCTTGCACCAAATTCCCCAAACTCAATACAGAAGTCTTTAACTCATCTACATAAAACAAGGTGTCTTTTTGGTAATCTTCTATATAGATTCCTTTTAAAGAAGTATCCCAAGAAATTAAGGAAAACCGTAATCTATCTATGTTTATGTTGGTTCCAAATTCCGTATTTAGCGTGGTGGTAGCATATTGGGCCAATCTGGTTTGAACCACTGGCAGTGAAAGCACCATGGTTCCCAAAATACATATCAATACCAGGACCAAGATTGTCCTGATCAGTATTTTCCTTAATTTTTTGATAGGGCTATATGTTTTACCTTTGTCATTCAATTTTTATTCCAAACCCGTTGGATAACGAAACTAATTACATCCTTGCAATCGAATCGTCTTGTGACGACACTTCTGCTGCTGTTCTTAAGAACAATAGCGTGCTTAGTAATGTAGTCGCTAGTCAGAAAATACATGAAGAATATGGAGGGGTTGTACCGGAGCTCGCCTCCCGTGCACACCAGCAAAATATCGTTCCCGTAGTTGATCAAGCTTTAGCTAAAGCAAATATCGATAAAAAACAGTTATCGGCCATAGCATTTACACGCGGACCAGGTCTTTTGGGTTCACTTTTAGTAGGCACTTCCTTTGCAAAGTCCATGGCCCTTGGCCTCGATATTCCGCTGATAGCGGTAAATCACATGCAAGCCCATATTTTGGCGCATTTTATACAAGACAAGGATATGACATCTCCAACGTTTCCTTTTTTGGCCTTGACCATCAGCGGAGGACATACTCAAATTATGCAGGTAAAGGATTATTTTGAGATGGAGGTATTAGGGCAAACACTGGACGATGCTGTTGGAGAAGCCTTTGACAAGAGTGCAAAAATACTTGGTCTACCCTATCCTGGCGGCCCTCTAGTAGATAGCTATGCGCAAAAGGGCAACCCATTGGCATTTGAATTTCCGATACCCAAAGTAAAAGAGTTAAATTTTAGCTTCAGCGGTCTAAAAACAAGCATCCTTTATTTTGTGCAACGGAAAACCAAGGAAAATCCTGATTTTGTAGCTGAAAATCTAGCTGATATTTGCGCTTCTATTCAGTATACCATAGTGCTCATTTTAATGCGAAAGCTAAAAAAATCGGTTAAACAAACAGGAATAAAAACTGTCGCTATTGGTGGCGGTGTTTCGGCTAATTCTGGTATTAGAAACGCTTTATTGCATGCAGAGAAAGCATTAGGATGGAAGGTGCACATCCCCAAATTCGAATATTGTACCGACAATGCAGCCATGATCGGTATCATGGGATATTTAAAATTTAAAAAAGGATACCTTTCGGAACAAAATGTAACCGCAAAGGCCAGATATAATTTATGAACTAACGGCAAAAATAGCATTGCCCTTTTGTAAATGACTGAATTACGATGACATTGCTTATATAAGCAGCTAGTTATCAATAAACTAAAAACCGTTTATGCCTAAACCTTTAAATAGAAAATAATACGATGCAGCTATTTTATAATCCAGAATTAGGAAAAGAATCGAAACATTTTACCTTCGATAGTTTTGAAAGCAAACATATTGTAAAGGTATTGCGACGAAAAATAGGGGATGAACTACAGATTACCAACGGAAAAGGGCTTTTTCTGTTTGCCACAATTACAGATGACAATCCGAAAGCTTGCGCCATAGAAATTACAAAGCATAAAAAAATACACCCTACAAAACACCGATTACATTTGGCGGTAGCGCCGACCAAAAATAATGATAGATTTGAGTGGTTTTTGGAAAAAGCAACGGAAATAGGCGTGCATGAAATAACACCAATCCTTTGCGAAAGGTCAGAACGGAAAACCATAAAATACGAACGTTATAATAAAGTAATTCAGTCTGCTATGAAGCAGTCTTTACAAGCCTATTTGCCCAAGCTAAATCCGTTGACCCCATTGGCAGATTTTTTAGAAGAGGACGCTGAAGGAATCTTGTTCATAGCCCATTGCGAAAATAGCGAAAAGTATGAGCTAAAACGTACTCTTGCCCCTGACAAACCAACGACTATATTAATTGGTCCCGAAGGGGATTTTACCACAGAAGAAATTAAAAAGGCAAAAGCAAAGGGCTACTTACCCGTATCTATGGGCAAAACCAGATTACGAACGGAAACTGCCGCCATAGTTGCCTGTACTACGGTTGCCCTTGCCAATAATGGTTAATTCATCGCACTGACCTAAGCTTAAGATAACAAGTTTACTTAGTTTCTCCATTTATTGTCAGTAGAAGTATTTTGTCCATGTTTTCTGAGTAAGCATATTTTTTGTTCAAGTTAAAAATAAAAACGAGGTCCATGTCAACAATGCAAACATCACACAACTTTTAACTATAGTTATTGTGTAAATTTGATTCTCAGCAATACCTATATATATGAATCGGCTTATTATCCTTTTTATTGTTTGTTCCTTTTTACTTGTTCATCACATATCAGCACAAGAAATTGGAATCCTAAAATACAATGGCGGTGGCGACTGGTATGCCAACCCTACCGCTGTTCCCAATCTCATTCGGTTTTGCAACAGCAATATTGGAACTCGTTTAAACGAGCAACCAGCTACGGTTGAAGTGGCCAGTAGTGCCATGTTTCAATATCCGTTCCTACACATGACAGGGCATGGCAATGTTGTATTTTCACCAGAAGAATTAGAGAATCTAAGAAGCTATTTACGTGCTGGCGGTTTTTTGCATATCGATGACAACTACGGAATGAAACCTTATGTAACCAAACAACTGGAATCCCTTTTTCCAGACACCTCCTTGGAAGAAATTGGTGCAGATCATCCTATCTTTTCTCAAGAATATGACTTTCCAAAAGGGCTTCCAAAAATACATGAACACGATGGACAACGACCGCAAGCGCTAGGTATTTTTTATGAACAGCGCTTGGTGCTGTTATTCACCTATGAATCGGATCTAGGCGACGGTTGGGAAGACCCAGCAGTACATAACGATTCTGATGCCATTAGGCAACAAGCCCTAAAAATGGGGGCTAACATTATATCCTATGTCTTTAAAAACTAAATCATGACCTCTAAAACCATTTCCAACGGTATCTTAAGGGCTATAGGCATCCTTGTTGGAATCCTGATTATCCTGTATTTTTTATATATTATCCGATCTGTTTTAGCCTATTTAGCCATAGCTGCCGTTATTGCTTTGGTGGGCAGGCCTATTGTACTTTTCCTTAGAGAACGTTTAAAACTCCCCAATATATTAGCCGTGGTGCTAGCCATGGTACTTATGATCGGTCTTATAGCCAGTATTTTTGCCCTATTTGTCCCCTTAATATCGGAGCAGAGCAAAAATCTATCACTTTTGAACATGGAAGAACTGCAAAAAAGCATCAACACCCTCTACAGGGAAATAACAGCGTATATAGGCATATCTTCAAATGTAGTAGGCAATGTCATTGAAGAAAGTAGACTAGAACAGAATATCCTGGAAGGTCTTAACCTAAATTTTATCCCTAATTTTCTAAACTCCTTTTTAGATGTACTTAGTAGTTTGAGCATAGGTCTTTTTTCGGTTCTGTTCATCTCCTTCTTTTTCTTAAAGGACAGTAAACTGTTCCAAAACGGATTACTCATCTTTGTTCCTAACACGAAAGAAAAGGGTACCGTGAATTCCATCAACAAGATAAACAGCCTGCTCTCCCGTTACTTTGTTGGATTATTACTTCAAATATTTATTCTTTTTGTCATCTATACCATTGTACTATTGGTTATTGGAATAGAAAACGCCATTGTCATTGCCTTTTTATGTGCCCTTTTTAACATTATTCCCTACATAGGACCTATCATTGGTGGTGTGCTGATGCTTCTGCTAACCATGACCAGCAATTTGGGCATGGATTTTAGTTCGGTTATCCTTCCTAAAGCCGGCTATGTGCTTATAGGTCTCACGATTGGGCAGCTCGTGGATAATTTCTTCTCACAGCCTTTTATCTTTTCCAACAGCGTAAAATCGCATCCGCTAGAAATTTTCTTGGTCATTATTATTGCCGGTCTGTTATTCGGAGTGGTAGGAATGATAATAGCAGTTCCAGGATACACGGCCATTAAGGTAATTTTAAAGGAATTTTTGGCGGATAACAAGATAGTAAAATCCCTGACCAAAAATCTATAAAACAAAAATGAACGATGCTATTTTGCATACCGAGGTACAAAAATTCATTAATGCAAATCTTAATCTAGATATCCCAACCTTACTGTTTCAAAAATCTCTGTTCGCGGATGTCTCCACAAAAGAACTGGCAGAGCAAATAGAAGCCAAATTCAAAAGTAAATACAAACTTCCTAACTGGTTTTCAACAGAAAATATCTATTACCCAAATAAGCTTAATATCTCACAAACATCATCTGAACTGGTTGCCGATTATAAGGCCGGCTTGGTAACCGGGAGCTCACTAGCGGACATTACCGCAGGCTTTGGAGTAGACTGCTATTCCTTTAGCAAAATAATAAAACGCGTTTATCATGTTGAAAAGGAAGAAAATCTATCTAAAATAGCACAACATAATTTTAAACAGCTAGGGGTATCCAACGTTAATTTTGTTTCCGGTGATGGAATTGAATTTATAAGGAAAACCAAAGAAAAATTTGATTGGATTTTTGTTGATCCTTCAAGGAGGACAAATACAAACAAAAAAGTGTTTTATCTTACCGACTGTGAGCCTGATGTCACCAAACATGTAGACCTTCTTTTTTCTAAATCTGATACTATTCTAATCAAAACAGGCCCCCTACTTGACCTTAGTGTGGGATTACGCCAATTGAAACATGTATCGGAAATTCATATTGTCGCCCTAGAAAATGATGTAAAAGAGGTTCTTTGGATTTTAAAACCAGGCTATACAGAAGAACCTATCATTAAAGCGGCTAACTTAAGAAGCAATTCACAAGATGTTTTCGAGTTTTTAGCCTCTGAAGAAAAAGCGGCATTTCCGGAGTTTTCCACACCTGAAAAATACCTGTATGAGCCCAACCCTGCACTACTAAAATCAGGTGCTTTTAAACTAATTGGCAGCCGTTTTAATATTCGAAAATTACATCCGCACTCCCATCTATATACTTCCAAAGATCTGCGGGCATTCCCGGGAAGGAGTTTTGAAGTAAAAACAGTATTGCCCTATAACAAAAAAGAGATTATAAAACTTGGACTTGCCAGTGCCAATATCACCACACGTAACTTTCCGGATAGCGTAGCAACCATTAGGAAGAAACTCAAACTAAAAGATGGTGGATTGGACTATTTGTTTTTCACAAAAAACTTAGAAGACAAACTGATCATGATACATTGTTTTAAAATCAATTAGTAAAAATTCTTTCTACTCCAACAACAATATTACCTAGGTAAACTTCAATCCTAAACTGTCTGTCAAGGCACATCCAAATGGATCAAAACTATACTACAGGGTTTAAGCTCACTGTCTTATATTACGTACAAAAAACAAACATTACAGAGCAGACAAATCCAACATCATTGATTTGCAAATAAAAAACTGTTAAAACGTAGCAATTACGATGGCTTTTATCGCTAACTTAGTACTACGGCTTCAAGTACTAATATATTATTTCCAAACGTTATGAGGATTTTTATAGCTTTATTATTTTCTGTCATGTGTTTTTCTCAAATTAATGCACAGAAAGAAGCACCAAGAATACAATGGGTGAATGGTACTGTGTTGAACTCCGACCAAGAACCAGTAAAAAAGGCAATTATTTATCTAGATTCGGTAAAAACAAAAATTAAGACAAACAGGAAGGGCGAATTCAAGATAGGTTTAAAACCTTCCAATAAAACGATTTCCGCATTTTCCTGGAATTATGGTATTGTAACAAAACTGTATGACGGAAATAACGGTATGCTACTTGTCTTCCCTGAAAGTGAATCTGTTGTTTCAGAGGAGGAATTGGAAGAACTAGGTTTTGAGACTAAGGTCAAAAGAACCAAAAAAGCACCAAAGGACTACAGTATGTATTTAAATATGTACCAGCTTATAGCAACGGAAATACCAGGAGCAAGAGTCAATGGAACTACGATTCAATTGGTACCGGTCAACTCCGTTCAAGCAGGGCAAGATCCTTTGATTATAGTAGACGGGACACCTGTAAGTTCCTTGGAGTTTATCTTTCCTAGGGAGGTTGCTTCGGTGAGGGTACTGCGCGACGATGCTGCTTCCTTTTACGGGTCGCGGGGTGCCAATGGCGTCCTACTTATCAAAATGAAAAATTAAGTAAATCAATGCAAGCTAATGGATTGCAAAAAAAGCTAATCCTAACTACCTAAAAACACCAACTCATCATATGAAATTTGAGCCAGGGATTATCGGTTAAAATCATTACGTTGGTTTCTAGCGGTTCGCTCTTGTTCTATTATCTTCCCTTCAACTTTTGATTCCTTCATAGAGTTGTTGTAAACTCCTATGAATCTGTCCTTCTCTAAAAATAAATAAGCCTATACATATCTTAAGTTTGATTCTCCTCTTCATAAGTAAAATTGAATAATTTTCTATCAAGAGTTTAAGTGTAATGTAAAATTTAATATTCAGCTATATAGGATAGAAATGTTATACAATTCTAAAGTATGTCTTCACCTATTTAATCCAGAATTGAAATGAAAACTGAGGCGATACAATACAAAAGGTTGTATTTTTATAACAAATAAAAACTATCCGCTTCTATAGAAACTTTATTTAGGGATGTTGGATATCGTAAAATTGCTTTAGTGTCTAAAAAATTGCTAATCGGGATTTGCTTTTTGGTACTGCTTGTACTAGGCTATCTCGTATACACAAATTATTCGGAGATATCCATATCCGAATATCAAGATATAACAGCAGAATTACCGGTACATTTCAGCGGCAAGAAATTCGCTGGTTCAGCATCTTGTATACCTTGTCATGAAGCGATTTACAATACCCATATTTCAACTGCACACTACAATACCTCCGCTCCGGGAGCGCCTAATAATATTCTTGGCAGTTTCAGCAATGGTGAGAATACCGTTCATTTAGCAGGCAGTCTGGTTAGTATGACCCAAGACGACGAGGGCAACAGTTACCAAACATCACAAACGTATCATGGAAAAGTATTTGAAAAGTCTAAAATTGACATTGCAGTCGGTTCCGGCGTCAAAGGACAATCCTATCTCACTTTTGAAGGGGATTCGCTATACCAATTACAAGCTTCCTATTTCACGGGAACGGATAGTTGGATTAATAGCCCTGGATATCCAAATTATAGCTTTAAAAGACCCGTAATGGATAATTGCATTAAATGTCATGTAACTTTTGCAAAGAACGAAGCGTTTTCAGGAAACTCGAACATTTATGATAAAGACTCCTTTATATATGGTGTGGATTGTGAACGCTGCCATGGCCCTTCAAAAAATCATGTAGAGTTTAGAATTGGAAATTTAAAACAATTAGACTTTGATCCGATCGTACAAGCAGAAAGCCTGAACCGTCAACAGCAAATGGACGCGTGCGCGCAGTGCCATGCCGGACTCCGAAATAATCAAATTTCCGAAAATCCATTTTCCTTTCTCATAGGTGATAATTTAGAAGATTTTTCTAAAAATTATAATTCTAGTAAACCTAATACCGAATTGGATGTTCATGGCAACCAGTATGGACTGTTAATCAGTAGTCCCTGCTATAAGGAAAGTACCGAGATGAATTGTGTTACTTGTCATGACCCTCATAAAAATCAAAGAAATAATTCACAACATTTTAATTCCAAATGTTTATCCTGTCATAACCAACCTGAAAGTCTTCATACATCCATATCGGGATATGACTCAAAGGACTATCAAGACTGTATAACGTGCCATATGCCAGAATCACCTTCCCGTGTAATGAAAGTTCGGTCCACGAAAGACGGTTTGGAAAAATCCGTTAATGTTAGAACCCACCTTATCGGTGTGTATGTAGATAGCCTGTTACAAAAGCAAACGCAACCCTAACATTTACCTTTTTCATTGGTATACATAAAAGCTATGTCAATAGAGGTGGAACTACGTCTACTAAAATCAGTAATCTAACTCCATTGACATTTATACCTTTATCCTTACACTAATTCAAACAACCAAACGTACTGCGGATAGAATATAGAATTGAACCAACGACATAAGAAATACGTTAGAGCCATCCTTCGTTGGAAGATTTCAAATAATGATTATCCATCCGAGGCTAAAATACCCTTCAGAAAGAAACCAGTGCGTTTAAACAAGTAAAACAAAATCCAAATAGTTCCAATAACGAGATGTTTTTTAAATAAAGCATAGCGAAAACGAAGGAAGTCAATTATTAAATCCCTATAATCGTATGTGCATAAATATCAAAATGAAGAATTACTGTTAAAATTTTTGTGATATTTTGTGTTTCACTAGTTTTAACATAACTTTACAGGTAAGAATGTGTAGTGCATTCTTAAATTAAATTAAGAGTAATCTAAATAATTAACTTAACTAAACTAAAACTGAGCGCATGAAAAATCTTTTTTTCAAGAAACTGCCTTTTATAGTTGCCCTGTTATTTCTGGGTACTATTCAAGCACAAACAATTACAGGGACCGTCTCCGACGCAACTGGTCCCTTACCGGGAGCAAATGTATTGGTGAAAAACACCACCAATGGAACCCAAACAGATTTCGATGGTAACTACACTATTACAGCAGATAGCGATGCCACTTTGGTATTTAGCTATATTGGCTATAAGTCTGTTACCATTCCTGTTAATGGTCAAACTACAATTGATGTTACGCTAGAAGAGGATGCTAGCAAATTGGACGAAGTAGTCGTAACGGGTTATGGTAGTCAAGCTAAGAAAGACTTGACAGGTGCCGTGGCCGTGGTAGATACCGAAGAACTACTCTCCGTACCGGCAACCGACTTTGCGCAACAACTTCAAGGTAGGGCTGCAGGTGTAAACATCGTTAACAGTTCACAGGCCGGTGGTGGCGCTACGGTACGTATTCGTGGTTACGGTTCCGTAGGAAACAACGACCCCTTATACATTATAGATGGGGTGCCTACAACAGAGCCTGGTAACATTAACCCTAACGACATTGAGTCTTTACAAGTGTTAAAAGATGCCTCCGCAGCTTCTATTTATGGTTCAAGAGCGGCAAACGGGGTTATCATTCTTACCACCAAACAGGGTAAAATGGGTAAACCATCCATATCATATAATACGTTCTATGGTTTACAGACATCCACAACCTCTCCTGATGTTTTAAACTCTGAGGATCTTGGTACTTATTTGTTCTTAGCAGACCGCTACGCGGGCAGAACACCAACGCACGGGCAGTATGGATATGGCCCCAATGGAGAAATCACTATTCCAGATTTTGTTTTTCCAAGTGGTGCATTCGAAGGAGATCCGGCAACCAATCCAGATTTATATGCGCTTGAAGAAGGAAATATTTACGCTATCACGCGTTCTGCCGACACAGACTGGTATGAAGAAATTACGCGTACTGCGCCAATTCAACAACACAATATTTCTGCTTCGGGAGCAACCGAGAGTGCACGCTACGCTTTCTCCTTAGGTTATTTCGAACAAGAAGATATCGTTAAATTTGTAGAATACAATAGAGTTTCGCTTAGAGCCAATACAGAGTTTAAAGCAATTAACAATAAGTTGACGATTGGTGAAAACTTTACGGTGTCCCTAGAAAACAGAAAAGGGGTTAATAACCTTGACGAAGAGCAAGGACCTATAGCAGGTTCTTACAAACACCACCCGCTATTACCCGTTAGAGATATAGTAGGGAATTTTGCAGGAAGTAGAGGTGCTAACCTAGGTAACAACTTTAATCCTTTTGCAGCCCTATCTAGAAACCAAGATGACCGTAGATACGATTTACGTTTATTAGGTAATGTCTACGCGGCTTATCAATTGGCAGAGAATTTAGAGATTCGTACCAGTTTTGGTGTGGATGCCACTACACAGCGAATTAGAGATATAGGTCGTCCGCAACCAGAATATGTTGAAGGAAACTTCATTAACAGTTCATCAGCACGTTCACGATATGCCTACGCTTGGACATGGACCAACGGTATATCATGGAACAAGACCTTTAATGATGTACATAATGTAAAGGCCTATGCAGGTGTAGAATCCATCCAAAGATTTGCGGAAGGATACGATGCCAGTAGACAGCGTTTTGCATTCGATACGAACAATATCATTAGCTATTTAAATTTAGGAGATGCTACAACAGCTCAAAATGCTGGTTTTATTCTTGATGATTTCACACTGTGGTCACAATTTACACAGCTTAATTACGATTATGACGGCAAATATCTTGCGCAATTCACCTTAAGAAACGATTCATCCTCTCGTTTTAGAGAAGCTTCTAGGAGTGCGGTATTCCCAGCATTCAGTTTAGGTTGGAGGGTGTCCGATGAGAGTTTCATGGACGGTGTAGATTGGTTAGATAATTTAATGGTTCGTTATGGTTGGGGACAAACAGGTAACCAGGATATTGGGAATTATAATGCCTTTACAACATACCGATCGGATATTGTAACAGGTGGTTACCCTATTGATGGTTCCACAAGTTCACCACAGATTGGTTTTCAACCAGGTCAGTTTGGAAATCCAAACGCTAAATGGGAAACCACAACGTCTAACAACGTAGGTATCGATGCGGTGATGTTGAATAACAAATTCACCTTCACACTTGACTTATGGGATCGTGTCGTAACAGATATGCTTCTTCCTGCACAACCAACATTTACTGCGGGTCAAGCAAGTCCTCCATCGGTTAACGTTGGTGGTAACACCTCTCGAGGTTTTGATATTGCCTTAGGCTACAACAGCCAAATTGGCGAAGACTTCAGCTTTAGCATAAATGGTAACTTGTCAGCCTACAGAACTGAAGTCGATGCGTTGAGCACCCCGGATGAAAGAATCTTTGGTCGTACAGAACGTATACCAGCAATTACAATTACACAAGCAGGTGATCCTATTTCTTCTTATTTTGGTTACAAAGTGCTAGGAATTTTCCAATCCGAGGCTGAAGCCCAAGCGGCTCCACAATTTGGAGATTACAATGCACCAGGTAAATTCAGATTCCAAGACACGAATGGCGATGGCATCATCAGTTCAGATGATAGGACAATCATAGGAAGTCCACATCCCGATTTTACGTACGGTATTAACCTTGACTTTAGATACAAGGATTTAAGCCTGAATATCTTCGGAAACGGTTCTCAGGGTAACGAAATATTTAATTATGTACGTTATTTTGCAGACTTTAACACTTTCCAAGGAAACAGGTCTTCCAGAGCGTTAAATGACGCATGGCAACCAGCTAACCCTACTGCACCTGTAGCGCAGTGGACTGCCGCTAATCCTGGGGCAACATCACCAATTATGGATGCTGATGATGCTACGAGTAGCCAACCTTCTTCTTATTTAATAGAAGATGGAAGCTTCTTTAGAATCAGAAATATACAGTTGACTTATAATTTTCCGGAAGATTCCCTTAAGGATATAGGTTTAGCCAACGCACAAGTATATTTTCAAGCACAAAATGTTGCTACCTTTACTAAGTATTCTGGATTAAACCCAGAAATTGGTTTAAGAAGGACTGGAGATTCCAACAGAAACCTTACCTTAGGGTATGATGGTGGTTTCAACCCAGTACCGGTAATTTTAAGTTTAGGATTGAATATCACGTTACAGTAATAAAAATTGAATATGAAATTTAAAATGAAATGCAAATGAAAACAATTAAAGGAGTATTATTAATGTCCGTTGCCTCACTTTTATTAGTGACCGGTTGTGCAGAAGAATTTTCTTCTAAAGAGCCTCAGGCCGCTTTTGGTGAAGGTGATGTTGCGACGGCGGCAGGTGTCGAAGGGATTCTTTTAGGTTCCTACAACATGTTGCAAGGTGGCGGTCTTCAAGGACAGACTTGGCACAATGAGATTCAGAACTGGGTATTTAACCTTCCATCCGATGACGCCCTTAAGGGTACGGATGCAGGAGACCAGCCCGAGCAATCGTTTATAGAGCAATACGATTTCCAAAACTTTAACATTCACATTCGTGATAAATGGAGAGGTTTGTATTTAGGTGTTGCTACTACAAATGATGCCATCACTACATTAGCTAAAGTTGAAGAAGGTATTTCGGATGAACGTCGCGCTCAGATTATTGCAGAAGCACGTTTTCTTAGGGGTATTTTTCACTTTGAAGCGCGTAAAATGTGGGAACGTCCAGTATACATAGACGAAAGCAATTTTGATTTAGGTGATCTTGGTAGTACTTTAGTTCCTAACGATCGTGAAATATGGCCATTTATCGAAGCGGATTTCGAAGCGGCCGCAGCGGTTCTTCCTGCGACACAGAGTGAAGTAGGTAGGCCAACAAGTTGGGCAGCCAAAGCATTTTTAGCGAAAGCTAAAGTATACCAAGGGTTCAACGCAGATGGCTCTGCCAACACAGCTAAGCTTCAGGAAGCGAAACCTATTCTAGAGGACATTATCAACAATGGAGGTTTTACCTTAGTGCCAAACTTCGAAGATAACTTCTTAGTGGGTACTCGTAATAACTCTGAATCTATTTTTGAAGTGCAATATGCAGTTAGCCAGGCTAATGCGGATGTTTCCAATCGTGGTATTGGTTTAGCACATCCGTACACAGATCCTTGGGGATGCTGTGGTTTCTATCAAGTAAGTCAAAACTTGGTAAACGCCTACAAAACCGAAGGAGGTTTACCATTATTGGATACCTTTAACGATTCAAATGTATCCTCAGAAGTTGATGATACAATGGCTTCAGTTTATGACGGTCCTTTAGACCCAAGACTTGACCATACTGTTGGACGTCCAGGAATTTTGTACAAAAATTTCAAAATTGCGCAAGTTGATTTTGCGAGGGATTTGAATTACGCAGGTCCTTTCGTATCTAGGAAACATGTTGCCGAACAAGAATTTTTTGCTGGCGGAGGATGGCAGAACCTTTCTGCAAACAACTACAGGATTATGCGTTTAGGCATGGTAATCCTATGGTTGGCGGAAGTAGAAGTAGAGTTAGGTAATTTGGAAAGAGCACGTGAACTGGTAAACCAAATCAGAGCAAGGGCTTCAAATCCTGCCGGTTTTGTACCAAGAGCTATACAAGGCGCAGAGCGTAACGATTTTACCATTGTGCCTGATGAGCCAGCAGCGAATTATGAAATTGCTCAATACAGCGAAGCATGGACAGATCCTGCAGTTGCACGTAAAGCAGTTCGTTTTGAAACACGTTTAGAGTTCGCAATGGAAGGTCATAGATTCTTCGATTTACAACGATGGGGTATTGCTGCTGAAACATTGAGCGCTTATATACAAAGTGAATCTCAGAGTAGAGCGTATCTTGCAGGTAAAACGTTTGTTGAAGGAAAACATGAGCACTTCCCAATACCGTTGGAAGCAATAGATCGCTCCGTTAAAGATGGCGCACCAACTTTAACCCAAGATCCAGCATACTAGAGTAAAACAATAAATCTTCCCTGAAGATTTTTAATACCAAAAGCAGTGATTATCTTTGTATAATCACTGCTTTTTTTTGTCCTATTTTTAACACGTGTTATAAGCCATGAGAATAAACGCCTCAGTTTTCCTATTCCTAGTTCTTTTCTGTTCTTCATGTGATATCAAGGAGGAAACATTATTTGTTTTAAGATCAGGACAGTCTACCAATATTGAATTTAACAACCGTATTATAGAAACGGACAGCTTTAATATCCTTACGGAGGAATATATATTTAACGGTGGTGGTGTTGCGATTGCAGACTTTAACAATGACAATCGTAGCGACATACTTTTTACGGGCAATCAAGTTTCAAACGAATTATACCTTAATAATGGAAATTTTAAATTTGAAAATATCTCAGCGGTTTCTGGTATCGAAGCCCAACAAAGATGGAGTACTGGAGCAGCTGTTGTTGATATAAACTTAGACGGCTGGATGGACCTATATATTTGTGTAGCTATGGCCAATGGCAGTAACGAAAAACGCAATATGCTTTTCGTAAATCAAGGGTTAAATAAAGACGGTGTACCTACATTTAAAGAAATGGCCAAAGCCTATGGTATAGATGACAATAGAAATAGCATGAACGCTACATTTTTTGACTATGATAAAGACGGTCTTTTAGATCTTTACGTATTAAATAACGAACAAGTACATGAACTACCAACAAATTATCGTCCCAGTATAAACGATGGTTCGGCAGTAAGCAATGATCGTTTATATAAAAACAAAGGAGATGGAACATTTGAAGATGTAACTATTTCTGCTGGTATTGTTTACGAAGGTTTTGGCCTTGGCCTTGCCGTGGCCGATGTAAATTTTGATGGCTGGCCAGACCTGCATATCAGCAATGACTATCTCACCAATGATGTTTTATATATCAATAATCAAGACGGTACTTTTACCAATGACGTAAGATCTTATCTAAAGCATCAGAGCAAGTTTTCTATGGGTTCTGACATCTCCGATTATGACAACGACGGGTTTCTGGATATTCTAACCTTAGATATGCTGGGAGAGACCAACCACCGAATGAAGACCAATATTGGCAGTACAAATTATGTTGAATACACCCTTAATGAACGATATGATTATCAATACCAATACATGCGCAACATGCTTCATAAAGGAAATGGTTCTGCAGGTAACTTTAACGAAATAGGCCTAATGGCCGGTATATCAAAAACTGATTGGAGCTGGTCGCCACTATTTATGGACGCGGACAATGATGGTCTTAGAGACCTTTTGATCACCAATGGATTTCCCCGCGATATAACGGATAAAGATTTTGGTGATTTTGCCATTAACGTCAATGCATTTTTAAGCCCTGATAAAATATTGGATTCCATACCAGAAGTAAAAGTGGCTAACTATGGGTATCGCAATAACGGAGACTGGACTTTTAAAGAGGAAACAAAAAACTGGGGGTTGAACATCCCCTCATTTTCAAACGGTGCTGCTTTTGTCGATCTAGACCAAGATGGTGACTTAGATTATATCGTAAATAATATCAACGATGAAGCTTTCGTTTACGAAAACACCCAAGGTGAAAATAAAAATGAGAAGAATAATTTTTTACGATTGAAACTCAAAGGCCCTACTGGAAATCCTTTAGGCATTGGAACTAAAATAAAAATCAACTACGAAAATGATAAAAGACAATACTACGAACATTATTTAACCCGAGGATATATGTCCTCTGTTGAGCCTATTCCTCACTTTGGATTGGGGAAGACCGATTCCGTAGTACAAATTCAAATTCAATGGCCGGACGGCACCTATCAGATATTAAAAAATATCGAAGCCAATCAAACCGTTTCTATCGGATATGAAAATGGTATAAAGTCAGATAACTTAAATACCATAAACGCTGTTCCCGTAACTTCTAATCCTAAGTATTTCTCTGATGTCACAGAACAGTTAAATCTCGATATTGACCTAAAGGATATAGATTTCATAGATTTCGATTTACAACGTACGCTACTTCATAAATTGTCTCAAAATGGCCCGTGTCTTGCCGTGGGTGATTTAAATGGAGATTCCCTGGAGGATGTGATCATAGGTAGTTCCTACAAACATTCCCCAATACTGCTATTTCAGGATAAAGACGGAAGATTTACGCAAAGGGCGTTGTTTACCCTGCCAGATGAAATGAAGTTTGAAGAAGAAGCTATTGAACTATTAGATATTGACAATGATGGAGATCTTGATATGTATTTGGCTTCAGGCAGTAATCAATTTAAAGAAGGAAGTGACAACTACAGAGATCGCTTTTACCTAAATGACGGTAATGGAGTATTTACCGAAGATGCAACTAAAATACCGAAAATCAATACAAGTGGATCTGTTGTAAAAGCAATGGATTTTAACAGCGACGGCTACATAGATGTGTTTGTTGGCGGCAGATCTCCAATAGGAGAGTATCCAATGCCAGAGAAAAGTTTTTTATTGATGAACGAAAACGGTACACTAAAAGATGTTACCGATAGTTTAGCTCCAGGTTTAAGAACTATCGGCATGATAACCGATGCCGTTTGGAGCGATTACAACGCGGATGGCCAACAAGATTTGATTGTGGTTGGCGAACTCATGCCAATCACCATTTTCAAAAATACAAACGCTACTTTTGAAAAAGTTGAGAATACGGGAATCCAAACGTATTTGGGTTGGTGGGAAAGTATTACTGCCGCCGATATGGACGAGGATGGGGATATTGATTTTGTTGCTGGAAACTTAGGAATGAATAATTTGTTTCAACCTTCTGCAGATCGTCCAGTAACCGTAATTGCAAAGGATTTTGACCAAAACGGAAGCATTGACCCCGTTACCTTTGCCTATTTTAAAGACAAAACAGGGACGTTTAAGTCTTTTCCTGTTAACTTCTGGGGCGATATGAATAAGCAAAGTACCCTATTTCGCTCAAAATTCAATTATTATAGAGACTATGCAAAAGCAACAGAAAACACATTATTTACTACCTCCGAACTAGAAAACGCTTTGATTTTAAAAGGTAACTACGATAAGAGTGCTTACATAGAGAACCTTGGAAATGGTTCGTTCAAAATGCATCCTCTGCCGATAGCAGCGCAACTGGCACCCCTAAATGATCTTGTCTTAAAAGATATTAACACCGATGGGAATATGGATATCATAGGTGTAGGGAACGATTTTGGCAATGAAACGTTCATTGGTAGATATGATGCCTTAAACGGAATTGTACTACAAGGTAACGGTAAGGGTTCATTTGAGACCATCCCTACGAACGAAAGTGGTCTATTGGCCACCAAAGATGCGAAATCTATTGCGGAGGTACCATGTGCTACTGGTGGTACGTATTACTTTGTAACCCAGAACAAAGAAAAGCTACTGGTTTTTAAAAATTTAGACAGTTTATCAATAAACTAACCGACAATTTTAACCCTAACATTAAGCACGACTGGAACCTATAAAATATTAATTCACCTTATCTTTTTAACGCAAAATAACCCTGAATTTCTCTGTCAAAAACCGAAACAGCTTTATACCAATAGGTGGAAGAAGGCATAGGCTGCCCATTATAGGTACCGTCCCAACCAATAGATTCAGGATCAAGTTGAGTTAATAATTTGCCATAACGATCAAAAACATAAAGCGTTCGCAAACTGGGAACATTATCATTTATTGGAGAAAGTTGCCAATAATCATTAATACCATCGTTATTAGGAGTAAAAAATTTTGGAAAATCGTCCGGTCTCAACGTTTGTATAAATTCATAGGTTATGGTTCCGCAACCATTTTTGTCCCTTACATAGATAAGGTGGTCCCCTTCGGCAACATTTCTAAATACATTGCTATCTTGGTAAGGTCCATTTTCATCGTCCAAAGCGTAATCGTAACTGCCGTTACCGATAACGTTGACAATCAAATCCAAGCCAAAAGCAGTTACATCAGCTTCAATACGCTCCACTATGGCCGCTTCTGAACGAACTACCTGAAACTCGTTAATACTGGAACACTCGGTAATCTCACCAAAAATTGAAACACTAATAAAGGCCTCGTATCTATAGGAACCGATATCCTGCGTAGTAAAAGTATTGGTTTCAGACACTAATTCTTCTGTACCGTCCTCGTTTATTTTAAACCATCTATAACCGTCTGCTCTGTCTTCACTTATTATGGTTACCTCAGATTCTCCTTCACACAAGCCAATAGAATCCGGTATACTGATTTCAGGTCTAAATAGATCGCAATCAATACTCGAATCTCCAGTTGTAAATCGCTCTACACGACACACACCGGCATCTCCATTGTCGTTATAAGGTGTTATGGTAACAAAAACCTCGGTATTGATTGGTAAGTTATCCACGAGACTATAAGACAATACATTACCAACATCCGTCAACGGCAATAGATCAGAATCATTTTCAGATGTGCCAATCGATAGCCAGTATCCCGTAGCTGTAGGAGCATAATCCCAAGTGATATTCTCCCCTATTGGAACGTTTTCACTGTTCGGTGCAGGATTGTTTAAGAAAGTGCAGTTGGGCGGCGTGGTAACGTCTACAGTTCTAAAACTCTCGGAAGGGCAGGTTATAAAAGTTGTACCATCATTTAAAAACATGCTTATAGTGACAAAAATCTCGGTATTATCAGGCAATCCCACTATAGGCACTAGACTATTCACCAAAGCGGCAGATCGGCTATTATAGATATCCGATGCTCCTGGACTCGTTCCCAAAGAGACGGAATAACCATCTATACCCGAAACTAAATCCCATACCACTTGGGTATCAACGGCTACGTCTACATCTCCGTTCACGGGAAGCGTTATAGTAGGACATGTAACCTGAGCACTTAACAGTATACCGAATAGCAAACTTATGCTAAACAACATACTTCTTAGATACTTTATACGAGGTATGGAAAATAACAAAATCATCCTTTGGAATATAAGTTATGTAGTGCTTCCGTTGTCATAAAAAATATACTTTATTCAATATCTATGCCATCTAAAATTTAGAATGATTGAAAAACCCAATCGACGCGCTACATGGGCGAATCAATAAAAATTAATGATTAAATAAACTAATTACGAAAATATGTGAATATAACAGTTATTTAAAGAAAGATTTTGATATCCCCTCATCATAAGCAAAGAAATTCATATAAAACGCTTCACCTAGTTTTAACCTGGAACTGTAGTTAAAACCATAGGGTATTAAGGAAGAAGTGACATTCGCTAAATTCAACTTAAAATCAATTGTCGTGAACTTTTTTCAACGCTTTGGTAATAAAGTATTTTACATAATTGGTAGATTCATCATACTAAAAGTAATCCGAGACAATGAACTTCATTCTAATTGCAAGGTAATGATTATGCGTAAGAAAATCCCTTTAAAACAAATATAACAAACCACGGTTAAAACATTTGATAGAAAAACTTTACATCCTACATACTAGATAATTAGCCCTCCAAATCACATATCTATTCCTTCAATTTTATGGTCTCTCCATTTTTTGAACTCTTGACCGCAGCATCCAAAATTTCCATGGTTATCATGTTATTTTCTAAACTATAAGGATCAAAAGGCTCTAGTTGTATTTCCCCCAAGATTACAGCAGCAAATAAAGCAAATGGTTCGTTAAATGGATAAACACGTTCCTCCAAATCAAAAGATTCTTCCTGAAAACCATCGTACCCCTCAGCAATCCGTAATCGAAGCTGGTTACGTGAATCTGCATATACGGCTCCTAAAGTACCATATAATTCCATATCCTTTCGACCAATGGGCCAGTTCCAAGAAGGCTGAAGAATGGCCATGGATTCATCATATGTAAGTATTATTGTTGCATCGTCATCTACACTTGGGTTATTTTCAGATTGAAGTTGCTGGGTAACCGCAGTGATTGAATTTGGTTTTTTTCCCTGGTGCAACCAAGTTAACAGATTAGCTCCATAGCAACCAAAATCCATTATGGCTCCACCCCCATTCAAAACAGGATCTGTTAACCACGCCAAAAACTCTTTGTTAACCCCAATTTTTTTTGGACCTCTATGGCCATCACGCACAATGACCTTCCTAAGTTCACCGATGGTACCTTCTTTAAGTATTTCGTGAGCTCTTACATTAGTAGGGTACCAAGATGTCTCATAATTGGTAAGCAAGTGAATATTGTGCTTATTAGCTAATACTTCCATTTTTAATGCATGCTCCATGCTTACAGCCAGCGGTTTTTCTACCATTACGTGAATTCCTTTGGGAGCACAGACCTCAACTACTTCCAAATGACTATATATTGTACCAAATGCGGCGACAGCCTCCGGATCTTTGGCGGCTATCATCTCCTCGATTGTACCAAAAACCAAATCCATTGAAAAATTGTATTCACGTGATAAGCGTTTAGCCAATTCCATATCGGTCTCTACGATTCCCACCATGGCCACATCACTAGCATCCTCTCTACCCAAAATCCAACCCACATGACCATGACTAAGCCCTATTACACCTAATCTTATTTGTTTTTTTTGCGCATGAAACGTATTTGTGATCATAAAAATAAATAGGGTAACAATGTATGTTTTTTTCATTTTATTATACTTTTTGTCAGCAACGAAAGGTACTGTTTATTCTAAAATCTATACAAACTACAATGAAATATGATTGGTACACTTCATGTTAGGAATTAATTCATATGTAATGACACCTATTCCAAATCCTTACTTTGCTCCACAAACCAATCATAAAGCTCCTCCGTTTCATAGGCCTGTATCCATGAATCATGGCCTACACCGGGATATCTTGTATATTTAATATCATAGCCCATCTCCTTAAGTTTAGCTACCATATCATCCGATTCGGAAACAGGTATGGATTTATCATCTTCCCCATGAAATACCCAAATAGGCATTTCCTTATTTATCCATGAAGCATAGGGTAATGGTGCCATTCCGCATACCACTGCCATGGCAGCGAAGGTTTGGGGATACTGTACGGCCATTTCCCAAGCCGCTCCTCCTCCCCTACTTAATCCCGTAAGATATACTCTATTCAAATCCACGTTATTGGTAGCCACAATACTATCCAAAAGCTGTTTAACCGCGCGCGTATTCCACCATTTATTTTGATAAGGGTTCTGTGGCGCCAAAATTAGAAAGGGAAAATTCTTTCCTTCCGTAATTAGTTTTGGAGGACCGTTGCGTTTTATAGCGACCAAACTATCGCCAGATTCGCCACCGCCGTGTAAAAATAGTAACAGGGGAAATTTTTCTCCACTATCTGGCTTGTAATTATCAGGTAAGTACAAATAGTAATTTAACTTTTCTTTCACCGTTGTCTCCATTTGTTCATCTAAAAGTATAGACTGGTTTTGCGCTGAACATCCTTGCACAAAAATCACAAAGCATAGTAGATACAGTTTAGCTCCATTGAAGGCTATTTCCAGACCTCTACACTTTAAAAAATAAGGAGAACATGAGTTTACCATAACGGAAAACTACAAAAATTTGAAGGCATTTTTATACTTAAGGTCTTAAAATCAAAAAAGACACTTTGAAAGTGTCTTTTTTATCTCCGTTCTAATAAACTTATCTGTAGAGCGTAAAATGTCCCACATACCTTTGTTTACTCTTGTCATTGGCATTTATGACGTACCAGTAGTCTCCCGTAGGTACCTCTTTTCCATCATACGTTCCATCCCAACCAATCACTTCAGTAAGATTGGCTACTACCCTTCCATAACGATCGTATATCCTGACTTCTATATTGGGGAAGAACTCCCTATTTTTAACAGACCAAATGTCATTTTGATTATCACCATCTGGCGTAAAGAAGTTTGGGATATCCAACATGCCGGTAAATTCAAAAGGAATAGCGACTTCTACAACACACCCATTGGCATCAACGACTCTAGCATTAACCGTCATGCTTTCATTAGTTGTAAAAATATTTACGTCGCCAAATGATTCTCCGTTAAAGAAGTATTCATAACCTCCGTACCCACCTTCTGCTGTTACTTCCATTTCATTTGGCCCTGTTTTTACTGCGGTTAGGGTTAATGGATCATAAGCATCTACGGTGAATTCCACAAATATGGTACATCCATTTTGATGGTAAATATAGACTGTATGATCTCCAGGGGTTAAATCGCCCCAAACATTATCTATTCCAGCCAATGCAGTAATAGCGTCGGTAGGGTCTATGGGGTCTATTGCAAACATAACGTCTTCCATAAGACTATTGTCTTGCAATCTAACGGTTACTGTACTATTTGGAAAGATACCTTCACAACCATATTCAACGATTGGTTCTGCAGTTAAATCCACACCTATCCCTATGGTAAACAATTCTGTAGTTGTACAAAAATTACCATCTTGAACACTGACGAGATAAGATGCGCCTCCCTGAAGGTTTTCTAGCACCTGGCCGGTATAAGCTTCAAAAGTACCAGTACCAGTTTCATCAACAGGATCAATCATTTCAACCTTATACTCAAAGTATGGGACAGCACTGATTAATGGGTCATTGAATGGTGTACCACCTGAAATTTCAAATGTAGCTGTGCCATCATTCGCTCCTATACAAAGTTCAGGAGTAGTCTGTATATTAACCACCTGCAACTCATCGGGTTCAGGTACGGTAATAAAATCTTTTTCAAAGCATCCGTTTTCATCCTGGATCAGAATTTCATAGGTACCAGCAGCTAAATCTTCAAATGTATAGGCTCCAGGCGTCGCGGCATCGCTAAAAAACTCATTAAAGTTTGGTGCTATGGCAAACTGGGTAAGACCAACACCACCTGAAAGCACCTCAACAGTTATGCTACCATCTTCCTCTCCATTACAAGTGACCGGAGTAGGATTGGCATCAAAAACAATAGGTTCTGGTCTTTCTATAACAAATGGTCCTGCAATATCCATACAGCTTGCCCCACTTGTTACGGCAATGTAATAGTCTGTTCCCTCTGGAAGCGCCTCAAAAGTACCATCCGATTGCGGACCTCTAATTCTTGTCGCTGTGGCAACTGGGTTAAAAGCATCTACGGGGTCTCCTTCATAAAGGTAAAATAAATCATCGCCCACACCTCCGTTTACAAAGGATTCTATTCGACCATCCAACTCAGAAGCACACGAAATATCATCTGGAAGGTTAGGTAAAATCGTAATGCCCGTTGCGTTGGTCATGGTAATCCCATTGGAACGTACCGGCAAGCAAATACTCAATGTACTCGTTTTTCTAACGTCAAATTGATAGGTAATCCCTTGAACACCCGGTATTAAAACCGAAGTACCTGCCATAGTTTGGTATGGACCAACTACAACCCCGTTCTCAATTGGAGCGTACTCGTATGTGAATAATGGATCAGGGTTTTGTATAGATAACCTCATTTCACCAGCGCCTCCACAGCCAGGTACTCTTGTTTGTACCAATAAAGGTTGTACAGGTGGTGGTGGATCAACAAAGTATGGTTCGGTTACATGAATACAGTCAAAGCTAGACGAAACCTCAATAGCGTACCAACCTGCACTAATAAATCCCCCACTAGCCCCTATAAAAGTAGGCGAGTTTTGAAGACCACTGGCAGAACCAATATCCGTATTATCATTGCTATTTAAGTATAACAGTCTATAATTATACCCTGCACCTGGGAATCCGCCGGTTGCTCCCGATATGGCAGTAATTACATCGCCACTTGTGGGGTCAAATGCTTCCAATACAGCATTGTTACCATTAGGGCAATCCAAGCCTTGAGGCTCACGGATGCCAGCGTCAATTTGTGGCACTTCTTCCAGCTCTATGTCAAAAGTGGTAGTACACAATTCAATATCCCTAATTTCCACTTGATAGAAACCAAAGGCTAATCCTGTAAATTCATTATTGGTAGAGAAGGGAGCAGCCTCGGTGGTATAGCTCGTACCTCCGTCTGTACTTAGCAACAATCTATATTCATAGGGAGAAGTGTCCCAGCCACCTTGACCAGTAGCTTCTATTTCACCTAGATCATTATTACAACCCACATTACCTACTGGTATGGCAGACACCGTCAGAGGTCCGTTCGGTGTTCTGATATTGGCCACATTACTTTCATTGGAACAATAAGGTACATCCGTAGAAATGACTTCAACAATCAAATTACCGCCGGGTAACCCCGTAATTCTTGCTTCATCTCCATTTACATCCGGAAAATTAGTAGTATCAAAACTTCCAGTGTCAATAGGCGTAGTCCTAGCCACATCGTCTGCCATAAATACAGTGTACGTATAGGCTCCTGTATAGTCGGTAACTTCCATAAAAAGTTCCCCATCATCGACACCAAAACAACTAACTGGCTTGGCTTCACTTATGGTCACAATAGGCCGTATGGGTTCACTTACCGTATGGGTGGGCATTGGATATACACAGCCGCCAATATTATCGGTAATTTCAAAAAGATAATCACCTGCTGCAGGTAAGAAAACATCTGCAAAATCATCTCCAGGATTATTTGAAACCGAAGCTACGGGAGTAGCCGATATAACGGAAACCATAAAATTAGAAGTTCCCACCACTTGGATTCTCACCCGCTCATCATCCCTACAATTTAAAGGATCAACAGATATGATAGATGGCACGACATCTGTCGGCGGATTAATAGGTGGGACATCAAAGGTGGTTTGGCATCCATTACCATCAATAGCATAAACTGTAATATTCTGGGTTGATCCATTATCTACAATTTCAAATGTAGGTGCTGTTTGGAAATTAGAAAATCCGGTAATACTATATTGATATCCAGATCCAACTGTTCCAGGGTCTACAATACCAACCGTAACTATCGTTGAACTAAACCTATTAGCACCCACTTCACATGTAAAATCGGGAGCTGAGGCCGAAATAGAAAATGAGGAAGGATTGTTAACGGTATGTATTGCTGAAAGTACTTCGCAACCTCTTCCCGTAACAACTTGGACCTGATAGTCACCTGCTGGCAAATTCGCAAAAGAACCTGTATTGTTCCTGTCCTGTTCTGCGGCAGTCGTAAGATTATTTAAAATATAAGTTATGGGATTATCCTCGGAAGTGAACGGAACCAAGGCGTTTGCCGGTCCAATTGCCACCTCCACGGTACCATCATCTTCGTCTCTACAACTAATATCCGTTACAACCTCTGAGGTAATAACCGGCTGGGCAGCTTGGTTTAAGTTGATATCTGATACCGTGAATTCACAAAAACCACTACCATCGTTTACAATTCTATCGGTAACCACCACCTGATAATTACCTGGTTCCAATCCCGTAAAAAGGGCGTTATTTATTTGAGTGATTGGCCCAACAGCGCCCGAATTATAGTCGACACCGGATAGGACAAAACTAAAGTCCCCACTACCACCAAAAGTAGTAATCGAAATTTCTCCATCCGCATTGTTACATGTAGAATCAGTGATAAATTCACCAAAAGCAGAGAGAAAATTGTATACGGTAGCCGTTCCTTGACTTGTACAGCCGTTCGCGTCTACCACATCTACAATATAGTCCCCAGGGCTACCAACAGTATACGTATGTTCCCAAAAGCTTCCTATCAAAGTAGGAAGTTGTTCATCTCCTCCTAAGGTAAATCGTGGGGTATTTATCGTATCGGGCATACGAACAGTAATATCAAAAGCCGTGGATGTAGGGTCGCACTGATTTACAACCGTTATAGTAGGAGCTACCAAGTCCGGATCTAACTGTATCACGGTAGCAATATCGAACGAAGTACATCCACTAGCATCTCGTACATAAATATCATAATCACCAGCAGCGGCTACATAGGTTGTTTGATTGGAATAACCTGCCGGATATACCGGTTCGGGGTCTCCGTTATTTACAAAGGCATATTCATAAGGTCCACCTGCACCTCCACGTCCCTGTACCGTAATTTGCCCTAAGGCATTACAGTTGGCCGGAACATCTGAGATAACATCTATGGCCGGTAAATTTTGATCAATGACAACACCCACGGCATCCCTACAAGTATCCGTTACATTGACGACGATGACCTGATAATCGCCAGGCAATTCTGGATGACTACCCGTATATGGTAAAGCTGAAGTAATAACAGATGGAACCAAAACCGTGGTTACATTGGTATCATTGTCCAAAAGTTCTATTCGAAGTTCATCTCCAATAGTGTAGCCGGTAACCTCATACGCTATCTCTCCATTCCTATTCACATCACAGGCTCCCGGGGTAGAACTGGCAGTAATATCTAAAGTGGAAGGAGCTTCAATCGGAGGAATTTCTTGCTCATAAATACATCCAGTACCCGTATCCCTCACTTGAACCGTATAAGCAATACCAAATTGAATACCGTCAGACACGTTACTAAAAGTATGGTCATTAGCACCCGGGGTGTTATTTAAAGGATAGAAGGAAGGCTGCTGAAGCAGTTTAATTTCATAGGAACCGGTACCACCGCTAACACTTACGGCATAGGTAAACCCGGTATCATCACAGGTAGGCGGAAGTGGCGGTGGTATTGGAGTTATAACTACTTCGTTGGAAGTGATCGTAACAATATCAATATCAGTACATCCATTGGCATCGAGCGTAATAACCGTATAGTCTCCTGGAATTAAATCTACATCCAAAATAGTCAACGGAAACAATGAAACATCCACGTTCTCTTGCCTAACGATTTCAGTTCCCGTACTATCCTCAATTCTAAAATCAAAATTAGTAAGACCATTGGTCACACCGTTAATTACAATTCCCCCACTTAAGGTACCGCTACCATCACATAATGCTGGTTGTTCCGCAACGGTAGCATCGGGTGGCGTAGTAGTATCCAGTGCGATTATTGCAACATCCGGAGCAGTCTCACAACCTCTAGCATCTCTTACCAAATAAGGGTAGGTGCCTACGGGAAGGTTGGAATATACGGTTTGCGAGCTCCAACCGGATCCATTAAAATTAATTTCATAAGGTGGCACACCACTAGTGGCATCTGGGGTAATGGTAACTACACCATTACTGGTTTCACCACAACTCACAGGCCTTGTAGCAACTGAAGCTGCAGCGATATTAACAGGTGGATTTAAAACTAGCGGAGCGGAAATTGCTTCACAGCCCGTATTCGTAACATTATTATCTGTTATACGAAAAACATAGGTCCCATCAACAGCGGTATCATACAAAAATACACCCGAAGTATATGGCGTTGGCGCGCCATAAGTAATTCCATTATCAGAACTTACCTCATAACTACCTGTACTAGAAGCATAGCCCCCTGTCACTTGCACGCGAATTTGTCCTAAAGCTGCCCCGCAAGGAATTTCTGTTACAATGCTAGTGTTGACTCTTAGCTGCTGTTCAATGGTTATGGAGATAGCGTCACTGCAATTATTACCGTCCACTACCTCCACGGTATAGTTACCAGGAGTTAGGTTTGTAAAGGTACCCGAAGGTTGTAATGTACCACCGTTTATTCTATACTGATGTGTCCCTAATGCTGCACTACCGGCAGTTGAGGTAACTACAGCAGTGGCACCAGTACCCGGTACATAACAAAAATCTGAAGCAGCATTATCCAAACTGAGCACCGGAGCATCTACTGGATTTAAATCAAAACTAAACGTATCCGTGCACCCCTCTGCATCCCCAACGGAAAGGGTATAGGTACCAGCAACGGTAAGATTATTAAAAGTCCTGCCTGATTTAGGCCCCTGTACAGGACCAGAAGGCGGGGTAAGGGTATAACGATATGCTCCCCATCCCCCGGTAGTATTTGCTCTTACTCTACCTACATTTCCGTTGGCGCAGCTCATAGGAGTAACATCGCTGGTGCTTATATCCAATACAGCCGCTTCCTGAATATCAAACGAAGCAGTATCCGTACAACCCGTGTCTACATCGGTAACCGTTATAGTATAAGTGCCTACTCCGGATGGCGGTAGAATAACTTGAGCATCATTCTGTGGACCGCCTGTATAAAGACCGCTATTGATGTCATAGGTATAGTTATTTCCAAACCCGTCAATAATAAAAGTTCCGGAACCATCGGAAGCACCATTGCAGACCCTTAAGTCTCCTCCAGATTGTACTCTTGAACGAACAGAACTAATTACTGCAGGACTAAATCCTTCTGTGTAGATACAACCGTTAACGTCCGTTATTTGAAAAATATAGGAGGTATTGGTGCTAAGTCCGGTGATACTATTGTTAGTATTGTCACCATCAGCATCAAAACCTGGTGTTGGGCTCAAGACTTCATATCGGGCAATTGAGGCATTTGAAGTTGCCGTTAAGGTCACATCTGATGTACCAGCGGCACAATTAATATTACTTTGGACAAAAGAGATATCCGTAGGTGGGTCAACATCCAAAATTGTGATCGGTGTTAGCTCTAACCTGCAACCGCCTCCATCCCGGATTATAGGGGTATATGTTCCAGCTGCCAAACCAGTGTAAGACGTGATGCCAGTAAAAGTAACTCCATCTACACTAAACGCATAACCACTTCCGGAACCACCGCTAAAAGGACCCACAAAGTCTATTTGTCCGCCAATAGTTCCCCCACTACCATCACAGGTAACATCGGCTACTTTAGATGCGCTACCAGAAATAACGCCAACATTGGTAACAGCAACCGTAGGTAAAGGTAATACACACTCAAACCCACCTTGTTGGTACCGTACCTCAATATCAGGATAGCTACCAGCAGGAACAGAAATTTGCGGTGTTGTAACCCAGGGGTCAACGGAATTAACGCGATAGGACAAATTATACCCCCGTGCATCGTTTACCGTAAAATCGATTTGGGCTCCTCCATTACTACAAGTACCGTCCAAACCACTGACAGTAATATCTGGTGGCAATAATTCTTCTACATTAGATGATGCCGTTATGGTACAGCCATTGCTATCGGTAATTACAAAATCATAGGTACCTGCGGCAGTAACATTAAATGTTGTAGTTCCCGTATTACTAACTGAATCTCCGAAAGAAGGCTGAACAGCCCCTCCATTAACGGTAAATGTATAAGGTGCAGAACCTCCATTGGTGTTTAATGTGATATCAACGTCGCTAATCGTGGCACAGCCAAAACTACTATTTACCTCGGTTGAAGCATCCAAAGCATTTAAGCCGGCCCCTATTAGTATGGGGTCACCAGAGGTGTCTAAAGATTGTCTTGGGGGATTAATGCCATTTAAGGGGTCCCCGGTACATTGTTGCGTCTCTACTTGCACAATATATGTTCCAAAACCTACAGCAGAGAATGTATAGGGATTATCGGGAATAAAAGCGGTAAATTCTTGAGCTACTCCACTCGAATTAAGCAAGGTATACTTGTAGGGTCCAGGTACGTTATTCGCGGTAACAGTTATACTACCTGTATCCCCACTACATTGAGCATCTATAAACGTGGCTTCAATATCAAGATCTAATTGATTTATTACTATAGGTGTATATGGATACTCACAAGTATTTGCAGTATTTCGTAGTCTTGCGCGTATATTATATGTTCCCGCGACTAGATTTGGAAAAATAGGTCCCTGCCAAGAACTGCCGCCATCAATACTAAATTCATATGCACTAGACAGATTTGTAATTTGTATCCTACCCGGTTTGCCACATATATTGTCTTGTTTTACAAAAGTTTGGGTAATGGTGCTCTTCTTTACCTTGTAATAAAAAGTTTGGCCATCTGCAACCACTCTAAACTCCGAACCGGTAGTAGCTGGTATTGTACTGGCATCTAAATTGAACGTAGCTCCTGTAGCCACTTCAGTATAACAAGAACCGGTATTAGGGCAATCTTCATTAATATCCGGGGTACATGAACCTCCAAGTATCTGCCAAGACACATTACTATATGGTCCACCAGAAAGACTTATGGTACGATTATCAAAGTCACCACAAAGGTTAAATCTTGCTACGGTAAACCCCTGAACACTACAACCAACTTCCTCGTCAGCGCCCTGTATGATTGTGGAGAACATGGGTGCCAAAAAGGTATTTGCGCTCATGCCTTTCTCTTCTACCTTATTTTGAATATATAGTGAGGATGTACTTTCCAATTCAGCACTACCGCTTACTACATTGGAACTGCCAACAGCATTTACCAATACCACAACCGCTTCTTCAAAAATTACAAGGGCTTTGGAATTGGCTATGGCAGAGGAACCGATTGCAGATAAGACTATCAGCAACAGGGCATACAATGTATACCGCGGTTTTTTTGAGTACATAGGTTAAATTGCGTTTTGCAAGAACTTTACAGATTTGGGATCTTTAAGATTCTTTGGTGTAATTGTTTGGACTTATAAATTCTGTTTATCTTTAATAAATAATTCTAGTACCTTATAACATATTTCTAACGTTGGCTTATGAAAAATAGTATGCTTTCCCTCTATATATTCGTTGTAACGCTTAGTTTGTCTTGTGCACAAAATCCTGAAAATAAAGCGATTACTGCAGAGAATATCCCTTTTTCTGCCGAGTTGTTCGTCGATGAGCTCCAGATTCCATGGGGTTTTGCCTTCCTTCCAGATGGCAGTCTTTTAATTACCGAAAAATCTGGTGAATTAATTCATTTTTTGAATGGAAAAAAATCGATAATAGGTAATACGCCCGAAGTTTATCAACGTGGTCAAGGCGGACTTTTAGATGTAGTACTACATCCAAATTATGCGGAAAACGGATGGATTTATCTAACTTATAGTTCAGAAAAAGGAGACGCAAAAGGTGGGAATACTACACTTATGCGAGCCAAATTAAAGGATGATGCCTTAGTAGAAAATAAAGTGTTATATAAGGCAGGTCCCAATACGACCAAAGGTCAACATTTTGGATCAAGAATTACATTTGACAATGAGGGCTATATCTACTTCTCGGTTGGAGACCGAGGAGCTCGGGACAAAAATCCACAGGACATTACCCGTGACGGAGGTAAAATATACCGTTTAATGGATGATGGAAGCATTCCAAAGGACAATCCTTTTGTAGGGAAAGATGGGGCTAAAACAGCTATTTACAGTTACGGGCATAGAAATCCGCAAGGGTTGATCACCCACCCGGAAACTGGTGAAATCTGGGACCATGAACACGGACCAAGAGGAGGAGATGAAATCAACATCATTAAGAAAGGTGCCAATTTTGGATGGCCAGTAATTACCTATGGTATCAACTATAGCGGAACAGAGATTACGGATAAGACCCAAATGGATGGAATGGAGCAACCCATACACTATTGGGTTCCTTCTATAGCTCCGAGCGGTATGGCTTTTGTCACATCAGATAATTACGGTGATTGGAAAGGAAGCCTTTTGGTTGGCTCCCTTGCCTTTCAATATTTAGAACGTTTGATAATGGACGGCAATAAGGTAGTTTCTCGCGAAAAATTAATGGAAGGAGAAGGCCGTGTGAGAGACGTAAGGGAAGGACCAGACGGACTTATTTACGTGTCTATAGAGGGTAAGGGAATTTATAAGCTAGTTCCTCAAACCAATTAATCAATGAAAATCTCAATAACAGTATATGGTATTTTACTCGTTCTGATTAATCTATTTCTGTTTCAAGACACAGAATTGAAGCAAAGTATGGCACGAGGAAATGAAATCTATGCCGACTTTTGCGTAAGCTGTCATTTACAAAAAGGCGAAGGCGTACCATACACCTTTCCTCCTTTGGCAAAATCCGATTACCTAATGGTAAATAGGGAAAATAGCATCAAAGCCATTAAATATGGACTTCAAGGTGAAATTACCGTAAACGGGGTTACCTATAACAGTGCCATGGCGGGTTTAGGCCTAGAAGATGATGAGGTTGCCGATGTAATGAATTATATCTCCAACTCATGGGGAAATACATCCGAAAGCATTGTTACAGAGGAAGAAGTAGCGCGTATCCAAAAGTAAAAATTGTTTAATAAAAGCATGCGTATTTAGGACCTATTAGCATGTGCTCTTCCGCTCTAGTCACCCCTAGCTTCCAATGCTTTCCTTACGGAGCCATAAAGTTTGAGTAATTTTTCCGCTTCGCTATAGGTAACTCCCAATCCTTCTGCAATGTAACGGGTACCGCGATCTACCAACTTATCATTGGTGAGCTGCATATGTACCATTTTATTGCCCTTTACCCTTCCTATTTTTATCATTAAAGCCGTTGAAATCATATTCAACACTAATTTTTGGGAGGTGCCACTTTTCATTCGAGTACTACCGGTTAAAAACTCTGGACCTACATTTACGGCGATAGGGAAATCACAAACTTTCGTCAATGGCGAACCAGGGTTATTGGTAATACAGCCCGTTCTTATATTATGCTCCCTAGCTGTTTTCAAACCTCCAATTACATAAGGTGTAGTACCCGAGGCTGCAATACCAACGACAAAATCATTCGTAGTAATCTCATGTTTTTTTAAATCTAACCATGCTTGTTCGGTGTCATCTTCAGCATTCTCAACCGCTTTACGAATAGCTGTATCCCCGCCAGCGATTAGGCCAATTACACGCTCATGCGGTATGCCAAAAGTCGGCGGAATCTCAGAGGCATCCAAGATGCCCAACCTGCCGCTTGTTCCTGCTCCAATGTAAAATAGCCGCCCTCCCTTTTCAAAAAGCTCGAACAACGAATCAACAAGTTTTGAGATTTCCGGAACGACTTCTTCTACAGCATAAGCCACTTTCTTATCCTCCTCGTTCATAGCTTTTAGAATAGTTTTAGTATTCATTTGCTCTAAGTCATTATAATGTGACGGAGTCTCGGTAATTTTTGTGTATTCCATAAGTCGACTATAATATTTTTATATCGTGATTCATAAAAGGACGTAATAACTGATTATCCGGATTTAGTTCAGTAATCATTGTATTTATAGCATTAATATCACAGGTTTTATAACGATGTTGTGAATTTAATTTTTCCGAAATAGATAACAATACGGTCTTTTTAGAAGCCTTTATCACCGCTTTTTTTATCTGAACGATATCCCAATCAAACTCCGTAAGGCCATACATCGCATCTACATAACCCGTACCTATAAAACTAAAATCTACCCTAATTTCTGCTAAATTATGAATAGTATTGGCTCCTATTGCAATTTGGGATTCCTTGGCAATTTGTCCACCCACCATAATTACGGTAACATTTGGTTTATTAGACAATTCCATAGCCACCGGTAAACTGATGGTAAAACAGGTAAGTTCTAAATTTTCGGGAATAAGTTGCGCCAATTCTAAACAGGTCGTACCCCCGTCAATGAAAACTACAGCACCGTCATTAAGCATAGACGCTGCCTTTTTTGCAATTACCCTTTTCTGTTCAATAGCATAGATATTTTGGTTTTTGGCACTATTAGTAGTAAAACCCAAAGAAATAGCGCCACCATGAACCTTTCTAAGCTTCTTTTCCGAGTCCAGTTCTTTAACATCCCTGCGTATGGTATCTATGGAGACGTCTAAGGTTTCGGCGATGTCAGTCAATAGAATCCTGTTATGAAGCTCCACCTCACTCAAAATGGTTTGTTGTCTTTCTTCTTTTAACATACTTATCTTCTAGATTACAGCCAAAGATAATCAAAATATAAATTTGCCGTTTTATTCTACAACTTGAATTATAATGAATATAATATATAATATAATTGCAAAAAACAGCAATATAAAGAGCAAAAAACAGCAAATAATAAAATTCTTGCTTATATTTGCCTGATTCAAAAATCCATACGAAACTTATTTTTTATGAAAATCACTGCTACCAAGTCCAATGTTGCCATAGCCTATAAACCTGTAGGTCAGTTTGAAGAAACACGATATGAAAAAATCCACAATGTAATCTTTACGGATTCTAATCAAGCCTCTGTAAAGGTTGCGGAAGAAATTGCAGAATTAATCCGCAAGAAACAATCCCAAAAGCAAAGATGCGTTTTAGGGCTGGCAACAGGTTCCTCCCCTATTCGTGTCTATGAGGAGTTGGTGAGACAGCATAAGGAGGAAGGACTTAGTTTTAAAAACGTGGTCACTTTTAATCTGGACGAGTATTTACCTATGGAAAAAAGTAATATCCAGAGTTACCATTATTTTATGCACGAACACTTGTTTAACCATATAGATATACCTTCAGAAAACATACATATACCAGACGGCACATTGGCTCCTGAAGATACAGTAGCATACTGTTTGGCCTATGACAAAAAAATAAAGGAATATGGTGGACTTGACTTTCAGCTCTTAGGAATTGGACGAACAGGACATGTGGGCTTTAACGAACCTGGGTCCCACTACAATTCTGGCACACGGGTTGTTACACTTGATCATATAACACGGGTTGATGCTGCACCAGCCTTTTTAGGGATTGACAATGTACCTAGAAAGGCGATTACAATGGGAATAGCGACATTGCGGAAATCCAAGCGTATTGTTTTACTTGGCTGGGGACAGAACAAAGCTGATATTCTAAAGCAAACTATAGAAGGGGAAATTACCTCGCATGTGCCCGCTACCTACCTGCAAAATCATGATAATTGTACCTTTGTATTGGATACGGGGGCAGGAAGCGAGCTTACCAGGAATAAAACCCCCTGGTTGGTAGGAACTTGTAAATGGACTGAAGAATTAAAAGCAAAGGCGATTATTTGGTTATGCGAAAATACAGGCAAGACCATTTTAAGTTTAACGGACAAGGATTATAATGATAATGGAATGGCAGAACTCTTATTGGAAGAAGATTCCTATGACCTTAACATTGCCATGTTCAATAAATTACAACATAGCATTACGGGCTGGCCCGGAGGAAAACCAAATGCGGATGATACCAATAGACCTGAGCGCGCAACCCCGGCCAAAAAACGAGTGATTATTTTCAGTCCACATCCAGATGATGATGTGATTTCCATGGGGGGAACCTTTGATAGATTAGTAGAACAAGGGCATGAAGTTCACGTTGTGTATCAAACTTCCGGTAATATTGCTGTATCGGATACGGATGCCAGAAAATATGCTGAAATAGCAATCCAGATACACCCATCGGATAAGGCGGAGCAAATTATCGCCTCCATTTCCCAAAAAAGTGAAAGTGAAGTAGATTCCTTATTGGTACGAAATCTTAAAGGCAGTATCAGAAGAGGAGAATCATTCGCAGCAACGCGCTACGTTGGTCTGGACGACAGCCATGTACATTTCCTAGACCTGCCGTTTTATGAAACTGGTACCATTAAAAAGAATAATCTTTCTGACGATGACATTGAAATAATGAAAAGCATCATTACAAAAATTAAGCCACATCAAATTTATGCAGCTGGTGATCTCGCAGACCCTCATGGCACGCATAAAGTATGTTTAGATGCCGTTTTTGCCGCGTTAGACGAGCTCAAGTCAGAACCCTTTTTAAAAGACTGTTGGCTTTGGCTATATCGTGGCGCATGGCACGAATGGGACATACATGAAATTGAAATGTGCGTACCCATGAGTCCCGCACAAGTACTAAAAAAGAGGAATGCAATATTCTGTCATCAATCTCAAAAAGATGGTGTCATGTTTCAAGGAGATGATGCTCGCGAGTTCTGGATGCGTGCCGAAGAACGGAATAGGGACACTGCCAATAAGTACAAAGCCTTGGGAATGTCCGCTTATGCAGCAATGGAAGCTTTTGTAAGGTACAAGTTCAATTAAACCAATTAAATACTATAAAAAGGTCTATTTTAGTAGCAAATAGACCTTTTTTACATTACGCATGCGACACTTCCTGCTCTTTTTGTCATTCTTATTCTTATTTAATTCCTGCGGGATACTACAACCTAAAATTCCGCAGCCAAAAAGAGAGTTTCGAGGGGTTTGGGTCGCCACTGTTGTCAATATCGACTGGCCAAAAAACGGAACAGATACCCCAGAAAAACAGCAAGCGGATTTTCTTGATATTCTAGATTTTTATGATAACCTCAACTACAACGCAATTATAGTTCAGGTACGTGCGGCAGGAGATGCTTTCTACAAATCCGATTTTGCGCCATGGTCTCGTTTTTTAACGGGAGAAGAAGGCAAGCCCGTAGATTGGGAGGAAGACAACTTAGCATGGATGATTCAACAAACACACGATCGGGGAATGGAGTTCCATGCGTGGTTAAACCCCTATAGAGCTACGTTCGACATGAATATTGACATCCTGAGCAACACCCACGATTATTGTACAAATCCTGAGTGGATGATACCCTATGGTAAAAAGTACTATTACAATCCGGGGCTTCCGGAGGTGCGGAAGCGCTTTTCTGATGTGATAGCAGAACTAGTTGAAGGTTATGATATAGATGCCATTCATTTTGACGATTATTTTTATCCTTACAAAATCAAAGATTTGGAATTTCAGGATTCGGTATCCTATGAAACCTATGCACAACCAAATCAATCTTTAGATGACTGGCGCAGAAGCAACATTGATTCGCTTGTACAAGATATAAACAAAACCATTAAAACAATAAAACCATGGGTACAATTTGGTATCAGTCCGTTTGGGGTTTGGAAAAACAGTTCAACAGACCCTCGTGGTTCGGACACCCAGGCAGGGCAGACCACTTATGAAGATTTGTATGCAGATCCGCTGCTTTGGATGCAAGAAGACTGGATAGACTATTTAGCCCCTCAAGTCTACTGGAGTATGGATCTAGCCGTAGCGTCCCATAGAAAAATAGTGGATTGGTGGTCTAAAAACAGCTACCAAACCAACCTTTACATTGGCAACGGTGCCTACAAAATACGTAACAACAGCGATGTGGCATGGCAACGAAAAAAAGAATTACCGAACCAGATGACTTTGGCTCGAAAATCCCCAAAAATTTCTGGAAATATTCTTTTTAGCGCGAAATCCTTAATGAATAACAATCCAGACGTCGTAGCCTATTTAAAAAAGAAATACTACCGTTTACCTGCGCTAACACCCACAGCTATCAACACTACTAAAATTGAAAACGGCAACATAAAATTAATTTCAAGCACCAAAACTGGGAATACCTTAGAGCTTATATTTAGTGGCATAGACGAGATGTCCTATGCACTAATTTACACCGCACGTAGGAAAGCAAAAATGGACTACCCTATGAAGAAATTGGAAGGAAAAGTTAATATCAAGGGTAGCTCAGGTCAACTCACTATTAACGAAAACTTAGCTTCCAATCGTTATCTTGCCATCACCTTTTTAGATAGGTACGGTAAAGAAAGTACTCCAACACTAATCCAACCAATTAAAATCAACTAAACATGATAAAAAAAAACAAATGGGCTTGGGCCTGGGTACCCACACTCTATTTTGCTCAAGGTCTGCCTTATGCACTGGTAGTTACCGTATCGGTAATCATGTATAAGCGATTGGGGTTTAGCAATTCCGATTTAGGGTTGTATACGAGCTTGTTGTATTTACCTTGGGTGATAAAACCGTTATGGAGTCCATTCGTAGACTTAAAGAGCACCAAGCGTAATTGGTTTTTAGGCATGCAATTACTCGCATCCGTAGCCTTGTTGGCTATCGGGTTAAGCCTGCCAACTAATATTTTTTTTGTAACCAGCCTCGCTTGTTTCTGGATGGTGGCTTTTGCCTCCGCCACCAATGACATTGCTACTGACGGTTACTATATGATAGGTCTTACGGAAGACAGACAATCCTTTTTTGTGGGAATGCGTAGTGTATTTTACAAACTCGCTAACGTTACCGGCCAAGGGTTATTGGTGGTTCTCGCAGGTTTTTTGGAAAATAAATATGGTGACAATACAAAAGCGTGGTCCTATACCATGATTTGCGCGGGTACAATTATGCTACTCATGACCTTAACCAACTTTTTTGTAACCCCAAAATTCGAAAGTTCAAAAGCGATTGCACTTGAAAAGCCTAAGGGGTTTTTAGAAGTTTTTGTTTCCTTCTTTAAAAAACCGGGAATGGTTATGGCCATCACCTTTATCCTCTTTTTTAGATTAGGTGAATCGCAATTGGTAAAAATGGCATCACCCTTCTTACTGGACCCCGTATCTGTTGGTGGGCTTGGATACAGTACATCCGAAGTCGGTACTATTTACGGTACAATTGGTGTCGTATTTTTAACCATTGGAGGTATTTTAGGTGGAATTTTAATTTCTAGGGACGGATTAAAAAAATGGATGTTACCCATGCTCATCTCACTGAATGCCCCGAATGCTCTTTACGCCTTGTTAGCCATTACGGGTAGTACCGAAGCATGGGCAGTAATTGGAACCGTGATTGTAGAACAATTTGGATATGGTTTTGGTATAGCGGGTTTTATGGTATACCTAATTTACATCGCCGAAGGAAATTCTAAAACGTCCCACTATGCATTGGCTACTGGATTTATGGCTTTAGGTATGATGTTGCCAGGACTAATAAGTGGTTTTATGCAAGAATGGTTGGGTTATGACGGTTTCTTTATTTGGGTTGTTTTAGCTGCGTTACCGGCCTTTATTTTGTTGAGATATATTGAATACCCTGCAGATTTTGGCAAGGGAAAATCAAAAGACAACTAGCATGATAGATTTCAAAACAGCAAAGGAGACTCTAACGATACAAGAGAAAATTGGACAACTATTTATGCCTGCTGCCTTTATAAACGATACCGAATCGGAAATACGTACGTTGGAAAAATTGATAAAAACCCATAACATTGGCAGCCTTTGTTTTTTTCACTCACGTGCCAGTGCGGCCACCAATTATGAGGGCAAGAACAAAGTCGTTTACAACAAAAATAGCTTTAACACGTTGAAAAATTTGATTGAACGATATCAAGCTGTTGCCAAGTTTCCGTTACTAATTGCCATTGATGCCGAATGGGGTCTGGCCATGCGTATTGAAAACACACCGCAATATCCCTATGCTATTACCCTAGGCGCAATTCAAAATACTTATGATTTACTATTTGAAGTAGGTGCAAACATTGCAAAAGACTGTAAAGTAGCTGGTATCCATTGGAATTTAGCTCCCGTTGTAGATATTAATAACAATCCCGATAATCCTGTAATCGGTTATCGTTCTTTTGGAGAGAACCGGGAACTCGTTTACCGAAAAGCAAAAGCATTCATAAAAGGAATGGAAAGCGAAGGCGTTCTTGCCAGCATCAAACATTTTCCCGGCCATGGAGATACGGATACCGATTCTCATCTTGGGCTTCCCGTTATCGAAAAATCAAAACAAGAATTATTAGAGAACGAGTTGTATCCGTTTCAGCAACTTATACGCGACGGGGTCGATTCTGTTATGGCAGGGCATCTTTCTGTTCCTAGTCTCACCACTAACGATACGCGCCCTTCTAGCATCAACAAGGAAATTATCACCGACCTGCTTAGAAACGAGATGGGTTATACAGGCGTAGTAATTTCAGACGCCCTGAATATGCATGCGGTTTCTAAACACTATCCTGAAAACGGAATGCTGGAATGGCTCGCTTTCGATGCGGGTAACGATGTACTTTGTTTTGCAGAACACACTAAGGAAGCCATAGACAAAATCTTGAACCATGCATCGAAAAAACATATAAATGAGAGTTTTCAACGCATTTGGAAATTAAAAGAAAAAGCGTTTAAACAAGTAAAGGTAGGTTCAGACTTAAGTTTTCAAGATTGCTCGCTCCTAAATCGTAAATTGGCAGAAAAAAGCATGACAATACTCCATGGTAATGCAACCAAGATTGCAGCCTTCAGAGAAACCGATTACTGTACGTTATCGATAAAGCGGTTTTCTGGAGTAACGGAGCCAAAAGACATACTAAACGCACTTGAAACTACGAAAAAAGAAGTGCATGATGAGAGGAATATTTTGTTGCTTCTCACCCCGCCAACTGTTAAACCTACTAACAATTTTGGATTTCTAGATGAAGAACTTAACTTTATTAATCAATTAATCACTACTAAAAAGGTAATACTCTATCATTTTGGAAACCCTTTAGCCTTAAGGGGAATCCATACGCAAGAGACTTTCGTGACCGTTATCGCCTATCAAGATTTCAAGGAATTCCAAGATGTGGCGACAGCACATTTTTTAGGGCAAATAGAAGCAGTGGGCAAAATACCTGTAACCATATACAACAGCTAAATCCAAGGTATGAAAATTCATAAAGTTTTAGGATTGATGTCCGGCACTTCTTTAGACGGATTGGATTTGGCTTACTGCCATTTTAGGGAGGAAAATGGAATCTGGACGTTTGATATACAGCATACAAAAAGTATTTCTTATGCTACCTCTCAACAAAAGGAACTAAAAGATGCAATCCGTTTAGGAGTGGAAGACCTGTTCCAATTGCACAATAATTATGGTACTTGGTTAGGAGAACAAGCATGCGATTTTATTGAAAAAAATCAACTCTCTGTAGACTATATTTCTAGTCACGGCCATACGACACATCATAGGCCGGAACTTGGGTTTACCATTCAGATTGGTTCTGGACAACATCTGGCAAATGCAAGTAAGCACCATGTCATCAGTGATTTTAGAAGTAACGATGTTGCCCTTGGTGGGCAAGGCGCTCCACTAGTCCCTATCGGAGACCATTTATTGTTTCATGACTATGATTTTTGTTTAAATTTAGGCGGAATTAGCAATATATCTTTTGATGCAAAGGGAAAACGAATTGCCTACGACATCGGATTAGCTAATATGATTCTCAATTACATTACACGCAAAATCGATTTGGAATATGATAAAGGAGGTGCATTGGCACGCTCGGGAAGTATTCATCCGGAAATGCTTCAAAAACTAAATGCGTTGCAATACTACCTCCTACCCCATCCAAAATCTATTGGCTATGAGTGGTTTTTAGAAGAGGTGGTGCCTATAGTAGAAAATACGGATGCCAAAACAGAAGATTTACTCCACACAGCTATTCATCATATTTGTGAAAAAATTGCGCAGCAAATACATCAGAACATGATCAAAGCTGGGCAAAAAGTCTTGGTTACCGGGGGTGGTGCCTTAAATGTATTTTTGATTGAAACCCTTACCAAAAAACTAGGCTCGGAAACCAAGGTGGTTGTGCCTACCAAAAAGCTAATTGATTTCAAAGAAGCAATGGTTTTTGCCTTCATGGGTGTGCTTAGAGCAGAGAAACTCACCAATATTCTAGGTTCGGTGACCGGGGCAACGCGTGATTCTTCTAGCGGCACCCTTTATTTACCTAGCTAAGCCTTAAAAGGAAACCCTACGAACCTGCACCGGCTTTGTTCGGAATAAAAGGAAAAGGATAACGGACAATAATCCACATGTACCCAAGCCTACGAACAAAGGCCATACCGTATCCTGAACAAAGCTACCCACATAAAGTGAAATGGGTATAGATAGGATGGTAGAAATAAATCCGGTGATGGCGGCACCGATGCCCGCAATATGGCCAATAGGTTGCATGGCTATGGAGCGCATATTGCCCCAAACAAAACCCAAACAAAAAAATAATGAAGCTAAGAAAATTAACAAAATAGGCAAACCGGGATTTGGTCTTCCAAAAAACAAAACCACATATAGCAGTGCTACCACAGTAAAAAGCGCCAAGGCATAGAGCGCTAGTTTTCGCATACCAAAACGTATCACCAAAGTACCGTTCAAAAACGTTGAACATCCTATAGAAATGGCCAATCCTGCAAAAATATAAGGGAATGAGTCCTTTAAGTTGTACTGGTCCTCAAAAACATGTTGGGCAGAGCTTAAATACACAAGAAAAGAACCGGTAATAAACCCAGAGACCATAGTACAAGCTACAGTTTCCTTGTATTTAAAGATCTCTTTTGTTCCTTGTATGAATATTGATAGGGAAAATGGAACTTTATACTCTGGTTTTAAGGTTTCTGCCTGTCGTTTCCAAAACCATATTCCTACCACAAAAGCAAAAAAAAGCTGCATATAAAATATAGCCTCCCAGCCCATGGTTTCTAAAATTAGCTTTCCTATGGCAGGGGCTACAACAGGAACCAAAATAAAAAAGGCAGTAACAAAGGACATAATCTTGGCCATATAATCTCCGGTATAAGTATCCCGTATGATAGAGATACTAACGGTTCGTGGGGCAGAAAGTCCAATACCTTGTAGGATTCTACCAACCACCATCCACTCTAGTGAGGGTGACAAAACACAAAGAATACTGGCCAACGCGAAAAGGACAAAACCTATATAGACTACAGGTTTTCTCCCATAACTATCCGAAAGTGGTCCAAAAAAAAGCTGTCCGAAACCGAGCCCTAAAAAAATCATAACAATCAAAAGCTGATTGTCCGTTGGGTCCAAACTGTTGATGCTTATTCCTATTTCAGCTATGGCAGGCAGCAAAGCATCTATTGCTAGGGCAACAATAGACATTAGGGATGCCATAAGGGCAATAAATTCAAAATTGGGTTTTACCTGCTGCTGGTTTTGCATGGCGCAAAAATACTTCTATTTCGGCCTCCGTCAATCTTCTTTAAGCTTGTTTTTAACTTTCCGTGCAAATTGACATTCAAATATGTATTTTTGAACCAAATTTTTTGAAGTATGCTTATTATTGGAATCGCGGGTGGTACAGGGTGTGGAAAAACTACCGTAGTGAATCAGATTATCAACGAACTGCCAAATCAGGAAGTAGGGGTAATTTCACAGGATTCCTACTATAACGATCTTTCCCATTTGACCCTGGAAGAACGCAGAAAAACGAATTTTGACCATCCCAATTCCATCGATTTCAAATTATTAGAACGTCATTTAACGGCACTGAAAATAGGAGAATCCATAGAACAACCAGTTTATTCTTTTTTGGAATGTAACCGAACCGAGAAAACAGTGCCTACGCATCCTACCAAAGTGATGATTGTTGAAGGAATTTTAATTATGGCTAATCCTGACATAAGGAAAATGTTCGACATTAAAATATTTGTGCATGCGGATAGCGATGAGCGACTTATTAGAAGACTAAAAAGGGACGTAAACGAACGTGGTTGGAATTTAGACGAAACCTTGGAAAAATATCAAACAGTAATAAAACCGATGCATGACCAGTTTATAGAACCTACCAAGGAATATGCAGATATTATTATCCCGAACAACAAATACAATACGGTTGCCGTTGACATAGTAAGAAGCATTATCAACGAAAGGTTAGCAGAAAACTAATGGGACTCAAAACGCTAAGACAACAGAAATGGTTTAAAATCATGACGAATATGTACGTCATGGTATTGACAGCATTCTTAATCTGGATGACGTTTTTTGACACCAATTCTCTTCTTATTCACAACGAACTAAAAAAGGAAATAGAAAAGCTTGAAAAAACACAAGATTTCTTAAAGAAAGAAATTGCCAAAGATAAAGAGATAATTAACAAACTATCCAATAAGGACGAGTTGGAAAAGTTCGCAAGAGAGGAATATTACCTCAAAAAAAAGAATGAGGAAATTTATCTCATCGAATATGAAGATAGTTTAAAAACTGATACTCACAAATAGGCTATTTATCGATAGATACCCTAAAGACATAAGAGTCGAAGAACCTAAAAGACTCGGTAACCTAAATAGCCATAAAGCGATTAAACTCCTATTGTCCTAAAATGGATTGGTTATTCACCTAGTGTTAACAAAATCCTTTCATTAGCGCCATAAATAATTGTATTTTTGCGGCTTAACTTATGATGTATATGGGTAAGATTATTGCTATTGCTAATCAAAAAGGAGGGGTAGGAAAAACAACGACCTCTGTGAACTTAGCGGCAGCGCTAGGCGTACTAGAACAAAAGGTTCTCTTGATTGATGCAGACCCCCAAGCAAATGCTACCTCTGGCTTAGGAATTAATGTAGAAGAGGTCGAAATTGGAAGTTACCAGCTTTTGGAGCATACAAAAACGGCCAAAGAAGCTATTATATCTACATCATCTCCCAATGTAGACTTAATTCCGGCACATATAGATCTTGTAGCCATAGAGATTGAGCTGGTAGATAAGAACGAGAGAGAATATATGATGAAAAAGGCAATCACAGGCCTAAAAAAAGACTATGATTTTATCTTAATAGATTGCGCACCTTCCTTAGGCTTAATTACCTTGAACGCCTTAACAGCGGCAGATTCGGTAATTATTCCCATACAATGCGAGTATTTTGCCTTGGAAGGTCTTGGCAAATTATTGAATACGATTAAAAGTGTTCAGCGGATACACAATGAAAATCTGGACATTGAAGGTATGCTGTTAACCATGTACGATTCTAGATTGCGACTATCCAACCAAGTAGTGGAGGAGGTTAAAAAACATTTTGGAGACATGGTCTTTGAAACAATTATTCAACGAAATGTGCGACTCAGCGAAGCACCCAGTTATGGCGAGAGTATTATTAAGTATGATGCTTCAAGCAAAGGAGCAACCAACTACTTAAATTTAGCTAGCGAGGTAGTGAAGAAAAACAAGCAGATAGTTTAAAATGGCAAAAGCGGTAAAAAAACAAGCACTAGGAAGAGGTCTTTCTGCATTACTGAACGACCCCGAAAACGATATTAAATCTGCATCCGATAAAAATGCGGACAAGGTAGTTGGGAATATTATTGAGCTTGATTTAGAGTTTATAGAAGTCAACCCTTTTCAACCAAGATCCAATTTCAACGATGAATCGTTACAGGAATTGGCCACCTCTATTCGCGAGTTGGGCGTCATTCAACCCATAACAGTTCGTAAACTGGGCTTTAACAATTATCAATTGGTTTCTGGGGAAAGGCGTTTTAGAGCTTCCAAGCTACTTCAACTAGAAACAATACCTGCCTATATACGAATAGCCAACGATCAGGAGTCTCTGGAAATGGCCCTTGTAGAAAACATACAACGACAAGATCTTGACCCCATAGAGATTGCACTTTCCTATCAGCGGCTTATAGACGAGATAAACCTTACCCAAGAGAAACTGAGTGATCGTGTAGGAAAAAAGAGGTCTACTATTGCCAATTATATGAGGTTGCTAAAACTAGATCCTATCATTCAAACAGGAATGCGAGATGGTTTCTTGAGCATGGGACACGGTAGGGCCTTGGTGAATATTGAAAATAGGGACGACCAGATTGCGTTATACGAAAAAATTGTTGGCCAAAGTCTTTCTGTGCGGGCAACTGAAGATGCGGTAAAAGCCTTTAAAGAAGCAACAACGGAAAAACCTGCTAAACAAAAGACCAAGGAAACACCCAAATTTATAAACGATGGAGCTCAGGAATTGCTAGAACACCTTTCCGTTAAAGTGGCCATTAGCACTACAGGAAAATCGAAGGGTAAAATTACCATTCCATTTCATTCAGAAGAAGAATTCAAGCGAATTAAAAAGCTGATTACC
>Ga0209948_1000021_pt1 | contig 65727 bp, 46 predicted proteins | sample SalPonR2_C_D2_MG_FD_185709 | JGI IMG/M metagenome (GOLD analysis project Ga0209948, IMG submission 185709) | Salt pond soil microbial communities from South San Francisco under conditions of wetland restoration - Salt Pond MetaG R2_C_D2_MG... ... | reverse complement strand
TTTTCATATTCTCTTTTGCCTTTGTGTAAAAAGCTTTATAATCTGGGTGGATACGAATTTGAATTCCCTCTTTAAAGCCTCCATCTTGCGCCTTTACTTGTAAACGGCTGCCGTCTACGGCATTTTGTACAATTAATTGATTAGAGATAGCAACTGCCTGGTTAAGGGCAAGATGTAGTTCTCCGGTAATATTCAATCCTATTACCGTAATGGCTGTGTTTGGGTTGGCGTTTAATAGCTTGCCTATTTTTGCTAACTGCTCTTTAGAAGTTTCTAAGAGATCGCTTCCGAGTCCGTCCGCAAAGAAAAAATCCAATTTTTCCGATACGACTACGACACCGTCACTTACTTGCACTTTTGCATTTTCGCCTAAGGTCCGTTTGGCATTGGTAAGCACTACCAATGCGGTAGAATCTGCACTGGCAAAGCCACCTATAATACTTTTTATCTGTGCTTCTTTGCGCTCCAGGGTTTCCAAAGTCTTATTGATGTTAGCCGTGTTTTGACTAGAAAGGGTAGCAAAACTATTTAGGTTTTTCATTAAAGTAGCGTTGGCATCCTGTAATTCGGTAACCTGTGATTGGAGCTCCTCCGCTTTTTGAAGTCCAATCCTTTCACTCCGCTTTGCATCTGAAACAATGCGATTTACAGAATCCAACTGAAATTTTAATTCCTGATTCTGTGAAATTAATTCACTTTTCTTTTGTCCTTGAAGGGATAAACATCCTAAAAGTACAATTATGGAAAACACAACACTATTTTTCATACAATTATAAACGTCAATTTCTATTTATTTTTTCAATATCAGTTGAAATTATTTACCCTTTAGTTTTACCTCTAACCGAGGAGTTTTATCACTATTCAAATAATCCAAGCTCATTTCGGTTAAGGTGCGTACACCTAACAATAAATCGCTATCATCTATTTTAAAATCAGGCGTATGATGTGGAAAGGATTCTGTATTTCCTGGGGTCATCCCTCCTAAAAAGAAAAAGAATCCTGGAGCTTCCCTTTGAAAATAGGAAAAGTCTTCTGCGCCTGTAATCGCTTTTTGTATATGGACATTCCCTTCTCCGGCGACCCTCTTAACGGTAGGAAGCATTTGTTCTACGAGTTCTGGATTATTATATGTAATATCGGTTGCATCCTTGATTTCGCACGTGGCTTCGCCACCATACGCTTTTGCAATGGTACTTACCATTTCTACCATTCGTTTGTTCAGCTTGTCTTTCATGTCATAGTCCAGGGTTCTAATGGTTCCTATCATTTCTGCATCTTCTGGGATAATGTTGAAACGCACACCGCTACGTATTTTTCCAACGGTGATCACTGCAGCTTCATTTGTTAGTTCGGTTTCCCTACTAATAATGGTCTGTAGTCCATCGATAATTTTTGCACTTATTAAAATTGGATCTACGCCAGACCAAGGTTGCGAACCGTGACTTTGCTTACCTTTTACTTTAATAGTAAAACTTTGTGCAGCTGCCATAGTCCCACCAGATTTGTACCGTATAGTTCCTACTGGTGTTTGTGAATTTATGTGGAGTCCAAAGATAGCATCAACTTTAGGGTTTTGCATTACACCTTCTTTTACCATAAGCAACGCACCGCCTTCTTCTCCCGGTGGCGGACCTTCTTCAGCAGGTTGGAAAATGAATTTTACCGTTCCTTTAATTTTATCCTTATTCTTTGCCATTACCTCGGCCACTCCCATTAAGATGGCAGTGTGGGTATCGTGTCCACAGGCATGCATGACGTGCACTTCTTCGCCCATAAATTCTGAGGTTACAGTCGATTTAAAAGGAAGGTCGTTACGTTCCTTAACGGGAAGCGCATCTATATCTGCACGTAAGGCAACAACTTTACCCGGTTTATCACCTTTTAATAGCCCTACCACTCCTGTATGAGCAACACCGGTCTGGACTTCTATTCCCAAAGATTTTAAGTGTTTTGCAATTTTTTCAGCGGTCTTAAATTCACGATTGCCTAGTTCTGGATTTTGATGAATATCTCTTCTCCAATCAATTACTTTTTCTTCGATAGCCTCGTAATCTTTGTCCAAATTTGATTCTTGGGCAGTTGCGGTAGTTGCAAAAACCAATAATGCTAAACATCCTAGATATTTCATAGTGTTGTTTTAAAATTTAATTAATCTGTAATTATCGTTCTGTAATTGTATCAATGCCGTCATGGCTGAAAGAGAAATCTGTACTCCAGGGACGAGGTCTTCTTTTGGAAATCCCCTAGAAGCGCTGGACTGTCCGCAGAAAATAATATCCGCACCTGCATCCATTAACTCTTTTAATAATTTTTCATTTGGATTGTCTATGCCAAATTTTTCGTTGTAGGCTTTGGAATGGATTAAATCCTTAGAAGCTTTGTTATGCACTACTAAGGCGACTTTCAATTGCTCTAGAGGGACACCACTTTGTGCGTGCATGTTTAAGAACCTTGCCGCCGTTTCTAGATTAGCATTAAGAACTGCTGGGTCATCTGGCGAACTCATGATATCAAAAACCGCTTTGTACGTTGTTGATGTATCGGTCTTAAAGTCTGGTTGGGCGATATTCCAGACCTCTCCGTAATCCTCAAGGACAGGACCGGTTTTCTTAACTTGCGCCGTAATGCATGCGAAAAAGAATACCCCAAGAAGCAAGGAAATCTGATGTTTGTGTCTAGTGTTCATAAAATTTCTTAAAACCAAATGCTAAATATATTCAAATTGAAAGGAATAACCACTTATTGTTTATAAATCTGAAAAACAACATTTCTAGTATCCCTATATAATAGCTAAATTCACGGTCTAAAACAAAGATTAAATTGAGTACTTTCTTAGATGTATTGAACGATGCGCAGCGGAAGCCTGTATTGCATAAAGACGGACCACTGATGGTCATTGCCGGAGCAGGTTCCGGGAAGACAAGAGTCCTTACCTACAGGATTGCGTATTTAATGGAACAGAACGTAGATGCGTTTAATATTCTTGCCTTAACTTTCACCAATAAGGCAGCTCGTGAAATGAAAAAACGTATTTCCGAGATGGTGGGTGTCTCCGAAACCAAAAACCTCTGGATGGGTACCTTCCATTCGGTTTTTGCCAAGCTTTTGCGTTATGATGGAGATAAGCTAGGCTACCCCAGTAATTTCACTATATACGATACTCAAGACTCACAACGTTTAATTTCTTCCATCATTAAGGAAATGGGATTGGACAAGGATATTTATAAATACAAGCAAATCCAAAATAGAATATCCTCTTTTAAAAATAGTCTTATAACGGTAAAGGCCTATTTTAACAATCCCGAACTCATGGAAGCGGATGCCATGGCAAAACGACCTAGAGTAGGGGATATTTATCAGAATTATGTAGACCGCTGCTTTAAGGCAGGGGCAATGGACTTCGATGATTTGTTGCTGCGTACCAATGAGCTATTGACGCGGTTTCCAGATGTACTTATGAAGTATCAGGATAGGTTCCGGTATATTTTGGTAGACGAGTATCAAGATACCAACCATTCACAATACTTAATCGTAAAAGCATTGGCAGATCGGTTCCAAAACATTTGCGTAGTAGGGGACGATGCACAAAGTATTTATTCCTTTAGGGGTGCCAACATTAGCAACATCCTTAATTTTCAACGGGATTACGAGAATGTGGGGATGTATCGTTTAGAACAGAATTACCGGTCTACAAAGAATATTGTAAATGCGGCAAACTCCATCATTGCCAAAAACAAGGACCAGTTGGAAAAAGTGGTCTGGACCGCTAATGACGACGGTGCACAAATAAAGATCCATCGTAGTATTACCGACGCGGAAGAAGGTAGGTTCGTAGCCCAGTCTATCTGGGACCATAAGATGAATCAACAAATGCACAATGGGGAATTTGCGGTGCTATACAGAACCAATTCGCAGTCGAGGGCCATTGAGGACGGATTGCGTAAACGGGATATACCATACCGTATTTACGGCGGACTCTCATTTTATCAGCGAAAGGAAATCAAGGATGTCCTATCCTATTTACGACTTGTTATTAACCCCAAGGATGAAGAAGCGCTGAAAAGAGTAATTAATTTTCCAACAAGAGGTATTGGTCAGACTACGGTAGATAAATTGGTAGTTGCAGCCAACCACTATGGCAGGTCTATTTTTGAGGTTATGGAGAATATTTCTAAAATTGACCTTAAGATAAATAGCGGTACCAAACGAAAGCTAGAGGACTTTGTGACCATGATCAAAAGTTTTCAAATAATGAACGAGGGCGTGAATGCTTTTGAACTCTCCGAGCATGTTGCTAAAAAGACCGGAATACTGCTTGAATTCAAAAAAGACGGTACACCCGAAGGTATTGCCAAAATGGAGAATATTGAAGAGTTGTTAAACGGAATCAAAGACTTTGTTGAGGGACAGGTGGAAGTGGTAGATGCTACGGGAAGTATAAGTGAATTTCTTGAGGATGTTGCCCTGGCAACAGATTTGGATAAAGATACTGGAGATGATGACCGGGTAGCCTTAATGACCATTCATTTAGCGAAAGGACTGGAGTTTCCATATGTTTATATCGTAGGGATGGAAGAGGACCTGTTTCCCTCGGGAATGAGTATGAATACCCGTAGCGAATTGGAAGAAGAACGACGACTGTTTTATGTAGCCTTAACAAGGGCGGAAAAACAGGCATATCTTACTTACACCCAAAACAGATATCGTTGGGGCAAATTAATCGATGCCGAACCTAGTAGATTTTTAGAAGAGATTGATGAGCAATATGTCGAAAACCTTACTCCCGTAGATGGAGGGTATCGTTATAAGTCTTTAATAAATGCGGATATTTTTGGTGAAGTGGATAAAAGTACGCTCCGTCAAAACAAACCGAAAAAAGGGACTCCTCCTATGGTAGGCCAACCCAACAGTAATCAACTTAAAAAATTGCGTAAAATAAAGCCAGAGCTGTCCAAGCCTGTTGGGAACACCAATCAGATAGATCCTAACTTAGTGGAAGGTTCGGTAATTAATCATAACCGTTTTGGAAGGGGGCAAGTACTCAAAATTGAAGGTGCTGGCAATGACCGTAAAGCTGAAATAAAATTTGATCAAGGAGATGTCAAGAAATTGTTACTTCGTTTTGCCAAGTTAGAAGTGCTAATGTAAGCTGTAACCTTAATACTTGGTTTATTTTATCATTTTTTTGCTTAAGACAAACAACAAAATTTAACAGTCAATTCTAATAAAAAGCTATAAATTTAAGATACAGAAATTGAATATAGATTACATGAATCATAAGTGGAGTCCAGAAACCACTATAAAACGGGGAGAAACCGAAAATCCTTATGAGTAGGAAAAAAAATTAAATTAATGAAAAAATCAATTCTAAACTTTTTAGTAGTAGCAGCAATTTGTTTTTCGATGACTTCTTGTTACACATATACAGCAACCGTAGGTAATGGTGCTCAAACGGGCGTTGAAGTTAAAAAGGCAAATCATTTCTTGTTCTACGGATTAGCCGATGTGGGTAGCTCAGATGCAAAAGCAATGGCAGGTGATGCCACTGATTATGATATCACCATTACACATACGTTTGTAGACGGTCTTTTAAATGCGATTTCTTTTGGGATTTATTCTCCAACTACGACTATCGTAACAAAATAATTTTATATTGGTGCCTTCGGCTTACAAAGGCACCCATGTTCAATATACCTGACAATGCTAAAAAAATTACTATTAGTGGTAGGAATACTAATTTCTTTGTTCGCTTTGTTCTCTTTCCTCCAGTATATTTTTGATTATCAAAATTTATCGGAATATGGTAAGGGATACATCTGGGGTAAGCTATTGATGTTCTTAATAGGTATAGGTCTTATTTTCTTTAGCAGAAAAAAATCGAAGGATTTTTTAAAATAATGTTGGTTATGCCTACTTTTTCTTCGTATAATTTATAGTCCTTATTTTTTCTTATTAATCCGCTATGGCCATGTTTCTCTTCAATAAGCCTATAGTAACCTTATTTTAATGCGCTGTTTTTGTTATCTTGTTTTCTCAAAAGATAGCAGTGGCAGAATTTATCAAAATTTACGAGGAGAACCCGAATCCTAAGGAAATCAATAGGGTTGTACAGGTTTTGCGCAAAGGAGGACTAATCATTTATCCTACGGATACCGTATACGGCTTGGGATGTGATATAACAAATACAAAAGCCCTGGAAAAAATAGCACGGATCAAGGGAATAAAGTTGGCCAAAGCCAACTGGTCTTTTATTTGCCCCGATCTTAGTAATCTTTCTGATTATGTGCGTCAAATAGATACGGCAACTTTTAAAATATTAAAAAGAGCGCTTCCAGGTCCCTATACCTTCATTCTCCCGGGAAACAACAATTTGCCCAAAGATTTTAAAAAGAAAAAAACAGTAGGTATTCGAGTGCCGGATAATGCAATAACCAAAGCCCTGGTAGTGGCTTTAGGAAACCCTATCGTGTCTACCTCTATCCGTGATGACGATGATGTTTTGGAATATACTACAGATCCCGAACTTATATTTGAGAAATGGGAAAATTTGGTAGATGTGGTTATTGATGGCGGTTATGGCGGCAACGTGGGATCCACGATTATCGATTTATCCGATGGTTATCCTGAGGTCGTTCGTGAGGGTAAGGGGAGTTTGGATATTATCTGATTAACAAAGCTCACGTTTAAGCTCGGTTAATAGTGAAATATGCTTTAGGCTTTCTTCAATTGTTATAAGTTTTTCAATCAACAACTAGTTTCATCATAATAAGTTATTCATATCCTAGATTCGCTTAACGGCATAGAAAAAGGGTGCTTGAATATCAAGCACCCTTTTTTATTGTATTTTAAAGCCTAACGCCTATTTGTTTATCGCAGGATCTTTCATTCCTTCTTCGATCATGCTGTAGAACTGGTCAATTTTTGGAAGTACTACAATTCTAGTTCTTCTGTTTTTAGACTTTTCTGTAGCTGAAACCGGAATGTATTCCGCTCTACCTGCAGCTGTCATTCTTTTTGGATCTACATTGAAATCATTTTGCAAAATACGGACAACAGAGGTTGCACGCTTAACGCTTAAATCCCAGTTATCTAATAATGCACCATTTCTTCTGTAAGGTACATCATCGGTATGGCCTTCAACCATAAACTCAAAATCTGGTTTGTTATTTACCACTTTCGCTACTTTACCTAAAACTTCCTTAGCTCTTTTGGTAATGTTGTAGCTTCCACTGCTGAATAATAATTTATCAGAGATAGAAACAAAAACTACTCCTTTTTCTACGCTAATTTCAATATCCTCGTCGTCTAAGTTTCCAAGAACACCTTTTAAGCTCTGTACTAACGATAGGTTTACAGAATCTCTACGCGTAATGGCATCGTTTAATTTGCGAATAGTTAAATCCTTTTCTTGAAGACTCTCTAAGGATTTTTCTAAGTTTTCGGCACCTTTTGTGGTTAAGGTAGTAAGGTTGCCCATATTGTTTATCAATTCTTGATTATTTGCCTTCAAAAATGCATTCTGATCTTCTAAAGTTTGTAACCTAGAAGAAGCAGTGGCTTTTTCTTCCAAACAATCGTTTAACTTAACGGTTGCGGAATTTAATAAATCCTGTGTTTCCTTTTGTTTTGCCTCAAGGTCAGAATATTTCTTCTGTGATACACAAGAAGATAATAAAAGCGTAACACCCAGACATCCTAAAATGATTTTTTTCATAATTGTTTTCTATAATTAAATGATTGTTATTTACTACTTTTTGACCTAAGCCATATCAAATGTATATAATTTGTAATATGTTAATTGCCTATACTCGTTAATCTTTTACTAAAATGTTAAATTCTTTTATTCCATTTACGAAGTAAGACCATACTATGGACGTTGTGGTATGGTATTTTTGTAAAAAATTAGCTTTTTCCCGTTTCTTCAACATTTTAGGAATGTGTCGGTAGAAACTTAAATGTGCTCTTAAAATAGCGATACAGTGTTTAAATCTAAATTGAAATATAAAGCGAAGTGCAGCAATTCCGTCCAAGAGGAGCCTTATAAAAATAATAAGAAATGCTTTGCCCAAAGGGAGGTTCTTGATGATGGAAAAGAGAGAATTCCTGAAGTTTAAATAGGTCTTTTTTGGGTTCATATTGCTCAAGGTAGAACCACCAAGGTGATATACTTTTGAACCACCTACATAATATATTTTATATCCACTGTTTTTTGCTCTCCAACAGAAATCTACTTCTTCTTGGTGAGCAAAATAGTCCGTATCAAATCCGCCTAGCGACATAAAAACATCACTTTTAACAAACATGCAAGCACCCGTAGCCCAAAATATTTCCTTAGTATCGTTGTACTGTCCCGTATCTTGCTCTAAGTGCTGAAATATTCTGCCCCTACAAAACGGGTATCCAAGTTTATCTATAAAACCTCCGGCCGCACCGGCATATTCAAAATGGTCTTGTTTTAGTAAATCCAAGATCTTGGGTTGTATTACACTTGCATTAGGTAGCCGTTCAAAAGCTGCTAAAATGGGCTCTAGCCAATTTTCCGTGACTTCTACATCTGAATTCAGCAGACAAAAAATATCCGCTTTTACATGTTTTAAAGCATCATTATAGCCTTTGGCAAAACCACCGTTGCTACTATTCTGTATAAGTTGTATTGTAGGATAGTTCTCTTTTAAGAAGGAGATAGAATTATCTGTAGATGCATTATCCGCTACATATATTTCAGCATTGGCTGAATATTCCATAACCGAGGGTAAGAAACGCTCTAAAAGCACTTCTCCGTTCCAATTGAGTATGACGATGGCAATCTTCAAAACGATGGCAAATTAACGGCTAAATTCAGGAATCTCCCGCAAAAACTCATATTTTTCCTCTTTTATGCGCATCTGGCAATAAAAATGCTGCAATCCATTGGTGACCATTAAAAACGTGGCATCCAAATTAAAGTTGTATCTAGCGATTTGATCAAATGTGTTTTGATTTATTTTCACCTTGGGAGCTTTGCATTCTACTAACAAATGAATGCTGCCGTCGCTATTGAAAACAACGATATCGTATCTTTTTTTTAAACCTTTAACGACAATCTGTTTTTCAATGTTAATATGACTTATCGGATACTTTTTATCTAGAACAAGATAGTTTAGCACATGTTGTCGTACCCATTCTTCGGGAGTAAGCCAGACGAACTTTTTCCTAACCGGGTCAAAGATGAAGGGTTTATTTTGTTTATTTTTGAGCCTAAAGTTGTAGCTGGGAAATTGTAACGGTTGCATGACGCAAATTTCATCATTTTTTCTGAATGGACGAAGCATTACAAATCGTAAACGATATACGTAAAGGTATTTTAAAACCTATCTATTTTTTATATGGAGAGGAGCCATATTACATAGATAAGATTACTGATTACATCGCCAGTAAAGTGTTGACCGAGGAGGAAAAGGGATTCAATCAAATGGTGCTTTATGGGAAAGATGTGAGCATAGACGATATTGTAGGAAATGCTAAACGTTATCCTATGATGGCAGAAAAACAGGTGGTAATCGTAAAAGAAGCCCAGCACCTTTCCAGGACGATAGAAAACTTGGCTTCTTATGTGAAGAACCCTCAGTTGACTACTGTTCTGGTGATTTGCTATAAGTACAAAAAGCTGGATAAGCGAAAGCCACTATATAAAGCAGTAAAAAAAGACGGGGTAGTTTTTGAAAGTCAGGTATTAAGAGACTACCAAATCCCTGTATGGATTCAAAAAACAGGAAAGAACGTAGGATTTTCTATTCCGCAAAAATCGGCTATGCTCTTAGCGGAACATTTGGGTACCGATTTGGGTAGAATTGTTAGTGAACTGAATAAATTAAAGTTGATGCTGCCTCAAGGTATCGAGATTACTCCAACCCATATAGAGGAGTACATTGGTATTAGCAAGGATTACAATAATTTTGAACTTAAGAAAGCTATTGGCGAGCGAAATATACTCAAGGCAACCAAAATAATAACTTATTTTGGCCAAAACCCTAAGGACAATCCTTTTGTACTTACGGTGACCCTGCTAAATATGTTTTTCACCCAGTTACTGCAATACCATGGCCTAAAAGACCATTCACCAAAAAGTGTGGCGTCAGCGCTTCGGATAAACCCATATTTTGTGGACGAAATGCAAACCGCTGCTAGAAACTTTCCTATGAGAAAGGTAAGTAAGATCATATCACATTTACGGGAAATGGATTTGAAAAGCAAAGGTGTTGGAACCACACATAACAATCAGGCCGATCTATTGAAAGAGCTTTTGGTGAAGATTTTTTAACCGGTATCTCAGGAAAATTAGCCTTGTACTTATCTCTATCTAGAAATAACTATAGGTATTAAAACTAAAGTGTATTTATAAGATTAATAACAATTTCAGTTATTTACCTTTTGTCAATACTATACTTACCAGGTCCTAACAAGGCTATAGTTATAAAGGTAACCAAATATAAAAGCGCTTTCTCTTTAGATCCAAACGGGTCATCGCTGTGTGCAATAAACGCTGCGACCAACATAGTTATAGCCGTAGGTATGCTTGCTAATCTAGTTTTGTAACCTACAATTACCAAGATAGGACATATAAACTCACCAATCACGGCAAGGAATAGCGATGGAGTCGCTCCAATACCAATTGGATCACCGAATTCAAAGTCACCAGCAATAAGTTTCTGAAATTTTGGAAGGCCATGTGTAAGCATCATCACGGACATAGAAATCCTAAAAAAGGCAAGTCCAATGGCTTTTAGGGGGGAATTGTTCATATCGTCTTTTAATTAATTTGTTTAAAATTATCGATTTTTATTGTCTTATTTAAAATTATTTCTAATTGATCGATAAGCTCTCGGCTATTTGATTTATTGAAGTAGAGTGGTGGTTTTATTTTTAGCACGTTATCGTAAGGGCCATCTGTGCTGACTAGTATTAAATTCTCGCGTAAATTATTTTTTATGGTTTGTGCGAGATCGGTATCAGGGCTGCCATCTGTCCGTATCATTTCCACACCTAAAAAGAGACCACTTCCCCGTACATCACCTATTGCGCTATAATCTTCTTTAAGTGTCATTAATTGATTCTTGAGATAAGTGCCTACTTCAAGGGCATGTGCTTGTAATTGATCTTCTTCGATCACATCTAAAACGGCCTCCCCAATGGCACAAGAAACCGGGTTGCCGCCAAATGAGCTAAAAAATTCCATTCCATTATCAAAGCTATGTGCGATTTCACTTGTAGTTACTACGGCCCCGATCGGGTGTCCATTTCCCATAGGTTTGCCAAGGATTACCATATCCGGAACCACCTCGTACATTTCGTATCCCCAGAAATGGGAACCTAGTCTACCAAAACCTACTTGAACTTCATCACTAATGCAAATACCACCTTGCTCTCTTATTTTAGGATATACCTCCTTTAAATAGTTCTTTGCCAACGGAACTTGACCTCCACATCCAACAATCGGCTCTGCAATAAATGCGGCTATATTTCCGTGCTCCTCGGTAATCTGTTTTTTAGTGAGGTCAGAATAATAGATACCCGCTGTTAATTCTGTATCAAAACCGGAACCATATACTTTAGGCATGGGTGTCTGTAAAATATATTCCGCTTTTCCTTTTCCTCCTTTATGGTTGTATTTATAATGACTAATATCTATACCATTTTGTGTATTTCCGTGATAGCCATGTTCTAAAACCATCACCTTTTTCTTTCGTGTGTGGTTTTTGGCTATCCTCATGGCCAAGTCACTTGCCGCACTGCCAGAGTTAACAAAAAAAACCTTGTTTAGTTGAGATGGGAACTTGGATAATAACTTTTCCGAATAGGAAAGTAATTCTTCGTAAACATAACGGGTGTTGGTATTTAAACGCGCCATAGTCGTTTGGCCTGCTTTCACAACCCTAGGGTGGCAATGGCCCACTTGCATAATATTGTTATAGGCGTCCAGAATAGTATTACCGTCCGTATCGTACATAAATTGGAATGCTGAACGCGACATTTGAATAGGCTTCGAATAACTAAGGGAAAGTGCGCTACTTATAGTTTTATTTCTTCTTTGCAATTGATGTGCTACGGTGTGTTTTTCCGTTTCTTTGAAATTGCATACGATTCTAAATTCATCCTTAGCTAAAATAGGATTTATTCTAAGCCATTTTCGTAATAAATCCCATGCTGGTTGCTCGCTTATGGTAATATAATCGGAATCTGGTTTCTGTTTTTTGGTGTGGGCAGAGTTACAGACACTGGTACAGAGCCTAGCTGCAATTAAGTAATACAAGGCATCAAGCTCCACTTTTTGCAAGGGTAGCACTTGATTATAGGCCGATACCACAGTCGTTGCAATGGCTAAAGGATGTTCTTCCCCCATCATGATGTAAGTGAGGCCTATGGCAAGTTCATTGATGAGCCAGGAGTGACACATGTCTCCAAAGTCTATCACTCCGGTAACCTCTCCGTTGGTGGTAAGTATGTTCCAATCGTTGGCATCATTATGGATGACACTTTTCCTTAACACATGTTGAATAGGAATGATATGCTCTTGAAATTGAAGAAAAAAATACCGGACTAGATTTTGGTCTTTTGGGTCAGGAATAGCTTCTAGGTATTGGCTATTGTTTGGGAAATGTTTTAAATCCCAAAGTGTTTCTTTAGCCGAAATAACAGCGCTAAAATGTCCTTCCAGTGTTTTATCTATATGTGCTAAACTAGCGCCAAAAGACCGTTGTAACTTGTCATCTTTGGCAACTTCTGCTAAAAATTCTCCTTCTATAAAGGGTAAGAGTCTATAAATGAAGTCTCCAGCAATTGCGAAAGACAGATTTTCCACGGTGGGAATACTTTTTGGAAAATGCAAATGCTGTATTTGTAGCAATTTACTCGCTACGGCATCCTCTGCTTGTAAGATAGCGAGGGTTTTTTTCGCATACGGGTATTTTTTCAGAACAAAGGTCCCAGAATTCGTTGTAACCTTAAAATTGATACTGTCATAACCTTCCAAAGTTTTGAAGGAGCAGTTCTCCAGTCCGTAATAGTGCCCTAAAATAGAATCCATCTTCTGCTAATAATAATCTTTAACCATTAAAACTAATCTTGTCAATGGAAAAATAGTAACAATCAGTGTGATTGTTATGATAAATAGTCATAAAAGTATGTGTCCACAAAGTTTTATTGCTTATGCGTGGGCCGTTAAGACGATAAGAAAAGAACGAATTATATAATCACGATTATCTCAATTTTGGATAGTCTTGCGGATTCACTTCGTGCATAATACCGTATACTTTTTCAAAAATGTCCTCTGCATTGGGTTTGGAAAAGTAGTCTCCGTCGGTACCATAAGCGGCCCTATGTGCTTGAGCCGTCAAGGTCTGAGGTGCGCTATCCAAATAGCCGTAGCCTTGTTGTTTTTCTACTATTTCATTTAGCAAGTATGCGGCACATCCACCTGGAACGTCCTCGTCGATAACCAAAAGTCGATTTGTTTTCTGAACACTCTTTACCACATCATGGTTGATGTCAAAAGGCAATAAGGTCTGTGCGTCTATGACTTCTGCATCTATCCCTACCTCTAGCAGTTCCTTTGCTACTTGTTCCACTATTCTGAGCGTGGAGCCATAGGAAACAAGGGTGATATCCGCTCCTTCCTTTATCGTTTCTACCACGCCTATTGGAGTACAGAATTCACCTAAATTGCTGGGTTTAGCTTCTTTTAAACGATAACCGTTAAGACTTTCTATGACCAATGCTGGCTCATCACTTTTCATTAAGGTATTATAAAATCCTGCTGCTTGTGTCATGTTTCGTGGTGCTAAAATATACATGCCACGTAATAGGTGTATCAATCCTCCCATTTCTGAACCGGAATGCCATATCCCTTCCAGTCTATGACCACGTGTTCTTACAATCAGCGGTGCTTTCTGCTTTCCTTTAGTACGGTATAACAGTGTTGCCAAATCATCCGTTAGGGAAGACATAGCATAAAAAATATAGTCTAAATATTGAATCTCTGCAATGGGTCGTAATCCCCTCATTGCCATGCCTATTCCTTGACCGATTATGGTAGTTTCCCGTATGCCGGTGTCCGCTATTCTAGTACTACCATACTTTTCCTGTAAGCCTTCCAATCCTTGATTTACATCACCGATAGCGCCTGTATCTTCTCCAAAAACCAAGGCATTGGGATAATTTTGGAAGAGCTGGTCAAAATTGTCCCGCAATATAACACGTCCGTCCACTTTTTCTCCATTAGTATCGTATCTAGGAGGAATAGGACTGATATTGGTGGCCCTATTTTCATTTGGGCTGTATAAGTGCGAACTATATTCTGGCTGGGACTTGGCAAGAAATTTTTCTACCCAGGTTACCAAAGCTTGTCGTTCGGGCGTTGATTCTCCTAAAAGATACCGTAGTGCTTTTCTGGAAGTTATGGCCAAATCTTTTAGTATCGGTTCTTCAACCGCTATAAGATCATTTTTTAATTTTATTAGAAAGTTCTTGTTAGGACTTTTAGATGCCGCCGCATGCAAAAGTTGAACGAGGCTTTTTTTGGCTACAATATTCTCCTGCAAGAATTCTGCCCAGGCTTGTTTTTTCGCTTCTCGCACCGTCCGCTTTATCTGTTTCTCCAAATCTTCCAATTCTTCGGCAGTGGCAATTCCGGATTCCAAAATCCATTCTTTAAATCGTTTGTTGCAGTCATTATCGCGTTCCCATTCCAATCGCTTATCGTCCTTGTAGCGCTCGTGGGAACCCGAAGTGGAGTGACCTTGGGGTTGGGTAAGTTCGGTTACATGGATAATTACAGGTACATGTTCCTGCCTGGCAATATCCGAGGCATTTTCATAGGCGTGCATTAGTGCCGTATAGTCCCAACCTTTTACTTTTAATATTTCGTATCCCTCATGTTCTTCATCGCGCTGGAATCCTGACAATATTTTAGAGATATCCTCTTTTGTGGTATGGTGTTTTGCCGGCACTGAAATTCCATATTCATCGTCCCAAACACTAACGACCATAGGCACCTGTAATACACCTCCAGCGTTTATAGTTTCCCAGAACATACCTTCACTAGTACTGGCATTGCCAATGGTTCCCCAAGCCACTTCGTTTCCGGCATCGGAGAATTTGCTGCTGTCCATTTCGCGCTCCTTTCTGTATACTTTGGAGGCTTGTGCTAGGCCAAGGAGTCTTGGCATTTGTCCTGCGGTACAGGATATATCCGCACTGCTATTTTTTTGTTTGGTTAAGTTTTTCCATGTTCCATCCTCGTTTAAGCTGTAGGTAAGAAAATGACCTCCCATCTGTCGACCACCGCTCATGGGTTCCATTTCCATGTTCGTGGTAGCATAAAGTCCATGAAAAAAATCTTTTGGTCCCAAAAGTCCCAAAGCCATCATGAAGGTTTGGTCCCTGTAGTAACCACTCCTGAAATCCCCATCCTTAAAAGCTCTGGCCATGGCCAATTGAGGTAGTTCCTTACCATCGCCAAAAATTCCAAATTTAGCCTTGCCGGTAAGTACCTCTTTTCTCCCTAAAAGACTACAGGCCCTACTTATAAATGCTGTTTCGTAGTCTTGAAGTATTTGCGTCTTAAAATCTTCAAAGGAAATGTCGTTGCTAGTTTTGGAGGAGACGTTCATAGGCTATATGGTGTTGTTGCAAAAATACTTAAACAAAAGCGTTTTAGCAATGATACAACGTCAATATTGGTTGTTATATTACCAGTTTTAGCAACAAATAATTATATTATTGTTAAAAATTGCGTAATAATAGTCGCTTTTGTTGCGGATATGAAACTTAAAACCAAGTTCTTGTAAACAATCCCGTAAGCGTCCTAGGACTTACCGTAATGATAAAACGGATTTTTTCACCGTAGTTGGGTTGGCCAATTTCCCATCCATTGTTGGATTGAACAGGAAAATAAAGTTCAAAGAAATCCGTCACGAGATTTAAACGAACACCGGAATCATACACGAATTTTGCTTTTGATCCCGAATTTTTCACTAAACCGGCATCTCCATACAGTTCTATCCATCGCCAAAGGTTAAAACTGGTATTAACGGTGGTCATCCAATTATCTGAAAAGCGGTATTCTTCATCTAAAAAGGATTTAAAACCGCCCTCGGCAATGATAAGCTGCTGGCTGTAAATTCCGGAGTCTTCGGACTGACCCAAATAGTTGTAATCAAAAAGGTAGTTCGTTGGTCTATCCAAGGCAAAATTAAAGAAATTGGTATCCGTATTGTTACTCAAAAACTTACCCGCAAAAAACCGGAGGTTAAATTGTCTGTTGCTTTCAAAAAGCTTTCGGTACTCGTATTCGAAAGCTATCTTACTAAAATTACCGGCCAGTTGAAAATCTACAGACCATGAATTGTAATCAATGATTCCATTATGTCTGTTCAGATACCGAGCATTGAACACACTGTAATCGGGATTTTCCGAATCGTTGGCCAAATCTTCAATACTTTCATCAAAATCTCTTAGGATGTTGATATACCTAAAGGTTAAAAACTCACGTTTATCAGATCGTAAATCGTCAGGTCTCCAACCAAAACTAAGAGAAGGAGTTACCGATGTTGCCCTGGAGTTTACATTAAAATGAGAGGTAGAAGCGCTTAACCCATAGTTAGAGACATAGAGTCCGGTTTTGTTCAAGTATTTACGATAGTTGAACTTGCCATACCCAACGAAAGCTTTTTCCCTAAAGGAATAGGAGGGTGCAAAATCATATACAAAAGGACGTTCCAAAAACGTTTTATTATAGAGCCGCATACCTGGTGCCCAACCGTCATAAATATTAAAGTTTAATACAGGAACGTAGAACACTTGGTTGTAATTGGGATTTTCGGTGTCCTTAAAGAAGGTAAAGTGTAAATTCTTATTACTTGAAAGAAAACCACCCAGTGATTTCCAGTTATCACGCTGATTGAATTCTGGTATTTTTTGGTCGTAATTAAGTACTAATTTGTCCTCCTCCTTATTGGGTATAGTAAACGTTTCCAACTCCTCAATGTCTGTAAACCAGTATTTAGAAATTACCGTATCATTTTTAAGACCGAACATGGATATAGGGACATTTGTCCCTTCTTTATTTTTAATACTAACAGCTAGGGAGTCCCCAAGTTTTTCTACTTTTTTAATTTTAAAATCGATTCGGCTATCGGATGCTACATATTCCTTAAAAAACCAATTGATGTCATCCGTGGTCGCTCTTTTTAGAATGGACTCAAAATCGTTAACGCTTACCTTGTTTAACTGATAATACTTAAAAAAGGTCTTAATACTTTGATCTACTTTTTCTTTACCAATGTAATTTGCCAAATAGGCAAGGCCGAGGCCTGCTTTGTACTTATTGGCTATCTTTTGATTGAATTTGATAAGTGAATCGTTTCGTACGGTCAAGGCCTGATCCCTGTTACTCCTTGCCATGAGGTTATACAGGAAGGCATATTGATCATTGAAATCCATTTTGGCCATATTAAAACTGCGTAGGCCCCAAATGCGCGATAAGTTTCCAAAAAGTTTTTGATCGGGATAATATTCTTCCACATAGGCAATCATAAGGTAGTTGGCAATAGCGCTGTTGAGCCACTGTTCGCTCCTAGGGTTCAAAAACAGGGTTTCCTTGAGCATGCTGTTCAACGCTGTTTTTAAAAACTTCATTTCAAATTGAAATTGCTGCTCGTAAGGTCTTAAGAAAGAGGGTAATAGATTAAGACCAAATAATGGGTCTTTGTTATAATCCAATTGACTCACTAGTAGTTTTTGGTGTGGGTAGTCCCCAAGATTTGCATGAATAAAATCAGTTATTCTATTGATGCTTATCATTTGCTCAACGGGATTATAACGCGGTGCGGATATATCCGTTTCTATAGTTACCGTGGGCGTTATATAGGTTTTGAAATCTTTTGTAGTTCTGAGAATAAGTTCGGCACTCTTTTGTTTTTCCCCTGTAATTTGTGCGAATTGACCATTAGGAAATTTAGATTTTTTGTTTTTGCTTAAGTTCGTGCTTAAAAACAGACTGTCCGGATATTTGAAATCGATTGTTGTTTTGGTAATATTCGTATATAGGTCTTCTAAGTCCTTATTGGAGTACAATCGCCATTTACCGTCGTATACTGCAGGGGTGAGGTACCAATCCTTTAGATAGTAATTGCCCCTGTTGTCGTACCCGTACGTAGTAAATTTATCCGAGGGCAGCTTCACTTTATAGGTAATGAATATTTTGGTCGAATCTTCGGGCGCCAAGGATTCGTTTAAGCGCACTCGTATGATATCTTCCCCATCGGTTCGTTCCCACTGCAGACCCTTATATTTATCGTCTACGACACTTATAATAGTGGTGTAGCCACGTTCGCTATCCTTTGCAAGGTGAAGACTTTTTTTAAACTCCTGTGCAAAGCGCTTGGCCAACCCTGTGTTCTTTTTAGCGTAGGCATTGGCCCAGTCGTTAAAGTATAGCATGCCAAGGTTATACCGCGAGTCGTTATAGTAGGTAAATTCCTGTTTAATATCCAGTTCCTTGGTATACTCGTTTAAGTTTACCGAAAGTTTTGTTTCGTATTGGGCCAAAACAGGTACGCTCACCACTAAAAATAGCAGTAAGCCGAGTGTTTTGGTATAGTAGGGAAACGTTTTCAAAGGATATTTTAGAAGTTTGGACTTAAGGTGTGTCCCTTGTAGAATGCATCAATAATTTCTACCACTTCGTCTGGTGTATCTACAATTTTTATCAAGTTCAAATCCTCTGGACTAATGGTACCATGGGTTAACATTGTGTTCTTAATCCAGTCTAGAAGGCCGGTCCAGAATTCACTACCTACAAGGATAATCGGAAATTTTCCAATTTTATGCGTCTGTATCAATGTCATGGCTTCAAACAGTTCGTCTAAAGTACCAAAACCACCGGGCATGACCACAAAGCCTTGGGAATATTTTACGAACATTACTTTTCTTACGAAGAAGTAATCAAAATCCAGACTTTTATCGTCGTCTATATACGGATTGTCATGCTGCTCAAAGGGAAGGTCTATATTTAGCCCTACCGATGTGCCACCGGCTAAATTTGCTCCTCGGTTCCCTGCTTCCATAATGCCTGGGCCACCGCCTGTGATAACCCCGTAGCCCGCCTCTGCAATATTTTTGGATATTTCTACGGCCAATTTGTAATACTTGGCGTCTTCCTTGGTACGTGCAGAACCAAATACAGATATACACGGTCCTATTTTGCTCATTTTTTCAAAACCATTGACAAATTCACCCATAATCTTAAAAAGGGCCCAAGAGTCATTGGTCTTAATTTCGTTCCAACCTTTATGATGTTTTTGTGATCTCATATATTTTTAGCTAATTCCAAATTTGAGTATAAATGTTTTTATAATTTTCCCAAAATTGGTTTATTTCATATTCATTTCCTTTCTCAAAAACGCTGCCGTATAACTTTTCTTGTCCTTACAAATTTCCTCAGGTGTTCCTTTGGCCACCAATTGTCCGCCGGCACGGCCACCTTCGTAACCAATATCGATCACATGATCTGCCAGTTTTATGACGTCCAGATTATGCTCAATGACCAAAACGGTATTTCCTTTGTCCGCCAGTTTGTTCAAAACGTCCATCAAAACCCGAATATCTTCAAAATGAAGTCCCGTAGTGGGTTCGTCCAAGATATAAAATGTATTGCCCGTATCCCTTTTAGATAGTTCAGTAGCCAGTTTTATACGTTGTGCTTCCCCACCAGATAGTGTAGTGGACTGTTGGCCTAAGGAAATATAGCCTAAGCCAACATCCTGTATGGTCTTTAACTTCCTATGGATTTTAGGTATCAGTTCAAAAAAAGCAACGGCTTCATCTATGGTCATTTCCAAAACATCTGCGATGGACTTGCCTTTATAGCGAATTTCTAAGGTTTCCCTGTTAAAGCGTTTTCCGTTACAGGTTTCACATTCTACATAAACATCCGGAAGAAAATTCATTTCAATGACCCGGAGACCACCTCCTTGGCAGGTTTCACATCTACCACCTTTTACATTGAAGCTAAACCGTCCGGGTTTGTAACCACGAATGGCCGCTTCCGGCGTTTTGGTAAACAAGGCACGTATTTCACTGAACACCCCGGTATAGGTTGCTGGATTGGAACGCGGGGTGCGACCAATGGGCGATTGGTTGATGTCTATGACCTTGTCTATATGTTCCAGCCCTGTAATCTTTTTGTAAGGCATAGGTTTTTTAACGCCATTAAAATAGTGAGCGTTCATAATGGGGTATAGGGTCTCGTTGATCAGGGTAGATTTACCACTGCCGGATACGCCCGTTACGCCGATCATTTTCCCTAGTGGAAACTCCACTTTTACGTTTTTTAAATTATTCCCCGTACAGCCGGAAAGCACTATTTTTTTGCCGTTGCCTTTTCTTCGTGTTTTGGGTACTTCTATTTCTTTTACTCCGGTGATATAATCTGCCGTAATCGTATGTACATTTTTGAGCTGCTCCGGGGTGCCTTGGGAAATAATTTCTCCCCCATGCTTCCCCGCTTTTGGTCCAATATCGATTACATGGTCTGCACATAAAATCATATCCTTATCATGCTCTACTACGATAACCGAGTTGCCAATATCGCGTAAGGATTCCAAAGATTTAATCAAACGGGCATTATCGCGCTGGTGCAGTCCAATACTGGGCTCATCCAAAATATAGAGTACACCTACAAGCTGTGAACCTATTTGGGTGGCCAAACGAATGCGTTGTGCCTCACCACCAGAAAGCGATTTAGAACTCCTGTTCAACGAAAGATAATCGAGGCCAACATCCAATAAGAAACGAATACGCGTACGGATTTCCTTTATAATTTCGCCCGCAATCTTTAATTGGTTCCCCTCCAGTAGCTCTTCTAAATTTTCAAAAAAATCCGCTAGTTCAGAAATATCCAAATGGGCTATTTCGGCGATGTTCTTATTGTCTATTTTAAAGTTCAGAGATTCTTTTCGTAGTCTAGCCCCGTCGCAAGTAGGACAGGTAATCTTGTCCATATACTCCTTTGCCCATCTTTTGATGGAAGTAGATTCTGCAGCCTCAAACTGACTCTTTATAAAATTGGAAATACCCTCGTAATCTATTTTATAGGTACGTTTTACGCCTAAGGCCTTTGAATCGATTTCAAAACTTTCGTTGCCACCGCGCAACAATACCTCCATCGCTTCCTTTGGAATCTTGTCTATGGAGTCCGTTAGTTCAAAATTATAGCGTTGTGCAATGGTCTCTATCTGTTTAAAGGCCCAGGATTTTTTGTATTCGCCCAAGGGCGCAATCCCACCGGCTTTAATGGATAGTTTTTTATTGGGAAATATCTTTGCTTCGTTTACCTCGTATACATGTCCCAGACCGCTGCAATTGGGGCACATCCCTTTTGGTGAGTTGAACGAAAAGGTATTGGGCTCGGGAACAGGGTAGGAGATACCCGTGGTAGGGCACATAAGGTCCCGACTAAAATATCGGGGTTCCGCGGTGCCCTCTTCCAGAATCATCAACACGTTGTCGCCACTGTACATAGCGGTATTTATGGTCTCTGAAATACGTTTGTGCAAATCTTCCGTTTCTACCACTTTTAAGCGGTCTATAACGATTTCTATGTCGTGGGTTTTGTAACGGTCCACTTTCATGCCCTTAACAATATCCTTAACCTCACCATCTACCCGCACTTTCACAAAGCCCTGTTTGGCAATCTGCTCAAAAAGCTCTCTGTAATGCCCTTTTCTGGATTTTATAATGGGAGCGAGTACGTTTATTTTTTTGTCCCTGTAGGATTCAATAATCAATTCCTTAATCTGTTCGTCGCTGTAACTTACCATTTTTTCGCCTGTATTATAACTGTGCGCATCTCCGGCACGGGCAAAAAGCAAGCGTAAAAAATCGTAAATTTCCGTTATCGTGCCCACGGTGGACCGGGGCGACTTGGAGGTCGTTTTTTGCTCAATGGCGATAACGGGCGAGAGTCCGTCTATTTTATCCACATCTGGGCGTTCTAAACCGCCTAAAAACTGCCGGGCGTAGGCCGAAAAGGTTTCTATATACCGCCGTTGGCCTTCCGCGTAAATGGTATCAAAGGCCAAGGAAGATTTACCGCTACCGGAAAGGCCCGTAATCACTACCAATTTCTCCCTTGGTATGGTAACATCGATGTTTTTAAGGTTATGAACGCGAGCGCCCTTCACCTCTATATTTTCTTCGTAATTGATCATGGTTCATAGCAAAGTGCAAAAGTACAATAATGACTGCGAATTACGAATTGTGGGAAGGTTGTGTTTTTTGGTTGATCTACGATAAAGTTATAAGTCTATGGCTTCTGATACTGCGGTTCAGGTACAACTATTTTTGATATTAACAGAAATTTTGTTGCCATGTATACTTTTATTTTTCCAATACCGTGTATTCAAATTGTTGTAGGACTTTTTGAACGTATTATCTAGAAAATGCTCATGACTCCCTTAAAATTGTATGTTGGACCATGGTTTTTAATAAAAAAACCCTGTTAAAATAACTTAACAGGGTTTTCTAATACATGTTGTGATTAATTAATCTCCTTCGCTTAGCGAAAAACTACCGTCCCCCTTAAAGTCGGAGACTGTAATATTTACGGTCCATATACCTGAAGCGCCTGATGAAGTAACGCCACCTATCGTATCTGGCTCCGTGTTTCCATCAATGGTACTGTCAAGTACCGTAGTTCCTTCGGAATCCTCAACAGTAATTCGAAATGTACCCTCAGTAAGCGCTGTAATGTCTGCATTATAGTCTGCTGTATTGAGGTTGTTATTCCAGATAAAGGAGCGCGTTGCAGAGCCCCCATTTCCGGTAAAACTGGCATCTATATCTCCGTTAAAATCTGAACGATCACCAACGAGCAGGGTACCGTTTACGGTTACATTGGCAAAGGTGTCATCATCTTTACTACAACTGACAATTAAGACAAGGGTAAGCGATAACATAGCATTTTTTAAAAATCTTAGGTGTTTCATAATTTTTATTTGGGTTATAATTTCAAAAAACGGCAAGAGAGATAATAAATTATATTAAAACAAATTATTAATTACATAAGAATATCTAATACATAGAATTTTAACTCTTTGCTTTATAGGCTTAGCTAAAGATCATAGCACAAATTGGAGGAGGCTTAAAGTAACATCACTATTTTCAAGGTTATGCACACAAGCGCATTTTACGACTATATTTTATACGTAATTGATCATATATAAGAGCACCGATGAAAACGTACAATAATGAGACCTATTTGGGAATTGTAGTTGTCCTGTGTTTTTTGGTTGTTGATGGATTGGGTTATTGAAAGTTGCTTTAGAGTGCTTTAGTCGCAGGGTAGCTTGTTCTTTTGCGTTTTGTCCTCATATAGACTCTAGGTAGTTGTATAGGTTACACTTTACGTATAGAAATACTCGCCAAAATGATAATTATGTTCAAACTTTATGTCGCTCAACATAAAACTGGTGGTAATGAATTATGCAATACTTTTATTGGGTTATTTTGTGAACTCATTTATGGAATCAGTTTCAATATTATTTTTGTATTGCATGAACTTCTTTAGCATAGGATTTAGAATAGAATCATGACTATGGAGAAGGTTTATCACTTGGTAAGGGTCATTCACAATATTGAATAGAAACTTTGGCTTCTCGCCTCTATCAAGGATTAATACCCAGTCGCCATCTCGAATGGCCCATTCATTAATGGGGTCATCTTGCCCCTCCATATCTATAGTCCATATCATTGGCCTTCCACGATCAATGTCTTTCCCTTTCATAGTGTTTACTATGGACTGACCATCAATCTCCCGGTCAGTCGGCAAGTCAAAATCCATTAGTTCTGCCAATGTTGGTAGCCAATCCAAACCATATACTGGGGTGTGAGATATTTGTCCGGGTTTAATCATTTTAGGGTATCTTACTATTGCTGGAACACGTATTCCGCCTTCAAACAAATTGTCTTTTCTACCTCTTAGACCTCCCGTTTCACCAGCCATGTTAAGTTCCCAGGGTTTTCTTGCTTCACGTGTTACAGGGCCATTATCTGAAGTTAATATTACAATGGTATTGTTCAACTCACCTAACTTTTCCAGTCTCGCCATGATCTTGCCCACTTGAGCATCAACAAAACTAATATTGGCGTAATACTCTCCCTGACCCCTATATGGTTGGTCTACCCAGTCCCAGTGGTATAGGTCAGGGTTATTTTTAGCGGATTCAGTTATATAGTCACTATACATCTTAAGGTATTTTTTTGGCGAAGCAATAGGGGTGTGAACTTCAGAGAAGGGTACATAAAGGAAAAATGGATTTCCTTTTTCGTGGTTATCCAACCAAGAAATAACCTCATCAGACACTAATTCTCCACTGAATTTTTCTGTGTCACCAATAGGCTTTCCATTACGCCAGAAATTATCTGGATACATCTTGCCATGGCGGAGCGTTCCGTCGGTGGGTTTGGTTTCAATCTTCTTATTTTCCACCCAACCACCCGGTATAATAAAGCTATAATCAAATCCCATATCTTTTGCTTGAGGCTGATCAGTCATCTCGGCACCACCGTTTAGATGCCACTTTCCCATCACAGCAGTTTCATAACCTTTTCCCTTTAACAAGTGAGCAAGTGTAATTTCATTTTTTCCTATATGTATATTCGAGCTGGCTGGAATCCAAGAACGGATACCCGTGCGATACGGAGTACGTCCGGTTAGTAGGCCAGCACGCGATGGCGAACACAACGGAGACGGTGCATAATATTGAGTGTACTTAATACCATCACGAACTAGTTTGTCAATATTTGGTGTTTTTACGATCTGATGACCGTAGGAAGCTAAATCACCATAACCAAGATCATCTACTAGTATTAAAAGTAAATTTGGAGTCTCTTTAATTGTTTGATTGGAATTGACATTACAAGCTGTTAATAAAATAGCTGTCATCGCGCAAACAACAGCTACTAATACTCCAAACATTTTTGAATTAAACTTTATCACTGGATGTATATTTATTTGTTGATAGTTATCATGTTGTGTACTAAATGAGGTCTCCACAATTTTTAAAGCATAAAACCTAAAGTTTGGATAAGTAGCCTTTCAATTCCATTTTATCGATTTTTAGAAAAGCTCGTAGCCTAAAAACGCTAGTCACTATTCGGAAATTGGGTTTTTTACAGCTCAACAACAAAAGCTTAGGTCTGGTGCATGTGTTTACAACTCCATAAAATCATACTAATTTTTTCGTTGTGCCTTAATAAAGACGTCAATGTTATCTGGTCTTTCGTTCACAAAGCGTAGGGAGGTGCGTCCATCTTCGGTTGGAGCAATTACTGCAGGGATGGAAGAGGTGGTCAAGAACCAACCCTCAGGTAATACTACGGTATTTCGGTTTCGACCAAAACTCCGGTCCCAGACCAGTTGATTCTTATAGATGGTGTAGCGTTTTGGGTCCGTATAGGTTTCGGTAATGCGCAAGCGTTTGGATGCGCCTTCTGCTACGGCATCAAACCAAATGGCAACCACTTCGGTATCTGCTTTAACTTCCGAACCAATATCAATACCACGTTTTGTAATGGCATCCCCGATAAGCGTTTCTACTTGTAGCTGTTCTCCCGTATCCAAAATTACGGCAGACGGGTTGGAGGCTTTGCTGCCAGCTCTCACCACATTAATGTAACGGTCTACACCTGTGCGCGTCTCCGTATAATCGTGGTATAATAGAAAGGAACTCGTTTCAGGTTGCTGTAGGAAATAGGTGATATCCCGGTCTTGGAAGGCCCGCTCGGTAAAGGTGTAGCCTAGTCGCGCGGTAGAGGCATCCCTGCCGGTACCTGTACCAGGGCTGTACGGTTCTTCGGCTATTATATTTATCTCCGTAATTGCCGGTAGCGGTTTGGCTTTGATCACCAGCGGAACCGCAGCGGGACTTACATTCATAAAACTCACTTTTATACGGGCATCTCCGGTAAGGTCCACTTGCGAAGGATAGTTGCAATGGGTGATTTCATATCCTTTTGGCAATACGATGCTGTTGCGTTTGATGCCCAAGGTTCGGGAAAATACTAGGGCTCCATCTTCGGTAAAATAGCTGGCCGGGTCGGTATAGGTTTTATCAATACGAATTCGCGCTTGTCCGCCTTCCGGAACGGGTCTCGCTAAGGTAATTTGAAGATAATCGGTATCCTCCGATGCAGAGGATAGCCCGTTTTGTTTTGCGGTTACATTATCCACGATTTGCCATTGGAGTTCTTCTCCAGAAAATAGGTCCCAAACAGTGTTGACGACATGTTCGCTACCCCGCCTTAGGGTATTCCAATAATAGGTGCTATTTGCCGCAGTAGCGCTTACGTCATATATAATCCGGAAGGAATGACTCTCTGGCTCCAGTAATTCGTATCGGGTATAACTATCGGTCTGCGTTTGTTGCGCTTGAAAACATATCGTCGAAAAAAATAGGAGTAGGATAGCAGCACTACATTTTGAAGAATAGGTGTTGGTTGGCATATGCGTTCAGGTTTGGAATGGATTATCGTTCTCCCCCGAAGATATGCAAAGTTTCCGTGTGATGCACTTACTTATCCGTACGCTTCCTTTGGTACACCTCTTAGGTGCAAAGTGCAAAAGCCTGCTTGGCAATTTCCAATTCCTCGTTGGTAGGAATGACCAGAACCTTCACTTTTGCAATGTCGGTACTAATTTCACGGAGCACGGATGATCTTTGTTCATTTTTAGTATCGTCCAGCGTAATACCCAAAAAGTCCATATCGCTACAAACCAGTTTTCTAAGCACAGCAGAGTTCTCGCCGATGCCAGCGGTAAAAACGATGGCATCCAACCCATTTAAAGCGGCTGAATAAGCACCAATATATTTTTTAATAAGGTAGGCGTTCATGTCCAAGGCGAGTTGGCAATCACGATTTCCATTTTGCGCTTTAGTCTGGATGTCGCGCAGGTCGCTATAGCCCGTGAGACCAAGCATACCGCTTTTTTTTGTGAGCAATGTATTTACCTCGTCCAAAGAATAGCCGAGTGCATGTACCAAGTGAAAAATTACGGCATGGTCTATATCGCCACTTCTAGAGCCCATGATAAGTCCGTTACCCGGGGCAAAACCCAAACTATGGTCCATGCTCTTGCCGTCTTTGATTGCCGTAATGCTGCAGCCATTGCCCAAATGAATGCTCAACACTTTGGCGGAAGGTTTGTTGAGGTAGGTAATCGCTTTTTCCGATACATACTTATGGCTGGTGCCGTGAAAACCGTAGGCCTGAATGCCATGTTCCTGGTACAAAGCGTTGGGAATGGCATATTTACGGGCCTTTACCGGAATGGTCTGGTGGAAGGCCGTATCAAAAACCGCTACCTGTTTGGCATTGGTAAACAATTCTTCCGAAATGGTAATACCTTCCAAATTATGTGGATTATGTAAGGGCGCAAGGGTGGAAAACTCCAGGATTTCTTTTTTAACGGCAGGGGTAATCAGGGTAGTGGCAGAGAAGGAATCGCCCCCATGTACCACACGGTGTCCTACGACATCAATCTCATCGTTATTTTGTATGACTCCGTCTACAGGATGTAATAATATAGCCGCTATTTTATTTAGTCCGTCTTTATGCGTTTTAATAGCCCTTTCTTGTTTTATGGATGCTTTAGCTGACTTGTAAGTGAAGACCGCTTTGTCCGAACCGATACGCTCTACCATCCCGGAACAAACGACAGTTTCTGTTGGCATTTGTATGAGTTGGAATTTTATGGAGGAGCTTCCGGCGTTTATGATGAGGATGTTCATGGTTTCGTAAGTTGCTTCAATTTACTGTCAGTTCGAGTGGTTGAATTTCCGATTTTTCATCGGAAAGGCAAGCGTATCGAGAACCTTTTTTGATTGGAGACTGTTCTCGATACACTTTAGTTTCCTCGCTGCGCTGCGGAGCAAAAGCACTCGAACAGACAATCCACTTCTAACTACATACTACCCGCTGGTTAAAGTCCTTCCGCCTGTATGGCCGTTATCACTACGGTGTTAAAAATATCATCTACGGTACAGCCACGGCTTAAATCGTTTACAGGTTTGTTGAGTCCTTGTAGCATGGGGCCTATAGCCAAGGCACCGGTTTCACGCTGTACCGCTTTATAGGTGTTGTTTCCGGTGTTAAGGTCTGGAAAAATAAATACGGTCGCTCTTCCGGCTACTTGGGAATCCGGTAATTTGCTCATGCCTACTTTTAAATCTACCGCAGCATCGTATTGGATAGGCCCTTCAATTTTTAAATCGGGCCGTTTTTGTTTCACGAGTTCAGTCGCTTTGCGTACACGGTCTACATCTTCCCCAATCCCAGATGCACCAGAGGAATAGGATAACATAGCAATACGTGGTTCTATACCAAAAGCGGTGCTGGTATCCGCAGAGGAAATTGCGATTTCTGCCAATTGTTCCGCATTGGGGTTCGGGTTAATGGCACAATCGCCAAAGACCGTAACCCTATCTGGGAGGCACATAAAAAAGACGGAAGAAACCAACGAAACCTCAGGTTTAGTTTTTACAAATTGCAAGGCTGGCAGTATGGTATGCTGTGTAGTATGTATGGCACCGGAAACCATGCCGTCTGCATCGCCTTTGTATACCATCATAGTGCCAAAATAGGATACATCTGTCATTAAATCTTTGGCCATGGTAAGGTCTACATTCTTGTGTTTTCTCAGCTGGTATAGCGTATGGGCATAGTCCTTAAACTTTGGGGAAGCTATAGGGTCCACGATTTGGACCTTATCCAGATCCAGGACCATATCCAATTTTGCCAGTTTATCCAGAATTAATGCTTTGCTGCCCAGTAAGGTAAGACTAACCGCGTTTACATCCATCAACTGCTTTGCCGCTCGTAAAATACGTTCGTCCGATCCCTCTGGTAGCACAATATGCTTCTTGTGCTGCTTTGCGCGTTTCAAAAGATTATATTGGAACATTCTAGGAGTTATTCCAATAGCCTTGAAGGTAATCAACCGTTGCGCCAGTTCCTCGGTTGGGATGTATGTATCAAAATCGTTGATAGCGGTTTTTATTTTTTCGGTATTTTCGGCATACATCTGGGATTTAATAGATCCAATACTGTTTGCCATACCAAAGGTGCCACCTTCGACGGAAATTATGGGGACAATATCGGATAGGCCTTCTATAAGTTGAATGATGGCCTTTTCGGGAATTAAACCTCCCGTGAGTACAATACCCGAAATAGCTGGATAATTTGCTGAAATATTAGCCTGTAAGGCCCCTAGGATGATATCTGCACGATCACCAGGGGTGATCACCAAACCATTTTCTTTTATATGCGTTAGGTAATTACGTAACTGCATGGCACCTACACTAAAACCATCGACTCTGTTATTAATGTAGTTTTCTCCAAAGAGTATCTTCCCTTTTAAATTTTCGTTGATTTCCTTTACCGATGGGTTGGATAATATGGGATTAGAAGGAATTGCAGCAACCAAAACCGTTGCAGGAAGCTGTTTTTGTAGTTCTGCTATTACCTTCGTTACATTTTCCGGCACTACCTTGTTCGCAATAGCTGCCAACACCTGTACACCTTTGTCATCAAAGGAATCATAGGCAATTTGAAGGTTGCCTACCAAGGCATCCATGGTTTTGCCCACACCACTTGCCAAAATAATGGCAGGTATTCCTAAATTTTTGGCAATAACTATATTGATGTCGAATTCTATCATGGTGCCTTCCCCCGTAAAATTGGTACCTTCTACCAATACAAAATCCGATTGCTCCTCTATAGCCTTATACTTGTTGATAATCTTATTGATAATCGCATCGTCCTCATCATCATTTTTCATACGAATTACCTGACTTCTGGTGAACGCGTAGGAATCCGAGAAAGAACTATCCAAATTAAAATAGGAAGTTATGGTGTTGATATGATTGTCTATACCGCCCGGCTCAACATCATCTATTATTGGTCTAAAATAGGATACTTTGGCAGCTTTGCCCAACAGCAATTGCATTAGGCCTAGGGAAATAATAGATTTACCACTATTTGGCTCGCTAGTGGCAATATAAACAGCTTTACTCATGCGATATGTTTAAGACTACAAAATTAAAGGTTAAATCTGTAAGCTGATAGTGGTTTATCAGCAATTTTGGAAAAGCGGTGTAGTAAAAATTAGGTCTGGAAAATATTGCTGATTTTATCTGTCAATAAGTATTGATTTACTATTATTCGTACTTCCTAACTATTAGGCTGAGCGTGGACGAACCCCAATTTTGGTCCTAGAAGGTTTTCGACTACGATCAAACCGACAGTAAGCAAAACCGTAAAGTACTTACTTTGATATTCTTCATAAGAAGCAACAAATGTTATTAGGAAAGAAGATAGACTACAAAGAAGCCAAGATAGCTGCCCAAGGCGATACCCAGGGTGCCTACCAAGATGGCAGGTAGCACCAAGTCTTTACGGTTAAAGGTTTCCGCCAGCGCAATAGCCGTGGCGCCACCGCCTACATTTGCCTGACTAACAATAGCTATCATTTCCCAATCGCGATACAGCAACCCACCTATCAATATCACCAAAACACCATGAAACACAACCGCTAAGCCAGCGAATAGGAGTAGGGTAAGACCAACTTCCTGTAGCTCGGCTACCGCACTTAGTTCGCAGTAGGCACCAATGACGGCTAGGAAAAGAAAAACCAGGTACATGCCTAAATTATGACTGCCTTTTAAATTTGCGACAAACTTGAACTGTGCCAAAATAATCCCCAGCGTGGATAGGATAAGAATGGACGGAATTTTCGGCACGAAATCTGACATCATTTCTGAGGCAAAATAGGCAGCGATACCTAGAAAAAATAACCAAATCAGTGAAGTAAAATCCATACGCTCCTCTTCCATATTCGTTTCAATCTCTTTTTGGCCTGTAGGTTTTACCCTAGTTTTATCTTTCCAAAAACGTCTTAAAAAAACGGGAAAAGCCAAGGTAGCCACAATCCATAAGGTAGTAACGACATTATCTACCGCAATGGTACCCGCGTACAAGATTCCTTTTTCTTGGAAGCCGTATTCCAATGCTACGGCATTAAAATTGACGCTACCACCGGTGTAGGTGCCGGTAATCATACCAGCGATTATTTTTCCATCCTCTCCCAACACCCGTTCCGGAGAAACTAGGAACCAGGAAATAAGAATACCCAAGGTGGTTGCCAAAGAACCCACTAAAAACAAACCAATCATGGGCAGGCCTGCTTGCTTGATGGATGTCAAGTTGACGTTCAACAATAAGAAAAAAATCGAAATGGGTGCTACGTACTTAAAAATGGCACTATATAAACCGATACTATTGGATGCGGTAGGAATAATGCTAAGATTGGCCAGAACTGCCGTGAACAAAATAACTAATAAGGCCGCTCCAAATTGCTTTCCAAATTTTGTTTTACCAGCATACACCGCTAAAATGACCATAAGGCATAGCATGGTTAAAACATACATTGGGTCGTTAATAAAATCCATGGTGTTATAGCGTTTCTACAAATTTTAAAAATACCTTTTTATGATGTTCCAGATCCATGTTTGGAGCAAGGGATACCCTGGCAATATAATCTTTATCGCCTTCTTTGGTGGTGCCTTGTGTAGACGTTGCGGGGATGGTCCAATAACAACCCTGTAACTGGCCGTAGCTTACGCAGTGCTTGCTTTCGTTTGGGATTTCTGTAATCATCATCCTAATGAGTCTATGATTTAATTCTCTTTTATAAGCTTCCTTTTCTTCGTGTGTATTGCCTTTCGTAGGAAGGTCCAAAGAGAATACCGATGGGGTAAAACCTTGTAATGCCAAATCTTCGGACACAAAATTGATTTTCGCCGTTGGTAGTGTTTTTTGGATATAATCTACAAATTCTCGTGTATTCTTATAGGCAGCTTTGATGCGTTGGTTCATGGATGGCATTTGCTCCGCCAAAATCTTCATTTGTAATGCAGTAGCCTCATTATCGCATAGCTTTAAATGCAAGTCTATTTTTTGCATTAGAGCGTCCGCTTTTTTATTCCCTACACAATACCCTGCGGTACATCGTCCGCCGCTTGGAAATTTGGAACCACTTGCATAGGATATAGCCCTAACGCCGGAGAGGATTTCACCCTCACCTAGAAAATGCACATTGGGACAGAAGGTTTGATCTAGAATAAATACTGGGGCAATAGCAACTTCATCCGTTTCCGTGTTTCGGACTTGCAGCAAGGCGTCTTTTAGTTTTACCAAGTCCGGAACTTCCACTCTTGGATTGGTAGGAATTTCAGCTATAACATATGGTATTGCATTTTCGGCGGCGACTCTGTCTAAAACAGTATGTAAACTTTGCACCATATCGTTATCTCCATCTACAGGTAAATCAACCACTTCTACATTTTCAATACTAGAGGCAACACGTCTTGCCTGGTCATTTGTACCACCATAGCAATTTGGAGGTACAATAAATTTGATCGCCTTTCCTTTATGATTCTCTAGGGCATCATGTACAAGACCCATCATAATAGCATACTGAACGGATAATCCGCTAGAACCTACAAGAGGTTTAGAATTGGTGCCCGTAATTTTTTTAATAGCATCCAAAACAGTTGCTCTGTCCTTATTTTCGTTCCTTGGAGAGGTTTTAAGGAAAGATGTTTTCGCTAGACTTTGTAATGTCGTAAGGCAATTAGCAGGTGTCATGGCAATCGTTTCCCGTCGTCGTACATGTTGAATTTCTGAAATATACTTTTCGTTTTTACGCCCTTGTACAATTAGTATACTGCCTAGTTGATTGAAGGTGTGGACAAAAAAGTCAATAGCGGGACTAAGGGCTTGGCTAGCAATGAAATCTTGATGAGAAATAAGAACTGTACTCCCATCGAAAGTTGGAATGGACGCTAAGTTGTTTGCTTTTTGTAATTCAAAAAAATAGCCATACACCTGTTGTACCAAGTCAACATCAAAAAACGCAGGAAGTTCGCCTGAATACAGAACACGCGTCTTTGTGCCCTTCAACGCATTTGTTCTGAGAATGGCCATTACAGGAATCGTCTTTGAGGAAAAACTGATGATATTTTCCGAGGAGAGCCCAAATGTCTTGGCAACTGCCCACTCAAGTATACATGATAGGGGATGACCTAATCGGATATAGTCGTATGCGGTTGGCAATTCTTTTAATGATGTTGCATCAGAATTCTTAGTTTGATATAAATTTTCAAATGCGTTTAAAAATTTTGTTTTAGCTAATTTTTCATCATAAATATCCAGTCGGTGCGTAGTCAGTTTCAACCAACCCTCTGGCATATTTTTCAATACATGTTCAATAAAGGCAAGCATCATATTCTCTTTCATAAATTTCGCGGTAATATAGGCTGTTTATTCGTTTTAGTTAATGCTAATGGTACCTAAATGTTCGGGAATAATCACTTTGGTTTCTGGTGATAGCCGTCTTACATCTTCCTTAAAGGGCAGTAGTTTTTGCGTTACTCCACTTTCTTGTGAAAATCCATACGGCAAACGAAAGTTGTCCCAATGTGTCGGGATAATGATCTTCGGATAATTAGTGACTTTTAAAAGTCGTTCGTTGTATTGGTATAGTCCAAGTTGAGAACGGTTAACTCCTGCTAAGAGAATATCCGGTTTTTGACCAATTAATTCTCTTTCAACAAAATTCATGGAGGCCATCGTTAAAATAGTATGGTTCGCAAACCGAGCCAAAAACATGAGAGAACCTCCTTCGATAAATTCTGATACTCTTAGCGGTGTTACTGGGGTATCGTCATAGGTTCTAGAATCTATATAATGCTTATTGTTCAAAGCAGAATGTATGGATGGAATTACCTGCAAGGAAAAGTTCTCGAACTGATAGTCTTCTCCTCCCTTAACCGGATACAGTTGCTCTTCAGGAATACCGTATCCACGCAGTATATTACGTGTGGTTTCCGTTCCTATAACTTTAGCTCCTGTTTTTTTAGCGATGTATGGAACATCTCCTAAATGGTCAAAGTGGGAGTGATGCACCAGAATAAAATCTGCTTTGGTAATCAAACTATCAATTAACAAGGTGTCGGAAACAAAAATATCGGAACGCAATACGGTTTTACGGGTATCTTCTGCACTCACCCCTGGTCCTGTTCCTAATTTTAGTCTTGTAAGGTACGGATCTACTAGTACGGTTATTTCACCATCCGTAATTTCCCAACCGGCCGTGCCAAAATATTTTAATTGAATCGGCTCTTTTTGGGCGCTCCCGGATAGCGAAGCTAAGAAGCCACACACAACCATAAGTTGAAAGATAATAGGAAAGGAAGTATGGATTGATAGTTTTTTAGTTGTCATAAGGAGTTGGTTTAGCCGGATTGATTCTATTTCTTTTGCTGGTTAAAATAATAGCGGTTGATTTCATCGGAATTGGCCTCAATAATATCTAAAAAACCATCATTGTTTACATCTGCTGTGATAATATCATAGGTATCAAAAGATTCTACGGCGAGTTGCTGCTCGTTCCAGTTTTCACCATTGCCTAGGTTGAGGTATACTGCATTAGCATTACCGGAATTACCTATGATGATGTCTAGGTCATCATCTTGATCCAAATCCGCTAAAGCAACAGCATAGCTGTCCAATTCTGAGGCGTCAAAAGTAATCGATTGTGTATATGAATCTTTATCACTACCGAAGTAGAGCACGTTGGGTGAGCCAATATTTGCTGTAATTATATCTGGTAGCCCATCCTTATTGAAATCTCCAACACCAACCGAACGCGTATCGTCTATACCTGTTCCAAATGGAATTTTCTTTTTAAAACCTAGCTCACCATCATTTAGGTATACATAATTACATTGAGCATCTCTGTTAGCCAAGATAAGATCTAGGTTCCCATCGGCATTCATATCCGCTACCTCTACATCAATGGTGGAATCTTTGTTGCTTCCAAAAGGTATGGATTCTCTAAAATTACCCATGCCATCGTTTAGACAGATTTCATTCGCACGCCCTCTATTGGTAATCAATATATCAACAAAGCCATCTTGATTTAAATCTGCCAACGTAATGTTCCGCGTAGGATTATAATCGTTACCAAAAGAGCCATTAGGACTAAAATTACCTTTTCCGTCATTTAAAAAAAGGGCGTTTGGCGCCATATCATTCCCCACTGCAATGTCTAGATCACCATCATTATCCAAATCTGCCAGTTCTGTTGCATAGGTCGTTTCTCGAAGTGATCCTAGGTTTTTTTCTACGGTAAAAATACCTCTGCCGTCATTTATGAAAATGCGATTTTGTCCTGGCCAGTGCCTGCCATTGGCTACTAAAACATCCATATCACCGTCGCCATCAAGATCACCGGCAGCTATTGATGCGGTACGTTCTATATAGGTGCCAAGAATTAGGCGATTATTTGTTTTCAGCACTATTTCTTGGGAGAAACAACAACAACTGACAAAGAAGGTGAGCACGGTAGGTAAGATGGCTGTTTTCATTATCTAGGTTTCAAATTCCGGAGAACATTATTCTTCAACGTTTAGTTCTTGGTTGGAAGATAGGATTTTTATCGTTAAAGGTTTTGTCTTTTTTCCTTAAACTATATCCCTACTTCTATAAAAAACAAAACGTCCATGCTGCATTTGAAAATAGCAATAGAACCACGTGAGGGTAAATTTGTTAAAAATAAGTAAGAATAAATATGACGACTCATACGTGTTCCGAACAAAAGGCGGCGACGAATGCATTACTAGCATTACACTTAATTCTGAATACACAGATTTGGTCACGGGTTTATTGCCCTAGGCGTAAGAAAAATTAAAACACATTCGATTAATTGATTACATTATTAAAAACCGTGGCTATACCTTGGGCAGGGAACGCAAATACAGCTAAGTAAACGAACTGTATACGTTTATGACAAAGGCGACAAAAGCATATAATTTGTAGTATACGGACACTTGTTTTCTTCAATGATGGAAGCCGGGAGCGGTAGTGTTTTAAACTTCTTTCCACATAAAAATAGGGCCCTGATTTTCCAAAATCTAATTACGATTTAATGATTAGTGAAGCCGAATAGTACAGCACCTTTATACGTTTTGCACGCAAATACGGTAAGGATAAAGACGTGGATAAACGCTGGCAAGAGCTGGTTGAATTTGAAGCTGAGGTAATTCAGAACTATGGCTAAGAAGAAAGCGTAAACGGGTAAGGTAGTCTGCAGTGCTGGTTTATGAGTCACCAAATAAGCGCTAGCAGTTTAATCTACAATACCTTAGCTGTTTTTTTTGTATCTTAAAACTATGGATTTACCAAAAGAATTTTTCGATATCCTTTATCCGATTCTTCTTATTTCTGTAGCCTTTGTTATAGTAGCTTATATGACTAGAAAAAGTAAAAATTTTAGAAGTAGTAGAAATAGAAAGGCCAGAAAGCAGCATTAAGCCGTTAAACATAGTTTTGAATACCATCTGTGACTACGGAGCATTTTCTTGATTTCTGTACAATGTAATCGCTTTCATATAATTATCCGCACCTTGCATTGTTAAGTCGTTTATAAAGCCATCAAGATTTGGGTGGTTGGCCATTACCCAAGCTACCAAAGAATCTCTTTGTTTGGCCCACAGCTCCCAATTGGCTGATGGGCAGTCCAATTCTTTAATTTTAGCTATTTTATCGTTCTCAAAGTAAAAGGCAAACCTGCAGGTCATGGGGTTGTTGTGTAGGAACACCAGTTTTGGGGAATTCATGGTTACCGTAGCAATAGGATATTCTCCATTTGTTTCAACGGAAACCAATGTGTATTCTGGCTTAAAAACCGAATCCCATTTAAACTTTTCATAATAGCTTTCTTGGGAGTAGGGCATAACATAATCGCCCGAAATGCTGATTAGACTATCTGACAGCGTACTTTTTATCTGCCTAAAATTTGATTTTTCAAAACCTTCGTAATAGGTCATTATTTGTTCCGAGGGCGTCTTTGTTTTTTGGGCGCAACCGAGACATAAAATTAAAATAAAAAGAAGTGAAAAATATCTCATTAAATTTAGTTTGTTGTATGTTATTCTAAAAATCGCCAACCCGCAGCAAGGCATTTCCCCATATATTTTGGTAGTTTAAAAGTAGCTAATTCATCTGCAAATGCTTTGCCTGTATCTTTTGTATAGGTAGAGTTGATGAGGCGCGTACAAGATCCGGTAGGATAGGTAATATAATCAATCCCTAGTTTTTCGCATTCGGTAAGTATGGCAAATTCCATGCGTACCCTCATTTTTTTGGAATCATTTCCTCCCTCGCACAATACTACCCTATCAATGTTTTGATTCTGAAGATGCTTAGCAAAACTTGCCTGAAAATCTATCATATTTTTAATGGAAGTATCTTCTTTTGGTATGGATAACGGTTTACCAAGGTTTTCAACGGTGTAGCTTTGTTGGTTACCGTCTATAAGGAGCATGCCTGCTGCGTTACTCATAACTTCTATGGATAGGATATTCATGTTTTTGTTTTTATCGTAATAGTTTTCTTTGATTATGGTGCTTGGTCGTAGTTTTATGTAACGTTTTTTATGGTTGTTTCGACAAGTAGGAGGTAGTTAGGGGTAAAAATAAGTACAATTTTACTTATTACGGAGTTTCAATCCTTAAAGCCTAGGGTGAGACTAAGTCTTTACACTTTTTAGATAAAAGAAGCTACCGATTTAAGAAGTTTTCTTGTTTGATTGCTTCTAATTAAGTGTGATAGAATTCCATGTATACCACCTTCGATGGTCTATATTTAGCTGTATAATTGTTCGTAGCTAGTTTGCCGTGCGATATAAACCGTTTTATTTAGGAGGTGGTATTGCCTTTGTAGATGGTATCGTATTTTGCGAATACAGTAAGTTGTGATTGAAATAAAAAGTGGGAGTTGATAATTGTGGTTTATAGGTTAAACTGATTGTAGGTTATATTCGAAGTAATACATAGCGGCAAAGATGATGCAATACGCTTATAATTTTTAAGAAGTTTAAGGAATAACTAGAAAAGGGATATCGATATTAATTATCATCTTCTCAATTATGGGTTCGCGCAACATTTTTTCTAAAAGGCCATGCTCATTGTATGCCATCGCTAGCATATCGCTGCCCGAATGCTCTAGAAATACCTGTATGATTTTTGTTTTACTGATAAAATTAGGTATTTGCTGATAGGTATGTTCTACATTTTTAAAATAGGTCAAAAGGGCATCTAGATTAGACTGTTGGAGTTGATCTAACTCCTCCTTGTCGGCTATATGCACTATTCGAATAGCAGCTCCATAGAGCGCTGCCATATAGAGCAATGGATTTATGTCTTTTGCATCAAAGGTTTTTTTAAAATCCGTAATGAATGCAATTTCTTTTGGGACTGAAAACTCTGTATCTTTTGGAACCGTTAGTACTGGACATTTTTTTACGGTTTGCGATACTTCGGTAGTATTGCTTTCAAAAAAAACGGGGATACTGCTCTTTTTACCCTTGATGCCCAAAACAATTAAATCTATACGAAGTTCATCGATGAGCGTATTTATTACCTTGATCAATCCATCCCTTTCGGAAATTAACTGATAGGTATGCTTTTCGTTGTCTTTTTGCTTTTTAATTTTACCTATGATTCGGTTCAAACGGACTTTAGCATCTTCCTCTATTTTTGTTATATTTTCTTCCCTATCATCTTTTATTCGTTTGCTTTTGAAACCTTTCCTTTCCGTGAAAACATGTAAAAGAAAGAAATTGCATTCTTCATTTTTTAAAAGTTCTGTTGCGTAACTGAGCGCGCTGAAAGCATTTTTCGAAAAATCTGTTGGAACAAGGATGTTTTGCATTGTATCAGTCTTTTATGGGTAGGAAATTATCAAATAGTATTGATAGGCGCAGAATTTCCTTTGTCCAAGATATTCTTTTTTCGGATTTGGTTATATAAATATATTTTATGGTTTTGTAATTGCCTATGACAATTATAATTCATTTGAAGGTAGTATTTTAAAAGGATTGTCTGAGAATATACTCAAATCTTGGATAACGGGTTCATGTTTCAATTTTTCAAAAAGATTCTACTTGTAATTTACCATACCGTACCTATTATATCTTAAGTTTCTCTAGAAAAGTATCAATAGCCTTGGCTTTGTCATCAAATTGTTGCGCTACATGTACAAAGTGTTCAACCCTTTGCAACCATGGTTTTAAACGTTTTCTGTTCTACCAGGGAGAGGGTAAGATACATTATACATGAATATGAATGACTATAATGGAAGCTTTGGACAGTGAGGCAATCTATAATAGAGGTGTGGTAGACTTATGGGCGCAGTTTTTTGAATAAAAAAAGCTCCCGTTTAGAGAGCTTTTGTAGCGAGCGGGGGCGCGATCCCCCGGCCTTCGGGTTATGAACTTTAACCGCTATTTTTTATTATTACAACCTGCTGAAAAACAAGTAGTTAGTAAATATATTTTTACTGTTTTAGTGTAAATCGTATACGGTAGCGTATACGGTTTACTTTATAAAAATATTGAACTTCTATAAATTCTCCTAATAATATTTGTAATGTGCACAATATTAAATAAGAGAAGATTAGTAATAGATAGGGGTTCGAATCCTGCTAACTCTATTTTAATATTTCTTAACATTTAAAACCTAATAATTAATTGATTTTAAAAGGTTTTATCTTTTGGTCTTTTCTTAAAAATGCTTTTTTGACCGGATAATTCTTTTAAGAGGTAAACAAATCGGTCAAAACAACATTCTCAAATTTTAATTCCATTGTAAGCGGGGGAATCCAGAAAAAGGTTTATCGCGTAAAAGGGATTAGAGGTAAAAAGAATCTGTAATGATAAATTGAAATTGTTCTTACACTAGGTGACCTTCATAAAAGATAGAATTTGTAGAAAAAGGAAGTTATAAAAACCAATAAGAATAAAATGAAACGGTACTTGGAATTACGTTATGTGAAAACCTTGAATTAATAGCTAAGCTTTTTAAAGGATTATAGCAAGCCTTCTTCATCCAGAGATATTTTTAACTCGGCCTGATTTTTCCAAAATCTATCCTTAATTTTCTGCATAATATCCTCAAAATCTGGATGGCTCTTTAATGGTTTTATCAATGGTTCATCTTCGATTAATAAAAACCAATACAGATAATTCTCTGTTTCGGAAAATATTCTAAGCTGTTCGATAGCCTCATTGATTTTTCCTTCATAAGCGTATTTCCAAACCAGATTCACACTTCTATAAATGGATTGATCTCCTTCGCAATATTCAGAGAAATCATTAAATAGTTTCTCAGCTTCCTTGTCCAATCCCATCTCTTTATAGACCAGTGCAATTTTGACATTTTCCTGTAAATAAATATCCAGACTATTTGCTTCCCTGGTTTCCACAAATTTTTTAAAATAGAAGTAGGCACTGTCATAATTTTCCTCGATGTAGTACAACTTCCCTATGTCCTGTAAAATATCAAGCCGAGTCGTATCTTTCTTCCATTCCTTTATCAACAAATTCCTTGTACGCTCAATATTACCGTCCTTGGCGAACAGTATAAATGCCTTTAAATGTGGAGCATAAAAATTTTCAGCATTATAATCCAACGAACTGTTAATATATTTTAAAGCTTCATCTGCAAATCCTGACGATACAAGCGCATTACTTAGTTGTAAATACGTATAGCTCTGAGTAATGGAATCACTAGCAACGGTTAGCTGAACCCCTTTTAATGCGTACTCTAGGTATTTATCAGTATTGGGCAGCATATGCGAATAAAATTCCGCAAGCATTTGTACTGCCAACGATGAATTAGGATTATACTCCAGTGCCTTATTAAGATGTGGTAAGGCCAATTTGTACTCCTTAGTTTGTATATAGTAGAAGGCCTTTGCGACCAAGCTTTCGGCGGATTTTGAATCGTAAAGCAAGGCCTTATCCGCAAAGCTGTTAATCTTTTCGGTGTACTGTTTCTCTATTTGCGACATTTCTAGAAGATAGTATGAGATAGCGATGTTGGCATAGGCGAGGGCAAATTCTGGATCCTGCTCTATAGCTTTTTCGAATAATGAAATGGCCTTTTCCAAGCCTTCTTCTGAGCGAGAATAATAAGGGTCCAATGCCTGTAGGTAGTAATCATAGGCCAATAGGTTTTCAGTTGGTTTTTTTTCAATTTGCTCCAGTTCTGTCGGTGTTACGACGGCTGCAATGGCATCTGCAATTTTCTTGGCCACGTCGTTTTGCAATTCAAAAATGTCCTCAACTTCCCGACTGTACTGTTCTACCCAAATAGGGGTGTCCGTAGAAGCGTTGATCAATTGTATGTTGAGCAACACCTGATCACCGACACGCTGACCGCTACCTTCTACCAAGTAGTTCACATGCAGCTCCTCGGCAATCTCTGGAATACCCTTGTCCGTTTTTCTATATTTCTCTACCGAGGTTCTACTGATGACCCGCAGGTCTTCAATCTTCTGAAGGTTGTTCAAAGCAGATTCCATCAGTCCGTTTACAAAATAAAGATTGGTGGAATCGCTGCTCTCATTCTTAAAGGGCAATACTGCAATGGATTTTTCAATTTTCGGTTCATTTATAGCATCCTTTTTATTGAACAGTATTATGGCTACAAGTATCAGTGCTAAGGATGTTGCAGCAATAATCGGCCATTGGTATAGTTTCAAATAGTTTGGTTTAATCTGTTCGATTTCAACTTCTACATCACTTTTTCCAAGCTCCCCAGGAGAATATCCGTACTGTTCTCGAAAGCATTTAATGAAATAGGAAGTGCTTCCAAAACCTACTTGATATGAAATTTCGGAAACCGTTGAAGAATCTTCCTTTAGCAGTTTCATTGATTCCTTAAGACGGACTTGACGTATAAACTGGCTTGCAGAAAGCTTTGTCTGTTTCTTGATCTTCCGGAGCAGGTTGGATCGGCTCATGTGCAGAGCTTCCGCAAGTTCGGACACCCCAAATTGTTCGTTGGCCAAATTTTCCAGAATTAGGGCTTCCGCTTGTTCTATAAAGTTTGGTTTTTTGGCCGATGGATTTGACATGTTGTTTTTTGCTGGCTCTAAATTAGGGAAAATATAGAGAATTATGCGTTATCGCCAACGGCCATCGATTTAGAGGAAAAAGCATCTTTTGCGTCATAAGTTACATTGCCGCGCCATAATTTTTATGCCCTCCTGAAACTTTACATAGTTCTGCGCATAGCTCCTACAGGTTGCTGCAAGTTCTATAGCACCTTTGTAACATCAAAAATCATAACGAACAATTTAAAACAATAATTATGAAAGCATCAATCACAAGAACAGCAACGGAGTCAAGAACAGGACAGTACTTCTCATCCTTTAGCGCAAGCAAAAGAACCCAATGGGCACAGTACAGAAACTTTAACCGCTAATCACGATCAATATGAAAAAATCAAAAAACAACACAGTCATGAAATCGAAGATTCACGAATACCTATAAAAATTAAAGAACAAAGCCATGAGTAAAACATACATCTATCAATCGCCAACGGAATCTAGAAGGTTCACTTTCCTTACCCACTTTGAGGACAGCAAGAGAATCCGAAGGTCACATTCCAGACCTTACCTTCATTTAGAAGCCTAGTTTGTTGGTTTGGAAAAAGGGGTAGGCCCTAATCAAAGTCTATCCCTTACCATAACAAAATTATAACAATAATTAAAAATGTAATTATGAAATCAAAGATTCACGAATACCTATTAAAATTAAATGACAAAGGCATGAGTAAAACAATCAAAAAACAAATTATGTTAAAAGTGGCGTGTATTGCCTTTACTCTAGTATCTGCTATGGCATTTGCTCAAAACAATTCTAACACCCAAAACAGCTTTAGCCGAGACGGTTTTATGTTCGAATTTGGGCTAGGCGGCGGTATAATCAGTATAGAAGATAGTGCTGGAACTCAAAGTTTTGATGATGCCCAAGGCGGTGGCACTTTTCCTGAATTAAAGTTTGGCTATATGCTAAACAACCGTTTAGCCGTAACCGTTTCTGCACCTGGAATGATTTACACGCTTAATGATAACGACAGGCACTTTGGAGGCATTATACCTTCTGTTCAGTACTGGGTAAAAGACCGGTGGTGGATACATGGTGGTGCCGGTTTAGCCTTAGATGGCCCTGCCTTATATGATATTGAAGATAACATAAATGACGATTGGAATACGGGTTTAGCTGTTATGGCGAGCACGGGTTACGAAGTGTACAGAAAAAACAAATTTGCCTTAAACGTCCAATCCAAAATACTCCTGGGTGGTGTAAAGCTAGATAATAATAATGACAGAGAGGTGGTGCAATTTAGTTTAGGAATTGGCTTTAGCTGGTTTTAATCATTTGCACCGCCAAAGGGTATAATACCCCAAGGCTTGCCTCGAAATTAAAAGTCTGTTTCCTACGAATGCATTGCGGGCTTGCCCCGTGGTCGTTTACTAAAGAAAAAATAATAGCAATAATCAAAAAAAATATAATCATGAAATCAAAGATTCACGAATACCTATTAAAATTAAATAACATAATCATGAATAAACCATTTAGAATTAACACATTAAGAACCTTGGGATACATGTCATTAGGCCTTCTTTTACTTACGACGGCATGTGGACAAACAAGCAGTAAATCAAAAGCTGAGGCAACCCATACTACTGAAACCAAGTCAGTAGTTACGAAACCCGAAATTGATATTCAAGCTGCAATTCTATCCGATAATTTAGAAGCCGTTAAACAGCATATTTCGGCAGGGACAGATTTGAACAAAAAAGACCCTATGACCGGGGCCACACCACTAATCACGGCAGCGAGCTTTGGAAAGAATAAAATTGCACAAGCCCTTATTGATGCCGGTGCGGATTTAACGGCTAAAAATAACGATGGTGCAACAGCTTTGCATACGGCCGCATTCTTTTGTAGAGTCGAAGTCGTACAGTCACTTATTGATGCCAAAGCCGATAAGACCGCTAAAAACAACTTTGGTATGACACCAAGGGAAAGTGTTATGGGGCCATTTGCAGAAATAAAACCCATTTATGAAATGCTACAGCAACAATTAGGGCCGATAGGTTTACAAATTGAGTTGACGGAAATCGAAAAAACCCGTCCGGTCATAGCAATGATGTTGCAATAATCCATTTTAAAATTAAACACGATGAAAACGGAAAGAAGATATGATATTGATTGGCTACGAGTTATTGCAATTGGCTTGCTGCTCATTTATCACATCGCCATTATATTTCAACCTTGGGCCATGTTCATAGGGTTTATCAGAAGCGATGAATTTCTAGAAGGTTTATGGAAACCAATGACCATGTTAAACGTCTGGCGGATTCCACTTTTGTTCTATGTCTCGGGTATGGGGCTCTATTTTGCCATGCGCAAGAGAAACTGGAAACAATTGCTTCTGGAACGGACAAAGCGTATTCTTTTACCCTTCGTATTTGGCTTTATAGCCATAACCACCTTACACATGTATATTTTTCAGACGTATTATGATATGCCGTTGGGCTATTATCCGCATGTAGGGCATTTATGGTTTCTAGGGAATATTTTTGCATACGTCCTGCTGTTACTCCCCTTATTTTTCTATCTGAAAAAGAACGAGAATGGTAGATTTAAAAACGGCTTGTCCAAATTCATGGGAAATCCTGTTGGGCCTTTGTCGATTTCTTTATTCTTTGTAGTTGAGGCCTTGGTGGTAAAACCATCATTGTTCGCTTTGTATGCAGAGACCTGGCATGGCTTTTTTCTTGGATTGCTCGCTTTCTTTTTCGGTTTTCTCTTTGTGTATAGCGGTAAAACCTTCTGGCAGACCGTTTTGAAATGGAGGTATTTCTACCTTGGTATAGCAGCCGTTCTGTATGGCATTAGATATGTTGAGTTCGCAACTGAGGCACCCGGTTATCTTACGGCCATAGAAGCCAATTGTTGGATTTTCGGAGTTTTTGGGTTGGGCTATAAATACTTGAACAGACCAAGTAAAATCCTAAGTTACCTAAGCCAAGCGGCATATCCGGTGTACATCATTCATATGTTCGTACTGTATATAGGGGCTATACTCATATTACCTTTGGAAATGCCCACAGTGCTAAAATTTATAGCTATTACTGCCTTTACGGTTATTATTTGCTATCTTTTATACGAGTTTGTCCTTCGAAGAGTTCCTTTCTTAGGGCCTTTTTTCGGATTGAAGTGGACATCAAAAAAATTCGAAAATTCAAAACTTCACTCCCCCGATATAAAGTTAGAATAGTATGATAAGACGGAAATACTGAATAAGAGAATAACTCTTGAAATCCATAAATTAATATGAAAATCTTTCGAAAAATACGGTTTGAACTATTGGGTGAAAATAAGACTAGACATTATGCACTATATGCCATAGGAGAAATAGTGCTGGTTGTCATCGGAATATTAATTGCTTTACAAATTGACAATTGGAACCAGTCCAGAAAAGATGACAATGCCCTAAAAGAATATTTAGTAAAAATCAAGTCCCACACTTCGGAAGATCTTCGGCAACTAGAAGAGATAACACAGGGCAGGGCCCGAATAGCCGATTTATGCAAAAAGGCCCGTACAAGTATCTTGGATAAGACAGAAGATGAGAATCTCCATATCTTTAAGTTCAGTGGTGTTGCCTTTGCGGATTTCTATTTTAAACCGAATACAGGCGGATATGAAGCCCTAAAAAATTCCAAATATTTTGGAAAGATTAATAATACCCCGTTGGATTCGCTATTGACCAAATACCATAGTTTAGTAGAAGTCATTGCCGAAAACGAGAAAAGTTATAACGATTATATGGTGAATCAAGAGGCCTATCTTTCTACCCAGTTCGATCTATCGTTAATTTTTGCGCCGGCTGTTATGACACAAGATGCCTTAAGCATGAGGGCAACGCCCCAATCTGAGTACGATGAGGCCTTTAAGCAATATACGGCGTCCGCTCCTTACCGAAATGTTATTAGTTTGGCGGCCTTTCAATTTGATGAAATGATCAATCAGTATAATCAACTAGGAGCCATTGGACAAAGCGTTAGCAAAGAAATAGATGCAATTACCAATGATTAAATTTTCAAGGCCTATTTGTTAAATACTAGCACTAAAAAAATGACCAAGAAAAAAACAAAACAAATAACCAAATTCTTTCAGAAAAATATTGCTGGTAAAAAAGTAGTATCACTTTTCATAATTACCAATGTAGTATATGTATTCATGCTTACTGTTACTATTCCCAAAACAATGGAATTTTCAAATGGAATGAAATTGCTTGATATGCTACCAATGGGATATGACTTCAATTATGTCGACCAACTATGCAACACACTCGGAGAAATTGGACGTAAGACTTATTTAAGCAATCAAATACCTGTGGATATGGTTTATCCACTTTTATTTGGAATAAGTTATTGCTTAGTACTTGCCTATTTTCTTAACAAACTCGACAAACTAAAAACGGTGTTGGCATATCTCTGTCTTTTGCCTTTATTAGCCGGAGCGATGGATTATGCTGAAAATATAGGAATCATTGCTATACTCAACAGTTATCCCGAAATAGACCATAGTACTGTAACAATAACGAGTAGTTTCAGTCTTCTTAAGAGTACGATCACGACACTCTATTTCGTGATTTTAATAATATCGCTGGTAGCAGTAGGAATTAGAACTTTGAAAAGAGGTAAAAGTACCAAGTCCCATTAGTGGGATGGGCTGTTAAGAATGATATCCAATTCATTGGGCAAAGGATAGCTATTGAATAACCATTTAGCACCATTGGCAAGAAAAACAAAGATGTAAAGACAATCAAATTAGCACTGTAAATAGACGTGTAGTCACCTAATAAACTTATTATGAGTAACCAACCAAAAAATCAGAAAAAAGTCCGGAAAACGATACTGTTGTTTTTGGGTATTTTGACCCTGCTAAGTACTATCTGTTATTACGCAATACTCAAGTTGAACCCTACAAGCATCTATGTCGGGGCTTTAATGATGAGCCCTGCATTATCCGCTTTTATTACATTAAAGCTACTGAAAAGACCGATTTCGAGTCTTCCATGGGGTCTGAAAAGTTTGAAAAATTTGCGCCTATCCTATGTGATTCCGGTAGCCTATATTATGATTGCCTATGTATTGATTTGGGTTTTCGGTTTTGGAAATGTGCCCAATCAGGAAACTATCACCGAGTGGTCGCAAGAATTAGGCATGGAAGGTTTCAGTAGTACAATTATACTATTGACTATGATTGTTCTCTTATCTATTGTTGGTGTTGTAAAAAACATTGGTTCGACATTGGGCGAGGAAATAGGATGGCGGGGATTCTTCATCTACGAACTTCGGAAACTATTTTCCTTTGGCACTGTTTCTATAATTAGTGGCCTAATTTGGGCAATATGGCATTGGCCAATTATCTTTTTGATATACAAGGGAAGTGGAAACCTGTTGCTACACATTACAGCTTTTACCGTAATGATAGTTGCAATTTCGGTCATTTTGGCCTACTATACTTTTAAATCCAACAGCTTGTGGCCTGCGGCCCTATTTCATTCTGTACACAATATATTCATACAGAAGATTTTCACGCCGTTGACGATAACAAATGACCGCACTACTTTTTGGATAGATGAATACGGACTCATGCTACCGATTATTACGACGCTATTTGCCATCTATTTTTGGCGAAAGGCGAAAGTTGAGAACCTTTAGGTTTTAAGACAATAAAATGAAAAAACAAACAACCGTTTTATGGCAAAGAAACAATCAAAACGAATACTCAAAATCATATTAATTATGGCAAGCATCAGCTCACTATTCTTCGTACCATGGATTTTGTTAAGATTACTGTTAACACCATTACCTGATACGGTTCAGGAACAGGTCAATGATGCCATTGGATACGGATTGGACGGCATGATTGTTTATGTAGACCAAGCTGGAAAGCCACCTGAGTTTTATGCTGCTGGCTGGCAGGATCGAAAAAATAAGATTCCTGCCAACCCAAAAGCTTTATTCCGGATTGCCAGCATTAGCAAGTTGTATGTTGCTGTTGCCGTAGCAAAATTAGTTAATGACAATCAGTTGTCTTTAGACAAAACGCTCGCTGATTATATGCCGGAACTGGTGGGACGAATTGAAAATGCGGATAAAATCACCTTGAGAATGATGGTGCAACATCGGTCTGGTATTCCGAACTATACTGACTTTCCGGGTTTTTGGATAAACGATTATTCGAAGAATACCAAAGAATCGCTCGATTTGGTCCTCGATACCCCTGCCGATTTTAAACCGGATAAAAAATATAGGTACTCAAATACCAATTATCTGTTGATTGGCGAAATCTTGGATAATACATTGGGATACAGTCATCACCAATTTATCAAAAAGAAAGTTTTAATGCCCCTTGGGCTCAACGATACCTACAGTTTGCTAAGTGAAGTGAATTTAGACGATGTTATGAGCGGATATGCCGTGGATTATGAGCCAGACCTAAAGCCCAATGATTTTGTAAGCCCTGCCGGCTCCATGGTGGCTACAGCACAGGATGTGGGTATATTCTTGAGGGCGTTGAACGACGGCTCCTTGCTCAATGATAAGGAACAAGCTATTTATACATCAATCTATGTATATGAACATACAGGATTATTACCAGGTTACAGCAGTATTGCCAAGTATCACAAGGATATTGATGCTGTCGTTGTTCAATATGTAAATACCAGTGGTGGCTACACTTGGAACGTATCGGAAAAAGTATATAAACGTATTGTGAAAATTCTGAGAAATACTAAAGTAGACCGTTCTTAAAAATTACGACATGCCGAAAAAGAAACAAACAAAACAAATACTCAGAATACTATTTATTATGGCAAGCATCGGCTCCTTGTACTTCGTACCATGGATTTTGGTAAAGGCATGGATTTTACCGTTACCCGATACGGTTCAAGAACAAGTAGACGAGGCCATTGGTCATGGATTTGACGGCATGATCGTTTATGTGGACGAAGGGGGGAAACCGCCTGCGTTTTATGCCGGTGGTTGGAAAGACCGCGAAAAGAAAATACCCGCCGACCCGAAAGCGCTGTTCAAAATTGCCAGTATCAGCAAGTTGTATACTGCCGTTTCAATCGCCAAACTAGCCAAAAACAGTCAGTTGTCTTTGGATAAAACGCTTGCGGATTACTTTCCGGAACTTGTGGGGAGAATCGAAAACGCGGAAAAGATAACCCTTAGATTAATGGTGCAACATCGAAGTGGAATTCCAAATTTCACCGATAATCCTGCGTATTGGGAAAATGAACAGGAGAATGGTAAAAAAGCGCTGGAATTCGCTCTTGATCTGCCCGCTAGTTTTGAACCGGACAAAGGGTATGAATATTCAAACACGAATTATTTATTACTTCGTCAGATCATCGAAAAAGTCACAGGGAATCGTCATGAGCAATACATCAAAGAAAATATATTGGTGCCGTTAAAACTGAACAACACATTTTTTTCGCTAAAAGAGGTGGATTTAGATGATGTGATGAGCGGCTATTATGTAGGCTATAAAGAAGATTTTAAAGCTAGGGAATACGGGATGTTGGCTACAGCAGAAGATGTAGGTATATTTCTTAGGGCATTGAACGATGGTTCCGTTTTCAAAGAAGGCGAACAGGAAATCTATTCCTCCATTTATGAGTACGAACGTGGCGGTCTAGTAGTAGGTTATCAGAGTCTCGCAGAATACCATGAAGACATCGATACCATGGTCGTTCAATTTATAAATACAACCGATTTTGAGGGGTACGAATGGAACCTATCGGAGATTGTGATCAATCGTATCGTAAAAATATTGAGACGTAAAGAAAACTCATGAAAAAGGTAAGAAGTGTAGTAGTTGCAAAAGTACTTACACTTAATCCCAAGAGCGAAAATGCAAGAATGAAGATTGATAAATTAAATAAGAACGAATAAATACAATTGGCACTAAAGTATATAATTAATTGCTTGGTAGCTGCCGACTTACGAACCTTCCTGCGGAATATTCTCTCTGTGATTTGTTTGTTAACCTAGTAGCTAAACCAAGCAACTAACCATACTCGAATACGGTTGTTACAAACCACCCCGATACGATAAGAAAAGGAACAATAAATCATCATTTTTATAAACTATTCTAAATGATTAAACCGTTTATATTATTTCTAGCCATACTATTATCCAACATCATTGTAGCACAAGATAATGTTGCCTTGGAAAAAGTACTGGAAAAAGCCATTGAAAGCGAAAGTTTAACTGGTGCTGTATGGTCAACTGTTAGTGATGATATAGTTACAATTGGAGCAATAGGCTTAAAGAATGCGGAAACAAATGAAATTTTAGACACTAACGATAGGGTATTAATTGGTTCAGTGACAAAAACACTGATTGCCACAGGTATTCTTCGTTTAGCAACCCAGGGAAAATTAGACATTGACTCCCCTGTTTACAAAATTTTATCCAACATAACTTTTGATAACCCCTGGAGAGAAAATAATCCCGTTACAATTAGAGATTTATTAAATCACACGGCAGGAATTGAAGATTCCAGATTTTGGCAGGTTTTCAGCACTAAATCAACTTCTACTACGCCACTAGAATATCTTTTTACTAAAAACCCTTCTGTATTGAAAGTGAGAACCATACCTGGAACTCGATTTTCTTACTCAAATATGGGGTATTCCTTTTTAGGTTTAATTATTGAAAAAATCACTCAGGAACCTTACGAAAACTATTTGGATAAAAATCTTCTTGGTCCTTTAGGTATGAATAGCAGCACTTTTCAATTTACAACTCAAAAAGGAAAGAATATTGACCGGCACCTTGCTATGGGACATTTTGAAAATGGGATAACGCAAGAGAACATACCTATGTTTTTACGTCCAGCAGGTCAATTTACCACAACAGCAAAAGATATGGCTCAATATGCCAAATTCTTAATGAGTGATGGCACTATTAATGGAAAGTCGTTTATAGATAAAGCACTTTTAAATCTAATGGGGAATCCAACATCAACAGAATCTTATAAAAATGGATTAAAATCAGGCTATCAGTTTGGACTTAGTTACAGAGATAGATATGGGGTTGTAGGTAAATTCCATCGTGGAAATACAACTGGTTACAGAGCAACATTCTATCTATTTCCTGAGCAAAAAAAAGCATTTTTTATAAGTTTTAATACGGACAGTGAAACTGCTAATTATGAGAAATTTAATAGAATTTTTATAAATCACCTTGAGATTATTAAGCCTGACCAACTGAATGCAAAAGAGAACTTACCATCAAATGTTGAAGAATTTGAAGGGTATTATAAAATGAACCCTGTTCGATTTAAACTCTTTGCATACCTGGATTTACTTTTCAATTCAATAAAAGTGGAGAAGAAAAACAATAGCCTTCTTGTTAAATCTATTCAAATGGAAACTTACACTCTTGTACCTGTTGGAAGTAATTTATTCAGAAAAGAAGATAGGGTAAATTCTTCTCACGTTTTATACAAAAACGGAAGTGTACCAATAATTAGCGATGGATTAGCAACCTACGAAAAAGTTAATACAACTTATTTAGCTTTAATGTGGCTAAGTCTTATTCTGGGATTAATTGGTATAATCGTTATTTTCTTACGTGGATCCTATTTACTCTTTCAGAAAAAACTGTTTAAAAAATACCAGATAATAACGTTTCCATTTTTATCCATTGTTGGGCTTTTGATTCCTTTTCCTTTTCTTCTAAATCAATCTTTTCTAAACTTAGGAGATTTCACATTTGCAAATATATTGTTGGCTATTGCAACAGGAGCTTTACCTCTGGCAATGATTTTTGGTAGTATAAAAATATGGAGAAACAAAACATTGACAATAGACACAGCAGGAACTTTATTTATCTTACAATGGACATTCATTTTAATTTACTGGGGAGTATTCCCATTTAGATTATGGCATTAGAAAAAGCAGTTTGTAACAAAGTTTAAAAAAATAAGAGGAGAAGTACTAAGCCCAAAATTTGGTTATTGGTGGTCTTTTCTTTGAGCTTTGGCTGTTTCCCATGGGTTATATAGTCATCAAATCTAAAAGAATGCCTGTCTGGTTGGGGAGAGTTATTATTTTAGAGGGTATAGGCTATCTAATTTCCACCGTTATCCGATACACAGGAATTGATTTTAGCTTCAATAGATTTCTTATTCTTCCCGCAACCATTGGAGAATTTTGGATGATAGGCTATTTATTAATTTTTGGAATACGACCACGGACGAATTAGGAAGAATCCCAAAAGAAAGAAAGTAAACAAAGGAGTTTGAAATAGAACGGAATTAATAAAATTAATATACTCAACGACAAAAACAGATACTCTAGAAACAAATGCATCAAACAAGTCTCAAAGCGCATGAAAACTAAATCTCATCCTTTTTGGCGCTGGTTCTGGCTCACTTTCCTTGTTGTTTCTCTTGGGTATGCATGGTATTCATTCTATGTGCCTTCAAATGATATGGTTTGGACTAGTGACATGGTATCTGCTCAAAAGCTTGCCGACAGTTCTGACAAAAATATGCTGTTATTTTTTACAGGGCAATGGTGCTCGCCTTGTCGCATTATGAAGCGCGAAATTTTTGGAAACAAATAAGCCATGAATGCCATTAATGCGAAAGTTATACCTGTTGAGATTAATATTGATGACCCTAATGATGAAAAACTTCCCTTGGCTCTGATAAAAGGGCAAAAACTGTAGATTAAAAATTAAACAGCATTATATAGTGGAGCGATGCCTGTCGAAGACATAAAATTAATAAAGTGGCAAAATTATTTCAACTTTAAACCCATTTTTCACTGATTATTACCATGTTGCCATAGTGGCTATCTGACCAATTTTAACCCGTAGTTATCTCAGGAAATAACAATTATTCATCCTATAATTCTGTGTCCCCTTTTTTACTAATTTCATGGATTATGGCTAGAAATACCTCTCTATAATTGCTGCTAATTGGTATTTCTTTACCGTTAATGATTACACAGTGTTTTTGGACCGTTTCTATGTGTTTTAATGCTACGATATAGGATCTATGTATTCTTATAAAAAACTCTTTTGGAAGTATTTCTAACACTTCGGATATTTTATAACGCGCCAAAACAGGTCCTTTATTGGTATGGAAAGTGACGTAATTACCATCGCTTTCCACGTATTCTATACCCTGAATATACAATTGATGAAACTCTGATCCACTTTTAATAAAAATGGTTTGCTCTGAAATATCGGGGGGAAGTTTAGAACTTGAAGTTGTGCTCTTTTTGTTCGTTTTTAATGCCTGTTCTGCTTTCATTACGCCTTGTAGTAGCCTATTAAATTCAATTGGTTTTAAAAGGTAGTCAATTGCTTTAAGTTCATAACTTTCCAAAGCATATTCAGAATAAGCTGTAGTAAATATAATAAGTGGTGGGTTTTGTAAAAATTTAGGAAAGCTAATCCCGGACAACTTAGGCATATTTATATCCAAGAAAATAAGATCAATGCTATTCTGTTGAAGATATTCAAGCGCATCCAAAGGGTCTCTAAAAGTTTTCTTCACAACCACAAATGGTATGCTACCTAAATGAAATTTAAGTACATCAATCGCAGCAGGTTCGTCATCTATTATTATACAGTTCATTAGCTTAGTTAATCAAGTTGTAGCATGAGTGAAGATATAAAATACCCTTTTTCTTCTTTTGTTTCCAAATCATAAGCTCTTGGGTAAAGAATGGAAAGTCTCTTTTTTAAATTATCAAGCCCAAATCCTGAAGACTCATCTGTTAAACCATAAGTACCTTGCCGTATGGTATTGCTTACTCTAAAATACAGCTTGTTTGGAGTCACCTTTAAGGAGATATCTATTATAGATTTTGTTTTAGGATCAACGCCGTGTTTAATTGCGTTTTCAACAAAAGGAATAAGTAGCATGGGACTTATTTTTACAGTATTTACATCTCCCTTCACGTCAAAATTTATAAACACATCGTCTTCTTCAGCAATACGTAATTGATATACTTGAATGAAATTTTTAAGATGATGAATTTCTTTTTCTAGCGCTACTTTATCTTCATTGGTTTCATAAACCATATAACGCATCAATTCTGCAAGCTTAGCGATTCCGTCAGCCAATTCAGGTACGTTATGCTTTAAGGATTTGGAATAGAAACTATTTAAAACATTAAACAAAAAATGTGGATTGATTTTAGATTTTAAAAAAGCCATTTCTGTGGAAAGCTTTTCTTCTAGCAATACTCTTTTAAGTTTTTCATTTCGTATCCAATATTTAATTAGCGCGTAAGACAAAGCAACTAATAAAATAAAAAAACTAATCACTGAATTGTATAGTAGATAAACGATAAAAGATTCATTGGCGGAGGAGAAAAAATGTGCCAAATATCTAAAATCTATGATGCTTTCGAAAAGGTTAATAACTACGAATCCGCCCAACAAAGATAATATCAGTGCCTTCGTTTTTTTTAGTCGCAAAAATTTTGGAACTAAAAAAAATGCGGTCGTATAAAAAATAATTTGATTCACAAGCGTCCCAAACCCAATTGCAACCCAATAAGGACCCATACCTTTCCTAAAATCACCGATTGTAGAGGTATAGTTTAGAATCAAAAGATACCCTATTCCCCATACTAGAATATGGATTATAGGTTCTATATATTTTTTCATACTGTATCGCTTCTTCCTCAAAAATAGGAATTTAAGACACCTGGTAAATAGACAAGTTGTGAAAGATGCCTTTCTAGTGACCAAATCCCGTAAAACTGTGAAGTTTATCTTTTTTCACATAATTCTAAGGATCTATCACAGTAAAGCAGGCAATAATCACATTCATTTTATGCTATCCTTCAAACATGCTACTATTGTTTCAAATTAATTATTAAATCATAATGAAATGAAAAAAGCAGTTATACTTTTTATCGCAATAGCCTTAGGAATTAGTTCCTATGGACAATCAAACCCTAACAGTGAACTTAAACATCATATTGATGACGTATTTGAAAGTTATTCTTATTATAATCGTTTTGTTGGAAGTGTTTTAATTAGCAAGAACGGCCGTATTTTTTATCAAAAAAGTTTTGGTTATGCCGATGTAGAAAATCATAAAAGGAATACTAAAAAATCTATATTTAGTATTGCTTCTGTTACGAAGTCCTTAACAGCTGTAGGGATAATGAAATTAATTGAAGAAGGAAAACTAACATTAGAAACACCGATCAGTACGTTCTTCCCAAGTTTTATTCCAGAATATTCAAAAAAAATCACAATTCGCCACTTGTTGAACCATAGCTCTGGCTTGCAAGCGAATATAGGTAGAATAGATGATCAAGGTAATGGTTTAATGCCTGGGAAAAACGCAATAACGTTAAACGCCCTTTTTGAAGAATTCAAAGATTCAAAACTAAAATTTGAACCTGGCACAGGTTATGAGTATAATAATTTTGGATACGCACTTCTTGCCCATGTTATAGAAAGCGTAACCAAACAGTCGTATGCACATTACATGGAAGAGGCCATTTTTAAGCCCGCTAGCATGAAAAATACAGCTGTAGACAACTATAAAAACGTAAATCAAAGAGCATTTACACATATAGGCTTAGGTATGAAAACCCTAAAAAAATTAGACAACCCTATTCATCCCTCTTGGCTAATTGGTGCTGGAAATATAAATGCTACAACGGGTGATTTACATAAGTTCATGATGGCCTTGGAAAACGGTATTTTGTTACAACCTGAATCTGTAGATAAACTTTACAGCTATACACAGCCTACAGGTTACAACGATACGGAATACGGCTTTGGGTGGAGAATTGAAAACAAGGATGGATCAAAATGGATCAACCATACCGGTTTACTTCCTGGTACTGCGAGCATCATAGGATCATTACCGGAAAAAGGCTTTAAAGTTATCATCCTATCCAATGCTACTACTACAGATCTAATTACTGAAAGCGATTTTCAAGGAAAGAGTCAATTTGTTGATGGGGAAATCATTGATTCCATTATTGCTGTATTACAAGGAAAATCAACAGCATTATTGCCAATACCCCTTAAGACGAAAGACCAAAACAGTGAAGACCTTAGCAGCACGTATTCGCTAGATAGCAACCATTTAATAGCGCTAACTAAAAAAGGTGATACGTATGCCCTTGAAACAATAGGCCAACAACCGTGGTCTGTTTTCACCTATCAATTTTCCAGAAATAGCAAGGAAGACAACCCAACAAGTGAGACTGCCTTATTTTTCGCGAATGCGATGAGTACCCAAAATTTTGAAGGGCTTGCCCAATATGGCAATGACGATATGAAAGGTTTTTTAAGTACAGCAGAAGGTATAAATCAGTTAAAAGGGATGTGGGCTTATTTTAAAGAACAGGCAGGCACATTCAAATCCTACAATATTTATAAAGTGGAAGGTGAAGAAGGCGCTAAAAAAGTACATATTAGATTTCATTTTGAAAAAGAAGATGTAGGTTTTGTTCTAGGGATTAATGCTGATCATCTTATCCAAGGGATGTTTATGGATGATAATATGAAGACAAGCGCAATTCAAAAAGTAAAATTAACACAGATAAATAAAAATGAATTTTTTATCAATGGACACCACAATAATGGTATGCAAGATTTAAAAATAACGCTGGATGATAAAGGATTAATTTTAACAGATGGGTCTACTCATTTTAAAGCTGAGGCTGTAAATCCTTGATATAAAAATTAATATAACTTTAAATAATGAAAAATCACAAGATACTATCTTCAGTAGTGTTGTGTCTACTATTTTTAAGTGCTTGTAACAACAACGGCGATAACAACAAAAACACATCAAAAAAAGAAGATTTATATCTCGGTTTAAAACCACCAGGTCTAATCCCAGAGCCCTTTGCCGCTGGCATAGTTTCAACAGATCATTTAGAGGTTCTAGCAGCAATTTCGCCTAGCTTAGATGAGTTTTATTTTACCAGACAAATAAAAGGTGAAGCATCTAAAAATTTAGGAATTCGATTAGAAAATGGGAGTTGGAAAATCGTTATGGAAGAACCAAGTATAGGTGAAATATTTATCTCTACAGATAATAAAACCATGTTTTTGGGTAATAAATACAGAGATAGAACATCGACTGGCTGGTCGGAAGAAAAAAGTTTGGGGTCTCCATATGATCAAATCCCTATTATGCGACTGACATCTTCGGCTCTTGGCACTTATGTCTTCGACGAAAGGGATTCTATTGGAACACTCAGAATGTCTGTTCTAAAAAATGGAATTCGTGAGGAACCGATAGAAATGGGAAATGTATTCGAATCAGGTACCTTTATCGCACACCCTTTTATTGCACCCGATGAAAGCTATATGATTTGGGATTGTGAAAAAGAAGATGGGCATGGGAGTTCTGACTTATACATTAGTTTTCGGAAAAAAGATGGGTCATGGGGCGCAGCCATAAATATGGGAAAAGATATCAATTCTGACATGGAAGATAATTACGGCAGTGTTACGTCAGACGGCAAATACTTTATATTTCACCGCGTAAAATTAGGCGATACTTTTGACGAAAGTTATGCCAATATATTTTGGGTGGATGCTCAGATTATTGAAACGCTTAAACCTAAACCAAACTAGAATTCATTTAAGACAATTAACCTATAATAGTTTATTGATATTTGATTTATAAGTCTGTCCTATCGGAATTTTATGGTCCTTAATAAAAATTCGATTTCCTTCTATAAGCTTAATTTTATCAATACTAACAATAAATGATTTGTGAACTCGTAAAAATTGAACCTTATCTAAAAACTCTTCATAATGGGATATTTTTTCATGACTTACAATCATTTCATCCTTTAAATATAGCTTGGTATAATTCCCATAGGCTTCAATAAACAATAGATCAGTTAAAGTAATTTGATGGTATTTTTTATCTCCTTTTACAAAAAAACGACTCTTATCATTTGTATTAGCAACTTCTTTAATGATAGTTTTTGAACTGTCAATCTCTGAAACTTTATTGATGGCTTTTACCAAACGATCAAAACTAAAAGGCTTTAAAAGATAATCTACAACATTCAATTCAAAACCTTCTAATGCATATTCTTTATATGCAGTAGTAACAATAGTTTTTGGAGGGTTGGACAGTGTTTTTAAAAAATCAAGCCCTTTTAATTTGGGCATATTGATATCTAAAAACATAAAATCAACAGTATTTTTATTAAGGTATTCCATGGCTTCCATGGCATTATAACAATGATGCTTTAACGCAATATGAGGAATCATACTGCAAAACTCTTCTATAATCTCATGCGCTAGAGGCTCGTCATCAACAATTATAAAATTAAGCATGTTTTAAAATTTTTAAAGTTGTTTTATATGTATTTATAGTTTTATCAATGACAAGCTTATGTTTTTTTGGATATAATAATGATAATCTTTTTTGTAAATTTTGTAACCCTATACCATTTGAGCTTGACACTTCTTTTGGATCAAAATTGTTTTCAATTTCAAAATAAATATATTCTTCATCTTCTTTTAAATGCATATGGATATATGCATTTTCTGTCAACGTTTCTATTCCGTGTTTAAAAGCATTTTCTAATAAAATGATAAATAAGAGTGGAGCTACTTGTAAACGAGTATCTATATCTTTTTCAAATTGAATATCGACTGATTTTTTATATCTTATTTTATGTAATTCGATATAGTTTCTTAAATACTCAATCTCATCTTTAAGTGTTACCAATTCTTTTTCTCCTTCATAAATTGTATAGCGCATCATATCCGATAGCTTTAAGATAACTTCTGGCGCTTGTTTAGAGTTTTTAATGGTTAATGCATATAAATTGTTTAACGTATTAAAGAAAAAATGAGGATTAATTTGCGACCTCAGTAAAGATAATTCAGCCTGAGATTTTTCAGATTTCAAATTTTGAATCCATCTCCATTGTTCAAAAATCCAGACGATAATTAAAACAGGAATTGGTATAAAGAATATGATAATTGGGAAGTCTTCCTTAATTATTAAATAGGATTCTAAACCTCCTGAAAATAATCTTAAATAAATAAAATATGCAAAAAGAGGGATGTAAAAAAAGGCAATAAGCTTCCAATACTTTTTTATAAACTCAGGAAGTAACAAATATGCAAATCCACACCAGAAAGTCATTAAAAGAATTATGGTAATTGGATTGTCTGGCACACTCATTTTAGAATCAATGAATAAGATGACAAAAAACATTAAGAATAAGCTTAAAACTTTAATTACCGCTTTTCTTTTTTTGTTGAAGTAATGTATTGATAACGAAATGATAAGTCCCCAAATAATAGCAAGAAATAGTGTTTCATTAGTTTTTTGTTCTGGAAGAATAATAAATCCCATGTAGTCTAATACATAGAATATTGGCAGCACAATGCTAAACCCTATAAGAAACGCTTTGTATTTTTTTAAAAACTGAATCATACTCCAAAATTACCATTGTTCAATCGTTTTTGAAACATTATTGATATACACTATTATTTTTATGATCAACAAGACTCTTTTATTGATAAACACTATTGAGCTTGTTTTTTTATAGATATAACTTTATAAAAATAACGTATGTCATATAAATTTCATGGCGTTTTTCTTCCGTTTTATGTTTGCCTTAAGTAAATCTTAAATCAATAAAAATGAAAAATTTAAAAATAGTATTACTTAGTTTGCTAAGTGTTTTCTATGTGAGTGCGCAAGAAAATAGTAATCAACAAACAAAAATAGATGCCATTTTCTCTCAATGGAATACTCCAAATTCTCCTGGAGGAACTGTAGGAATCATAAAAGATGGAGAATTGATTTTTACTAAAGGATATGGAATGGCCAACTTGGATCATAACATACCAAACCATCCTAAAACTGTTTTTAATATAGCTTCAACCTCAAAACAATTTACAGCGGCATCTATCATTCTTTTATCAGAACAAGGGAAGTTATCATTGGAAGATACATTGATGAAATTTTTTCCAAATTTTCCAGATTATGCCAATGAAGTCAAAGTTCAACACTTATTAAACCATACGAGCGGAGTAAGAGATTATATTATCTTGGCGAGGCTTTCTGGTTTAACAGTTGATGATTATTATACGAATGAAATCGTAGAGAAATTATTGACAAATCAACAAGAATTAAACTTTACTCCTGGCGATGAATATTTGTATAGTAATTCTGGATACTGGCTACTTGGCCAAATAGTTGAAAAAGTAAGTGGTTCTACATTGGCTGAATTTGCAAAGAAAAATATTTTTGATCCTTTAGAAATGAATGACACCCATTTTCATGATAATCAGAATCAAATTGTTAAAAACAGAGCAACTGGATATAGACCTGATAGAAAAGGTGGATATTATATATACAACACAAAACTAAATATGATTGGTAGTGGAGGTGTAATTACCAATGTAAGTGATCTTGCAAAATGGGATGCTACATTCTATAATTCTAAGTTGTTCAATCAAGGTTTTTGGGATAAAATGACAGAAAATGGAATCTTGAATGATGGCAGTAAGATTCGATACGCAAAAGGCTTAAATATAAATACTTACAAAGGACTTAAAACGATTACTCATAGTGGTGGGTTTGTTGGATATAGAACTGAATTTATACGATTTCCTGAAGCACAATTTTCAGTAATTATTTTAGCGAATAGAACAGACACTAGCCCAACAAGAATGGCCTACAAGATTGCTGATCTTTTTCTTGAACATCAATACAAGAAAGAAAATAGCACTCAAACAAAAAAATCTTTTCCCGAAATAAAAGATTTTAAATCAATTACATTAACAAAAAAAGAACTGAATGCCTTTGAAGGATTTTATTGGGATGGTAAGAGTAAAATGAGTCGTAAGCTTGAAGTCCGAAATGATACTCTAAATTATGTAAGAAATGATGGAAGTGCTACTAAGTTGGTACCAATTTCTAAAAACAAGTTTAAAATGATTGGCCCTAGAGTACCGGTTATTTGTGAAATGAGTTCCAATGGAACCACCAAAGAATTTACACTAAACCTACCCAATGCAGCACCAATAATTTATGTTGCCTATGAACCAATAACTGCATATAGCGAAACCGACTTAGAAAGTTATTCTGGCGATTACTATAGCAAAGAATTGGATGCTGTGTACACGCTTAAAATTAAAAAAGATCATATGCTTCTTTTTGTGAAAGGCAATCTAATTGGTGAGGTTGAGCCTGTGATGAAAGATCTAATAAGCATCAAATCAAGACAAACTTTTGAGTTTAATGAAACAAGAGATATGTTTAGGCTTTCCATGCTGGGAAGAGTCAAAAACATAAAATTTGTAAAAAAATAAAAGCATTTGTGCCTATTGTATTTTTCGATATTAAAGAGCTCCATTAATTTGGAGCTTTTTGTTTTTTAGAAAATTTCATCACTTCAAAAAATACACGCTAACTAAACGGATGGAGGTTAACAACCCAAATATTTGGTTCAGAATTTTGTTAAACCATATCAATATTCATTCAAACACCATCGTTTTTTTGTTCAACATCAGTAGGTTCAAAATCATGGTTATCTGAATTAAAAAAGTCCTTGTTTATCATCTTTAATTTATGGGGATGGATAAAGCTAGCATATTTGTAGTGTACTTAAAATTAGAATAAAATGAACACATTAATAATAAAAGACCTTACCAAAACATATCCAAACGGAGTGAAGGCGTTAAACGGAATTAATTTAAAGATTACAAACGGAATGTTTGGTTTGTTAGGAGCAAACGGTGCCGGAAAATCTTCTTTAATGAGAACCATCGCCTCTTTGCAAAAGCCAAGTGCTGGAACCCTCTCTTTTAATGATATAGACATTGTGGACGAGCCCGCTAATATCAGACAACATTTGGGATATCTTCCACAAGAGTTTGGTGTTTATCCGAAAGTTTCTGCCGAAAAGTTATTAAATCATTTAGCGGTTTTAAAAGGGGTATTAGATACAAAGGCGCGCAAAGATCAAGTAACAGCCCTATTACAACAGGTAAACTTATATCAACATAGAAAGAAGGCCGTGTATACATTTTCTGGCGGTATGCGTCAGCGCTTCGGTATTGCTCAAGCCCTTTTAGGTAATCCACAAATTATAATTGTTGATGAACCTACGGCTGGATTGGATCCTGAGGAGAGTAATCGATTTCTAAATTTATTGAGTGAAATTGGAGAAAATGTAATTGTCATCCTCTCAACTCATATTGTAGAAGATGTGCTGAATCTTTGCCCCAAAATGGCCATTATGTCATATGGTCAAATCATATCACAAGGAAATCCTGCTGAACTAGTCGCCTCAATTGAAGGGAAAATCTGGAGTAAAATAATCGCCAAGTCTGACTTAGAAATTTACAAAAAAGCCTTTAATGTGATCTCTACAAAACTCATTGCAGGACAAACTCAAATTAGGGTGATTGCTGAAAATAAGCCAGAGGAAGGCTTTGAGATGATCATTCCAAATTTAGAAGATTACTACTTCGCTACAGTATTCAGTCAAACTATAAAAACACCATAAGATATGTTTAAGAAATTACTAGCGTTCGAAGCCTTTTATCAGTTTAAACAAAGAGCATTACCAATTTTCGCACTGCTATTTTTAGCATTAGGCGTATCTGTGGGTGGGCAGGGGTTTGCACCTAAAGGCATAAATTTCAATTCGATATACCAAGTATATACACATGCTGGCATATTCACTTTAGGCAGTGTTTTTATCATTATGTTTTTTGCCATAAGTGCCATGTTGAGAGATAAACAACATCAAATGGAAGGACTGGTCTACAGCACTTCTATTAAAAAATCAAGCTATTTTTGGAGTCGCTTTTTAGGCACCTTCGCCTTTAGTGTATTAGCCTTCTCCCCTTTTATGTTAGGGTATATTTTTGGAAACTTTTTTGGGGGATTAGCACCAGAACGAATTTCTGATTTTCAACTATGGACCTATCTTCAGCCTTGGTTGTATATTGTTCTTCCTAATTTATTTATATGTAGTGCCATTGTATTTTCAGTTAGTTCACTGACTAAAAATAGTACCGCAACCTATGTGAGTGCTGTGCTTATTTACACCCTATATTTCGTGTGTTCTCTCGTCTTAAATTCTCCCATTTTAGCAAAGACCGTTCCTGCTTCCCCAGAGAGTATGGCTATCGCGGCTATTTTCGACCCTTTTGGATTAGCCGCCTTTTTTGAACAAACGCAATATTGGACACCTTTTCAGAAAAACACACAATTGATATCATTTTCAGGATTGTTTCTAGTGAACCGTTTAGTATGGACAGGGTTTGGTTTAGGACTACTATTATTGACCTATCGATTATTCTCTTTCAGAAAACAGAATCAAAAAGTAAAGAAAGAAATAAAAATATCCAATGAGAAGGCGTCAACCATATCTTATATCCCCCTAAAAACATTACACAACTTCAAAGCCCAAAAAACCGCCTTTATAGCACTACTAAAATTAGAACTCAAAAGTATTTTTAAAAGTTTACCATTTATTGCGGTGTTGCTAATGTGGCTATTTATCATTTTCTCAGAATTGTATTCAACTGTTATAACCGGAGTAGAATACGGTGTGAGTATGTACCCATTTACCCATTATTTGATAGAACTGATTGTTGGTCCTCTGAGTATTTTTAGTATCATACTCATTGCCTTTTACAGCGCAGATATTGTTTGGAAGGAAAGAAGTTTAAGATTCAATTTAATCATTGATGCTACACCCGTAAAAAATAGTGTCTTCTTCTTATCAAAATATATAGCTTTACTTTTATTGCCCTTATTATTAATTACTGTAGGCATTGTATTGTATATACTTTTTCAAATAAGCGTTGGCTATTATAATTTTGAATTTTCAATATATGCCTCTTTATACTATTTCCATGGATTACAATTAATGATTTTTTGTTCCATAGCATTGTTTATCAATACCTTGGTAAAGAATAAATACATGGGGATGGGTATATTTGGATTACTTGCTATCATCTCGATGAAACCTGATTTATTAGGTCTTGAACATCCATTAACAAGTATTGGGTTTATGCCAAGAGTATCCTTTTCAGAAATGAGTGGTTTTTACAATGGTGCTGCGTTGTATAAACACCTTAGCATCTATTGGACAGCACTAGCTGGTATATTGATTCTATTTTCTTTTAAAATATGGAATAGAGGAATTGTTTCTAATTTTATTAATAAAGTAAAACAATTACCTCTTAATTGGTCAATAGCACAAAAAATCAGTTTATCTGTATTGACTGTCGCCTTTTTTACTTTTGGAGGTGTAATATTTTATAATGTCAATATTGACGACGAGTATGTGACCTTTCAGGAGACACTCAATTTTAAAGAAAGCTATGAACGTAAATTTAAAAAATATGAATCTTTAAGGCGACCTACTCGGACATCCATAAGAACGGAGCTTAGTATTTTTCCTTCAGAAAGAACATACACAGTTAAGGCGAGTCAAATATTAAAAAACAGTGGTGATCAACCTCTCTCTCAAGTATTTATTTCTGAAAGAGTAGCTCTTAAACAGGTTAGCATTAAAAATGCCAAGCGAATAATGCATGATCCTTATTATGGTATTCACTTATTTCAATTTGAAGTACCTCTAAAACCTAATGATTCAGTCACTTTTACCTATGAATTGACTAAAACATTAAAGGGTTTTGATGACGACATGTCAATAACCGAAAATGGTACTTATATCAATAGAAATAGCAATTTTGAACCAATTTTAGGGTATCGTTCAGGAATAGAAATAACGAATAAACCTGAACGTGAAAAACGAGGTTTGCCAGAGCTGATTAAAAAAGAAACGCTTGATCCACACTTGGGCTTAGATAAATTCAAATTTGAAAAAGTCAATTTTGAAACAATTATTTCAACTGACAAAGACCAAACGGCCATTAGTTCTGGGACCTTGATTAAAGAATGGACTGAAAACAACCGGAACTATTTCCACTACAAATCAGACAAGAAAATCATGCCTGGTGCTGGATACTTTTCTGCACGATATGAAGTGAGGAAATCAGACTATGAGGGAATTGCTATTGAACAATATTATCATAAAGGTCATCAAATTAATATTAAAAGAATTGAAGATGCTACCAAACAAACCTTAGCCTATTGCCTACAAAATTTTGGCGAATATGAGTTTGATCACGTTAGAATAGCGGAAGTTCCATCTTACTGGCCATTTGGTGGATTTGCCCACCCAGGAGTCATCAGTATGACGGAAGATAAACTTTACTTAAATGATGTAAGTAATGAAAATACCTTTGATGTTGTAGCTAAAAGAACAATACACGAAGTAGCACATCAATGGTGGGGACATACCTTATCTTCAAAACCAGCACCAGGTGGGTCTTTATTAATTGAGGGCTTAGCTAAATATACTGAAGCAGTAGTTATGGAAAGCATTTATGGAAAGCGAGCCGTTTATACACTTACCGAAGATGCTCGGTATAAGTATTTCTATGGTCGATCTATGGAAGGAGATGTTGAACCGCCAGTATACAAAATATTAGGCCACAGCTATATTTCTTATGGTAAAGCGCTTAACGTTATGTTAGCTTTAAGAGATTTGATTGGTGAAGAGAAATTGAATAGTGTCCTAAAGGATATTACAGAAGCCAACAGGTATA
>Ga0209948_1000020_pt1 | contig 65833 bp, 57 predicted proteins | sample SalPonR2_C_D2_MG_FD_185709 | JGI IMG/M metagenome (GOLD analysis project Ga0209948, IMG submission 185709) | Salt pond soil microbial communities from South San Francisco under conditions of wetland restoration - Salt Pond MetaG R2_C_D2_MG... ... | reverse complement strand
TCCAAACGTTTCTTTAGTTTTCTTGCATACAGTTCCGAAATATCAAAGTGTAATTGTTCGTGACCCAAAATAAGCGTATTACACATTTCTGGTTGATACCATGATTTAGTTGGATAAAAAAACGTGTTAATTTTAAATACCACTTGTATGCTATCGCGAGTACCGTACGTAGAAAAACGATAGGTAATCCCACTTGCCGTAATTGCAGCAGCGCTTTGATTGGATGGTACAGCTCCTTTGAAATCATCCCAAGTAAGGCGATTTTCAGAACACCATGGAATAGTTTCATCATCTTGTTCGGAGGTAAAACCAATCACAACAAATAAAAATAAGGCCGTAATGTATTTTGATGTTACCAATGATAAAATTTCCTATTATAAATCTAAAAACAAACCTTAGCTAATGGGATAGGTATTTGCTTTGTTTTTACTATTCGGTGGAGCATATATAGCAAAGTAATTACTAGTGTTTACAAAACAAAACCTTCCTAAAACTACGCTGAGCTTAATCCTAGTCCAATTGTTTTATTCTCATATCCTCATAGGCCATGATATAGGATGCTTGATTAAAATAGCCTGAGGTAGCATCCTTGGCATAATCGAACTTATTGCCACTATACTCGGTAGTGCCTATGAATTTAGCGGCATCTATGAGGTCATTTTTATACGCCAACTTTAAAAGTATATCATAGGTTACGTCAAAACCGCGTATCGCATACCTATCTGGATCTTCTCCAAATTTCTTTTTGTAGCGAGACGTAAATGAATTTTTACCTACCTCCCTGTATACAGAAGGATAAGTAAAATTAAGATTGGACAAATGTGTACTAGAAATAACATCATTTTCAAATCCATTATTGTGATTTGTTGTGAACATGCGTACTTTTAATTTATCCGTACTGTTTTCGATGTCCAACAAAGAATTGTGAAAGGCGTTCAAAATGGAAACTACACTGGAGATTAATTTGAAGTTATCGGACTCCACAAAAACCCAGTTCTCAACATCCTCCTTTAAAAAGCTCGCCAATTTATCGCGATTGATGCCAATATTCTTTTCTTCCTCCTTGACCTCAACAACCTTAGCATCTGGAAAATTTTCCATGAGCATCCGTTGCGCAAGCCTGCTATTATCATCGGCGATAATAACTATATTTTGGTCCGTGTAATTTTTCTTGACAAAATCTACCGTGTGTTTTCTAAGTAAATCATCATCGGTGTAGGAAAAGAAAACGTTATTAAGGCTGATATCACTTTTGGCCCTTACGGGAGCTACAACTGGCACATTATAACTAGTCGCCTGTACAGCCACCTCCTTCATGGATAATTCATCTAGTGGACCAAATATTGCATTGTAATCGGAAAGCCTTTCCCCTAATAAAATTTGTTTCGTTTTAGTAACGTCCAATTGATTATCAACCGTTTTCACATCAATAGACACCCCCAAAGAAGCTAGCGAATCTATAGCCACCAACGCCCCTGAGTACAACCCTAAGCTGTATTTTAAACTGTTTCTGTTCTCTATGGTCCAAGTAACTTTTTCTTTATCGGAAAGGTCCAATTTATCCAGTCTAAAGGGCAACATAATTAGTATTTTGGGACGCATTGCCGTATTAACGCTATCCAAAAGATTTACCTTGTCCAAAATTAGGGCATTCCTAACTTCAAAATCACCTACCTGTTCTCTAGGGAGTTTTAAAATCATCCCTGCTTTTAATCCATTTTTTAAATCAGGATTAAAACCAACCAAATCTGCCCAAGACATTCCGAATTTTCGAGTCAAACGAAACTCGTTCTGCTTTGGCTTCACTTCATAAAAGATATAATTATCCGTATTTATTTCTTCAGGAGCTACTTTTGCCTCTGGAATACGTATCACCATACCCTCTTTTAATCCTCCTTGTTCGGTGATCTCCGGATTTAAACGTACAATTTCATCAGATTTCACACCAAATTCCTTCTCTAACCGATAAAAATTCATTTTAGCAGGTATCGTATAGGATGTATACAATTGTGTCTGTTGTTCGGCAACGGTACTACCCGCTATTTTAGGCATTAAAAGATCGTAACCCTCAGCCAAGTAATTCGTGCTTTGCGAAAGTGATGGATTAAGCACCAACATACTGTCAATGGTTATACCATACTTGTGGGCAATGCTCCACCTAGTCTCCTTTGGCTTTACCTTATATTTTTCGTAGGCATCGGGGTCTATCGTATTCTCTGTTTCCACCACCTTCTCGTATTTGGGAATACGAAGTTGCATTTTCTTTTCTAGCTGGGTAGCATATAATTGTTTGTTGTATTTCTTAATTTCATCCTCCGTAACATCATATCGTTTGGCAATTCCGTAGAGTGTTTCCCTTTTTCTCACTTTATGACTACTGAATCCTATCGGTTCCCGTTTCTTAACGGAATCCTGCATCACGCTATTCATTAAGGCCTGCAGATCGGCAATGTTAGAAGAACTACCTGCACTCCCTTCTGGCACCACCAAGATGGTATTTATTGGTAACTTGTCACCTTCTTTTATCTCTTTGTTATACTTGAGAATACTTTCAGTGGAGACGCCGTATTTGGCTGCTACGCTAAATAAGGTTTCTCCCTGCTTAACGGCATGTGTAGTAAACTTTTGTGCCAATAAAGTAGTAGTTGACACAACGCAAAGCAATAATGTTACTAAAAATGTTCTTAAACTATTTCTCATTTTATTCCCATTCTATGGTTGCCGGAGGTTTTGAACTTATATCATATACGACACGATTTACTCCAGGGACTTTATTAATGATGTCATTTGATGTTTTTTGTAAAAACTCATAAGGTAAATTTACCCAATCTGCGGTCATGCCATCGGTACTTTCCACAGCCCTTAAAGCTACACATTTTTCATAAGTACGCTCATCACCCATTACCCCCACACTATTTACGGGCAAAAGCATAGCACCGGCCTGCCAAACTTTATCATACAATCCCCAATCTCGTAATCCTTGAATAAATATATGATCCACTTCTTGTAAAATGGCTACTTTTTCTCTTGTGATATCCCCTAAAATACGAATCGCCAATCCAGGTCCTGGAAAAGGATGCCGTCCCAACCGCTCATCTCCTACATCCATACTGGCACCAACACGCCGTACCTCATCCTTGAACAACATTTTTAATGGTTCTACAACTTTTAATTTCATAAAATCTGGCAATCCGCCCACATTATGGTGACTTTTAATAGTTGCCGAGGGTCCTCCCGTACCAGAAACCGACTCTATAACATCTGGATAAATGGTGCCCTGTGCCAGCCATTTAGCATCTTCCACAAGGTGAGACTCGTCATCAAAAACCTCTATAAAAACGCGTCCAATAATCTTGCGCTTCGTTTCCGGGTCGCTTTCTCCTGCCAAGGCGTCCAAAAAACGTGCCGAAGCATCCACGCCTTTCACATTTAAGCCCATACCCTCGTATTGCTTTAAGACATCTTCAAACTCGTTTTTTCTTAAAAGACCGTTGTTAACGAAAATGCAATGCAGGTGCTTACCAATGGCCTTATGCAATAAAACCGCCGCTACGGTAGAATCAACACCTCCTGACAGTCCTAATATTACCTTATCCTCTCCTATTTTTTCTTTGAGATTAGCCACGGTGGAGTCCACAAAAGCATCTGGTGTCCAGGTTTGGGCAACGCCTGCTATATGAACCAAGAAATTTTCTAGCAGCTGTTTTCCATCTGTTGAGTGGTATACCTCTGGATGAAATTGTATACCATACGTTTCTTCCCCATTAAATTTAAAAGCTGCATTCTTCACATCCGTTGTACTAGCTAGGAGCTTAGCATTCTCCGGGAGGTTTTTAATAGTATCGGCATGGCTCATCCACACTTGGCTTCCAGTAGCTATTCCCGTTAAAAAAGAATTATCGGGGTCAACGGCGGAGAGATTTGCCCTACCGTATTCACGGGTATTGGACTTCTCTACATTACCTCCGTTAAAATGGGCTAGATACTGCGCTCCATAACAGACGCCCAACAACGGTTTTTTACCCCTTATCTGGGAAAGGTCTGGATGCGGTGCGTCCTCTGCCCTAACCGAAAATGGCGAGCCTGATAAAATCACAGCCTTATAGGCATCCAAGTCGGCAGGCACTTTATTATATGGTTTTATTTCACAGAAAATATTCAGCTCTCGCACCCTTCTGGCGATGAGTTGTGTATACTGCGAACCGAAATCTAAAATGAGGACATTATTTTGCATGTGCAAAAATAGGAAAACTGCAAATTTGAGGAAGTGTTCTACTCAGATATTTGTGATAGGTTTTTAACAAAGAAAGTAATAGGACAATTACGCTGCATAGTTTTGCCATAAGGTAAGCTAAGTATATGCAATCTATACTTTGGAACATATTAGATAACAACATTTAATTATATTTATGCTTTCAAACCAAAAACGTAAAAATGAAACACTTATCGGCAATTATATTTGGATCAGCAATTGTAATTGCAGCCTATTTTTTAGGCAATGCTTACGTAAATAGAGCAAATCCTCCGCAGATTATTTCCGTTACCGGATTGGGAAATGAAAACTTTACGTCTGACCTTATTGTTTGGGAGGGACAGTATTCTACTAACAACAATAATCTTAAGGTAGCTTTTGAACAATTGAACAATGATAAAGATATTGTGCGTTCCTACTTAGTATCCAAGGGAGTACCCACAGAAAATATAATTTTCAATAGCGTACAAACCATTGAGCAACGAGATAATAAATATGAAAACGGTAATTACGTTGGTAGTATATTTAGAGGCTATCAATTGACTCAAAACGTAAAGATAGAATCGCAGGAGGTTGCCGTTATAGAAGGGGTTGCCCGGGAAATTACGGAATTATTGAATAAAGGAGTACAGTTTAACTCCTACCCGCCTAGGTATTACTACACCAAGTTGGCAGACTTAAAAATTGAAATGATTTCAAAAGCTACCGAAGACGCGCGCCTAAGGGCAGAAAGTATTGCTCAGAATTCAGGGAGTGGCCTAGGCGAATTGATTTCTGCCAAAATGGGGGTTTTTCAAATTACGGGCCAAAATTCCGGAGAAGATTATTCGTGGGGAGGTTCCTTTAATACCTCGTCAAAAAACAAAACAGCTTCCATAACCATGCGGTTAGATTATAAGGTACAATAAGTTTTTTTTGCTTATTGAGTCATTGATTTCTTGCCGTGACCCATATTAACGCAAAAAGCTTGGGAACCACCCCAAGCTTTTTTTTCAAAATCAAAAACCAACCAAAAACGAATTATTAAAGAAATAATTCAAAGTTCTTTTTCACAGCATTTGTTATAAAACAACTCAGTTTTATTTTACCCTACCTTTAATACTATTTTTTTTATATTTTTAAACAAATAGAAGTGTAAAATGACCGAACAATTTTTAAAGGAAGCCACAGCAGAATTAAGGAAAAGCCTTGTAAAAAAAGGCCATCCATTCCGCTATTTCACCCTAGCCACAGTTGGCCTGGACCCAATGGCACGACTGAGAACCGTTGTTCTTCGAAAAATTACAGATGACCTTAAACTGATTTTTTATACAGATCGGCGTTCAAAAAAAATTATACATATTAGCGAAAATCCCAAGGTAAGCCTGTTATTTTATCATCCTAAATTAATGCTTCAGCTTAAAGTTGAGGGCCAAGCCAAAATTATCAAAGAGGAAGCCATACTAAAAACCTATTGGCATGGAATTCAACCCAATAGCAGAAAGGACTACATCACCGAACAGGCTCCAGGAAGCACCTTGAAAAACCCCGATGAAGTAGAATACCTAAATGAAGACAATCATTTTTGTATGGTAGAAATAGAACCCTTTAAAATAGAATACCTAAAACTAAAACGCCCGAATCATATTAGAGTTCGTTTCTCTAAGAATAGTGACAAATGGCAGGGCGATTTTTTAGTACCCTAATCCTAAAAGTTGTTTTTCTTCGCTCCTACTATTCCATACTATTCCATACTATTTAGAATAGCTAAAATATCCTGTTCTGTGGTATCAGGATTTATGAAACAAAACCGACTTACCGTTTCGTAACCCTCAATAGTTTTCCATTTTGTAGGGGTTACCAAGGCAAAACCGGCTTCGTGATTATTATAGGTCCAATTACGATAATCGTCAGGTGTCCAGCCCTTTCTGCGATACAGCACACAAGATAAACTCGGCTCACGTACCAATTCCAACAATGGATGGGCTTCGATCAGCTTTCCTGCTATGTTGGCCAGCTTTATGCCCTCTTCCACCGCCCAAGCGTACTTTTCCGTACCATGGGTAGCCAAAGAATACCAAAGCGGTAAACCACGCAAACGCCTGGTTAATTGTATTTGATAATCAGAAGGATTAAATCCGTGTGCTCCTTCATCCTTGAATATTTCTAAATAGGAACCTTCTTGCGAGTGTGCTTCCTTGGCCTCTTCCGGATTTTTATACAGCACGGCACCACAGTCATAAGGCGAAAACAGCCATTTATGTGGGTCAATGGTAACACTGTCCGCCCGTTCGATACCATTGAACAAGTGTCGAACAGATGCAGCGGCCAAGGCACCGCCGCCGTAAGCAGCATCTACGTGAAACCACAACTGTTCTTTTTCGCAGACCTCGGCTACACCCGAAAGATCATCTATAATTCCCGCATTGGTAGTGCCTCCCGTAGCCACCACGGCAAAAACCCGTGCTCTTTTGGATGTATCCAGACCATTGATAACCGTTTGTAATGCACTACCGGACATCGCGTCCTCCGTTTCTACCAAAAGTACGTCTACGTCGATGACCTTGGCCATGGCCTTAATTGAAGAATGCGCTCCTATGGAAGTAATCATTAAACCTTTAACATTCTGGTTCTTAGGGTTTTTTCGCCATTTTTCGCGGGCCGCAACCAAAGCAGAAAGATTCGCCGCTGTACCTCCACTCGTAAACACACCAAATGCGGGTGCCCGCATTCCTGTAAGGGACACCAACCATTGCATAGCCTCGTTCTCACAGAAAATTCCACCTGCTCCTTCCATCCAATACGCCCCATGTATACTGGAAGCCGAAGTTACCAAATCAAACAGAATGGCTGCTCTAGTAGGTGCGGCAGGTACAAAAGCCAGATGTCTTGGATGGTCTATAGGAACTGTTGCCTTAACCAGAACATCCCTAAAGAGTTCAAAAGCTTTTTCCCCTCCTATTCCATTGTCGGTAACGGTTTCGCCTACAAACATGCGTAATTCTGCTTCTGTTTTGGGCTTTCCTAATTCGGGATTGGTTTTCGTAATCCGATTAATGGCATACTTGACCACATCTAAGGTCATTTCCACCATTTCAATATCTATATCGTGCATACTAAAATTTTAAATGTGCTTATTCATACAAAAATGTTCCCTCTTCTAATGGCAAAATAAACAAGGTATCCTTTTCTTTACCAAAATCAACGAGCTGTTCTATAGGAATCCTACCGTTAAGATTTTCTTTTCCAACGAGAACTGCCACGCCCTCTACATTCTGAAGTTTTGAACCAGACAGTGAAAAATCGTCACCAGAAAAGATTTCTGTATCCGGATTTAAGATATGTATATTTCCACCATAAGTTACATTAGGTAGCTGCCATTTTTTGTTGGCATAACGCTTGTTCAGTAGTTCCGAAAGTGGCTCAAATCCATAATGCACCGAAGACGGAATATCCAAGACCTTCTCTACAGGAGTCCTTACAACTTGTATCACGACAACCAAAAGGAACAGCCTAAATAATCCAGTAGACCATTTATGATCTGATTTGAATTCAACCAAACGTACCAGCAACACCACAAAAGGCAATAATAATGGGAACAGCCAGCGTTCCTCTACCTTTTGCACATTAAATACTACGAAGAACACCAGGAAAATAAATAATTGAAGCAACCCCAATTTTGCAAACCAATCTAACTTTGGTCTACTAAAATTGACTTGCTTAAAAAGATAAGCTAAGGAAAATACTGTCAAAAGCGGTGCCAGCAACTTTACCAAGGTTTTTATCAGTGAGAACAAGGGACCCAGAACATAAAGCTCGGTATCCGTCTTCCTTTCAATTTTAAGGACTATACTTTCGTGAAGTTGCTCTACGTGACCATCTGGCCCCAGCAACCAATATACATGTGGAAATAGCAAAACGGCCACCAAAACAATCGTTAAGAGTATCTTCTTGTTGAAAACAATCTGCCTAAGTTCTTTATCAATAAACAAGACGGATACAAAAGCTGCTAAAAATAATATATAATTATATTTGGACAGTATGCCTACACTCACTATAAGTCCTAAAAGTCCGTAATTCGTCCATGATTTATCGTGTAACAAACGATGTAACACAATAAAGGACATCACAATAACTAAGCACAAAAGCGAGGTATGGGAAAGTCTTCTAAAGGTAAAATCGATAAATACAGGCACCAAGACTAGGACAAAAACTGCGAGTTCAGCTTTTTTTTCACTTAAGCGCATTATCGTACCAAAATGCCATAATGAGATTAAAATACTTGCAAATATAGTACCCCTAAGTACGGAAAAGGAACCCTTTTGCATTCCAAAAACTTGGTTTACCAAATATTGCAGCCAGGTATAGAAAGGAGGCTGATCGTCGTAGCCCCAACGCAGCCATTGCGAATAATAGGCCTGTTCTGCATCTTCCAGCTCTAAGGCGCTTTTAAAAAAAGTAATACCGGTAATGGCTAAAAAGGATAATAAAGCTGCTAAGCCAATTTTCTTTTTGAAAAGTGGGCCAAAAAACATACTATTCTGCCGTAAGAACAACGAATTCCTGTTTTAGCGGATTTAAAGCCTTGAACAACATAGGTATCAGTGATTCCCCATATTCCAAGTATAATTCGGAGAAATTAAGATTACGCTCTTGTAGCGATTTGGAAGGAAAGAGTTCATTTTGTATTTCTGCTAGGCGGGATACGTGGTCGGCTAATTTTCTTTTCTGTGCTTTTAATAAACGTTTCTCTAAATGGTCTAGTCCTTTTTTCTGTTTTACTTCCTGAGCCTTAACCGCACCTAAAAATGATTTATCGGTATGTTCTGCCAATTCATATAGGGCCGTAAACTGCTCTTCCAACAGCTTTTTTTGAGGTGTGAAATCAATATCTATGTTAGAAACCTGTCTAATCTTTTTGTTAATGAGCGTATTTTGTTTCAGGAAGATATCTTCTAATGAAACATCTAGTTTTTGTAACTTTTCCTTCTGTTTCTGGGTGATGACCAAGGCCGAATTACGAAGCAACAACATAGGAAAGGAAACTCGCATCGCCGCAAAGGCCGATTTTAATTCTAGCCAATAGGCCAACTCGCCTCCGCCGCCTATATAACACAGATTAGGCAAAATAACTTCTTGATACAGCGGCCGAGCGATAACATTAGGCGAAAATCGTTCAGGATATGTTTCCAACTCCGCCAACAATTCCTGTTTAGAGAATTTTAATTGGGTATCATTCACCAAAAAGCCACCGTCATACGCCACAATACGTTCCCGTACACCATTGATCAAATAAAAATAATTAATTTCCCTTGGGTTTACCTGCACCCCATAATCGGTTGGCAATCCTTGTAATTTATCAATAGTTTCAGCAACGGCTTTATGTGAAGTTTGTTCAAAAATATCCTTTTTGGCATAGGGAATCAATAAACGTTTTAAATCGGGATTATCACCATCTACAATAACCAAACCGTAGGTTCCAAAAAGTTCATTTGCCAAAAATCGGGTCGCATTCGTTAGATTATCGTGCTTTAGATAAGTGTCCTCAAAAAGTTCCTTTAACTGCTTAGCATTGGTACTTGTACCCAAAAGGTTTAAAAAGGTCGTGAGCACATCTTCCAAGCCGTCGGTGCCCAAATGACCTACGGCGCCAGACGCTTCTTTATTCCATTGTACTTTTTTCCCTTTAAAATTAAAATAGTTGATTTCCTCAAAATCATGATCCTCCGTTGCCATCCAGTATATCGGCACAAAATGCTGCTCAGGATATTGCTTTTTTAATGTCTCACAAAGATTAATGGCAGAAATAATTTTATAAAGAAAGTACAAGGGACCTGTAAAAAGGTTTAATTGATGCCCAGTGACTACAGTAAACGTATTTTTGTCGGCTAATGCGGTAATGTGCTTTTCGGTGGACTTTGATATTACATTGTTTTTGTATTGATGCCTCAAGACCGTTCGTAAGACTTTCCTGTTTTCTAATGGAAAGCCTTTCTTTTTCTCTTCAATCTGCAGCTCAAAATTCGTCAAATTGGGAAAATGATGATAGAAAGGAGCTAGTTGGACCTCCTCTGCAACATAATCACATATAAGTTTAGAAAAATAACCGGTTTTTTTAAAGGGCAAACAATCAATATCCATATTCACAAAAAAAAAGTGATGATTAAAATTCACTTTATTACAGATCCTAAAAATACATTAATTAGATGGAAATCGAGTTTTTAGGTCGATAAACAAAAATAGAAATCCCAAGGGTCTAATTCAACAATAATTTATTAGATTTGAAGCTATCGATTTTAACACGTGAACATGAAGAAATTTCTACTTGCCCTATTAGTAAGTCTACCAATACTAGCCAACGCGCAACTAAAATCCCCATCAGAATTTTTAGGATATGAACTAGGCAGTCAGTTCACGCGACACCATCAGGTATTGGATTATTATGAATACTTGGCAGGACAGGAGCCTAATCGAATGGTTTTAAAGGACTACGGACTAACAAACGAGCGTAGGCGTTTGGTACTAGCCCATATATCATCGGCATCTAATATGTCGCAATTGGAGACGATTCGTACAGAACATTTAAAAAACACCAGGGGAGAAGGTCAACCGGAAAAGGCCATTGTATGGTTAAGTTATAATGTACATGGTAACGAGAGCGTGAGCACGGAGGCTTCCATGCAAACCATCTACGATTTGCTTACCAAAAAAAGTGATTATCTAGAAAACACGGTTGTCATTATTGACCCTTGCATTAACCCAGATGGCCGTGATCGTTATGTAAATTGGTACAACCAGTATAAAAATACACCCAACAATATAGACCCAAATTCCAAGGAACACCACGAAGGCTGGTGGAGCGGTAGAAGTAATCATTATATGTTCGACCTTAACCGGGATTGGGCTTGGTTAACGCAGGTAGAAAGTCAACAACGCTTAAAGGAATTTAACAAATGGTTGCCCCATGTACATGTAGATTTCCATGAACAAGGTGTAAACAATCCTTACTATTTTGCGCCTGCGGCAGAACCATACCATGAAGTAATTACCGATTTTCAACGTGATTTTCAAAAAACAATAGGTAAGAACCACGCCAAGTACTTTGATGCAAACGGATGGTTTTATTTTACAAAGGAGGTTTTTGACCTCTTGTATCCTAGCTATGGAGATACCTACCCTACCTATAATGGCGGTATAGGGATGACATATGAACAAGGGGGTAGTGGCCGTGCCGGATTGGGAATTATTACCAACATTGGTGACACCCTTACGCTAAAAGACCGTATAGCACACCATTACACGACGGGACTCTCTACTGTAGAGATAGCCAGCAACAATGCACAAAAATTAAACGATGAATTCAAGAAATTCTATGATAACAAAGACTTTAAGTATAAAAGTTATGTCTTAAACGGTAACTCGGATAAAATAAATACGTTAGCACACTTACTAGACCAGCATGAAATTGAGTATGGCTTTGGAACCAATACTTCTGTAAAGGGGTTTGACTATAATACAGGTAAAACAGGAAGCCTAAGAGTTACTGAAAATAGTATGGTAATATCTACGGACCAACCTAAAGGAACTCTGGTCAAAGTTCTTTTTGAACCAAGGGCAAAATTGAGTGATTCCGTAACTTATGACATCACTGCATGGTCACTACCTTACGCCTATGGTATGGATGCTATTGCATCCGAAAATAGCGTGGCCAAAACTAAAAGAATGATTGCAACCGTGTCCGATACCGGAAAGGTAAACAGCACCAACTATGCTTATGTAAGCGATTGGAATAGCATAACAGATGCTAAATTTTTAGCTGCTTTGCTGAAAAATAAAATTAGGGTACGCACCGCACATAAACCTTTTTCTGTCGATGGGTTCTCCTACCAACGGGGGAGTTTAATTATTACATTGGCAGATAATAAAAACCATAAGGATTTTGTTGGAACAATGAAATCAATACTAACAGCTCATCCAGAAATAGACTTAGAAATCGCTACCACTGGATTTGTTGATAGTGGAAAGGATTTTGGATCTAGATATGTAGATATGATTCCGAATGCTAAAATTGCGGTTTTGGCCGGTGATCCTACCTCCACGCTAAGATTTGGTGAAATATGGCACTTTTTTGAGCAGCAATTAGAATATCCTATTTCAGTGTTGGATGAAAGCTATTTTAACCGGGTAGACCTCTCTATCTATGATGTCTTAATCCTACCGGATGGACGTGGATATGGAAGTTTCCTAAAGGAGGATGTAATAAATAAAATTACGGATTGGGTAAGTGCTGGCGGTAAATTGATTTCTATGGGCGGTTCTATTGATGCATTGGCAACGGATAAAAGTTTTAAAATAAAGAAAAAGGAAACCGAAAAAGATACCACCATAAACTTGAATTCTTTTGACATTTCGGAACGCGAACGTATAAAATTTGCAATCACGGGCGCCATTTTTAAGACCACCGTAGACCCTACCAATCCATTGGCGTATGGATACAGCGACAATTACTTTACGTTAAAATTGGGTAACCGGGCATATGATTATTTAGACGGTGGCTCAGCTGTATATTTGGCCGCAAGACAAAACAAGCCCATCTCAGGGTTTGCAGGAAGCGAGGCCATGAAGCAAATTGATACTTCATTGGTATTTGGAACACAAAATATGGGCCGTGGGCAGGTAATTTACATGGTGGATAACCCCTTGTTTAGAGGCTTTTGGGAAAACGGAAAACTGTTCTTTGCCAACGCACTTTTTATGGTAAACTAAAATAGAACCCCTATGAAAGAATACAAGGTTGAAACACTCATCTATTATAGTAAAATTACCCTTGACACCAAACATATTGCAAAATCATCAAAAGTAGAAATACAGGAAAAACTAGATGAATATGCAAAAGACGGATGGCAGTTAGCTTCTACAGATGCGACCAACTTTGGGGCTGCAGTTTACATTTACCTCTATTTTGAACGTTAAGGTTTTCCAGTCTTAATAATTGCTTACTGGCATGCGCCCGGGTCATAATGCCAATTATATTTAGATGTAGCCGGAATCTCACCAGCATCCCCATCACATCCATAAACCCAATTGATTTTAAGGGTAAAAACACCACAGTACTTTTTTTTCTTGTTGGGAATCAACTTTATAGCAAGCCGTCAAAAGTGCCACACAGCAAACCTCATTGCTATGCAGTCACATAAAAAAGAATAGATACGCCTATATTTTATTAAAGCAATGAAAATAAAAGTAACAGTTAGGCAACCGGCTCCCCATATAAATCAAAATCTGCCGTCTCTATGATTTTTATGTCTACAAATTCGCCTTGTTTTACATAGTGCTTGGCAGCATCTACTAGAACCTCATTATCAACATCAGGAGAATCAAATTCGGTTCTTCCTACAAAATAATTACCTTCTTTACGGTCAATGATACAGCGGAAAACCTGACCAATTTTCTGTTGGTTCAGTTCCCATGATATCTGGGACTGTAATTCCATGATTTCGTTGGCGCGTTCTTGTTTTACGTCTTCCGGAACATTATCCTCCAAGTTGTAGGCATGGGTGTTTTCCTCGTGACTGTAGGTAAAACATCCCAAACGCTCAAAGCGCATGTCTTCTACCCATTGTTTTAGGGTATTAAAATCTTCTTCTGTCTCTCCAGGATAGCCTACAATCAAGGTAGTGCGGATAGTCATATTGGGAACGGCCGCCCTAAAATCCTGTAATAACTTCGTGGTCTTTGCCTGTGTAGTGCCCCTACGCATACTTTTTAAGATACTATCGGAGATATGCTGTAACGGAATATCCAAATAGTTACACACTTTTGGCTCTCGGTTCATCACATCTAGCACATCCATTGGAAAACCTGTTGGAAAAGCGTAATGCAACCGTATCCATTCAATCCCATCCACTTGTACCAGCTGCTCTAAAAGCTCCGCCAAATTCCGTTTTTTATATAAATCCAACCCGTAATAGGTCAAATCTTGAGCAATCAGAACCAGCTCTTTAACTCCTTTCGCAGCCAACTTTTCTGCTTCAGTTACCAAGTCTTCAATTGGCTTGCTTTTATGCTTACCCCGCATCAAAGGAATAGCACAAAAAGAACAAGGTCTATCGCATCCTTCGGCAATTTTCAAATATGCATAATTCTTTGGAGTTGTTGTCAAACGCTCCCCAATAAGCTCATGTTTGTAATCTGCACCCAATGCTTTTAAAAGGCTGGGGAGCTCGCTCGTTCCGAAGTATTCATCTACGTTTGGAATCTCTTTTTGTAAATCCGGTTTGTATCGTTCACTCAAACAGCCAGTAACAAAAACCTTGTCCACGGTACCGGCTTCCTTCTTTTGTACGTACTCCAAAATCGTATTTACGCTCTCTTCCTTTGCATTGGCAATAAAGCCGCAGGTATTAATCACAACAACGTTACCTTCCTCTTCGTGAACTACCTGTTTCTTGTTGGCTTTCAACTGACCCATAAGCACCTCTGAATCATAAACATTCTTGCTGCAACCAAGAGTTACTACATTGATTTTGTTCTTTTTAAGTGATTTTGTACGCATAGCTTTTTTTATGGGAACGGATTACCGTTTTAAAGAGGTGCAAAAATACAATATGACTGCAGAACACAACCTATTTCACAAGATTTCTTTGATTTTTACGTTAAACTATAAGGGCAAATTGGTGTCCAATACAAAACTAGTGGTTATGAAAAGTAGGACAACTTTATTTTTTTTGATTTTGGCTGTTTCTATAGTGAGCTGTTCCTCAGAAATTGAAAAGATAGATGACAACATACCTAACGTAAACTCAGCCTATTTTCCACCAATTGGGACGGACGACTGGGAAAACATTTCACTAGCCGAGCTGAACTGGAACGCTGATGCGGTCCCTACCCTATTGGAGTATGCAGCATCCAAGAACACCAAAGCGTTGCTAATCCTCAAAAACGGCAGGATAGCAGTGGAATGGTACGCGCCAGATTTTACCAAAGAATCGCCATGGTATTGGGCATCCGCAGGAAAAACATTGACAGCTTTTACCACCGGTATTGCTAGAGAAGAAGGTTTCCTACAATTGACAGACAAAACATCTACATATTTGGGTGAAAATTGGACGTCTCTTTCCAAAGAAAAAGAAGAATTGATAAGCGTCTGGAACCAGTTAACCATGACAACTGGTTTGGATGACACCAGAGGAGATTGTAAATCAGCAGATTGCCTTGTTTACATCTCGGATGCCGGTACGCGTTGGTCGTATCACAACGCACCTTATACTTTAATACAAGACGTGATTTCCAATGCCACCGGTACCGATTTTGAAAACTATTATAATTTAAAATTAAGGGACAACATTGGAATGACGGGACAGTGGCTTTCATCAAACGGTTCCAATAATGTGTATTGGAGCAATGCAAGAAGTATGGCACGTTTTGGACTTTTAAACCAACACAATGGTGTATGGGAGGAGACCACGATATTAGGGGATACCAATTTTATCAACGAAATGAAAAACACCTCCCAAGATTTAAACAAATCGTATGGGTACTTATGGTGGTTAAATGGTAAAGAAAGTGCTATGATTCCGAACTCTCAAGTTATTTTTCAGACTCCTTTAATACCCAACGCCCCTAAAGACCTATATGCCGGACTGGGGAAAAACGACCAAAAGTTATACATTGTTCCCAGTCTAGACCTTGTTATAGTAAGAATGGGAGAAAATACAGGAATAACCACGCTCGGGCCTTCTAGCTTTGATAATGAGCTTTGGGACTTGATAAATAATGTAATCAACTGATTTTCCCAGTGAAGAAAATACGTGTCAAACAATACTACTTTCCAACATACAAACTCCTTAGCTATTCATAGCCAACAGGTATTTTTCGTTTCGGCAAGGCTTTTTCAAAAGCCGCCCCTAATCGCAACAGCTCCGCTTCTTTAAATTGTTTTGCAATAAAAGTAAGACTTATAGGCTCTCCTGAATTCTTATAGCCCATAGGCACTGTAAGGGCAGGATACTTAGCCACAGCTGCATATCCTGCGTGGTAATTGTTTATAGATAGTACGGCATCCAAGCTATTGGTATCCATTACCGTATCAAAAAAATTCCGCCCATTTGTTTGTAAGTTTTGTTTGATTGCTTCTAAGCCCTGCGCACTCGTAGTATCTGCCAAAATACCGTGAAAAAGTGCTTGTCCGTATGGAATTCTTACGATCGAGTCAGCCGAATTGAAAGCCACTGCATCCGAAATACTTCTAATCTTGACCTTTTCAGGATTGGTGTTAGTTTCAAGATATGCAGGTAAATCGTTACGCATATCAATATTCAGAATACTTCGAAACCCATCCATGGAGACTTCGGGAGGTTTGAATTCAATCACCTCTGCCCCAAGATTTCTAAGATGGTCTATCGTAATCCTATAAATAGAATCGCTTTCGAGCAAAGAAGAGAAAGCCCCAAGTCGCATTTCCTTGAAATCGGTAGGATGCAATCCGGCAGAGATAATTCCAGAAAAATCTTCTTTAACCGATGCCTCATCCAAATCGTCATAACCCGTCATAGCAGATAACAAAATAGCATTGTCAATTATATTTTTAGTCATAGGTCCAGGGGTATCGAGCGTACTGGAAATAGGAACGATTCCGGAGCGACTCAATAAACCAATAGTTGGTTTTAATCCCACGACAGAATTTTGACTACTGGGAGATAAGATAGACCCAGATGTTTCGGTGCCTACAGCTGCAACGGCATAATTGGCAGCTACCGACGTACCACTACCAGAACTGGAACCGCCCGTTTCAAACAAACCACGGCCATAAGGATTCATGGTTTGACCACCAACCGCACTGTACCCGACAGGGCAACCAGTACAAAGGAAGTAGGCCCACTCGCTCAAGTTTACCTTTCCTAAAATCAACGCCCCGTTTATTTTCAGGTGCTCTACGATAAAGGCATCTTCCACTTCGTTATTCATTAAGGCGATAGTTCCTGCCGTGGTAGTCATTCCGTTGGTATTGATGTTATCCTTTAAAAGAATGGGCATACCGTAGATGGGATGTCTGGACTCAGGTGCTTTGTATTTTTTGATAAGTACATCCAAAGCTCTGGCTTCCTCAAGGACATTTTCATTTAATGCAAGTATAGTATTTAACGTTGTTTTATTATCCAGTTCAAATGCATATATGCGATATAGGTAAAACAAGACCAGATTCTCATACGTCAACGATCCTTCTTCAATACTATTTTGAATCGAAAAAATATGCTGCTCTAAAATCAGTGGTTTTAAAGCCTCATAAGACGCCTTGGTCATTTTGGATACTTCCTCGTACAGCGGAAGAAATACATCGTTCTTATCCAATACTTTAGATTGAATCATAGAATAACGCATGCGATTTTTTTCATGATCGGCATTGGCTTTAACGTCGGCAGCATCATCATAAGGCTCCCAAATACGAAGGGGTTCACTAGTTTTTGAATTATCCTGTTTACAGGAGCCTAGAAATATTAAAATGAGTAGGAGTACTATATTTTTCATTATTAATCGGTATTTGTGGTGTACAGTTTTTTCCAAGCCCTAATATTTTTTTGATTCATACGAACGAACTCGTCTTTTCCTAATGTTTGCGCCATATCTCGAGATTTTATCGCAGATACAACCGCCTTCTTGTAGTTGCCAAGTTCTGCCAATAACAACGATTTAATGCGATAAAAGTAATAGGTTTCCCCTCCCAACTTCAACGCTTTATTTACATAATCCAAAGCTAGGGTAGTTTTTATTCCTTGCTCTTGATAATAGCGGGCAATTTCATAGTAGGTCTGCGCAGCAGGACTATTGGTGAGTTGTAGCCGAATCTGTTGCTCCATGATTTCTTGCGTGTTAACTACAATGGGAATAGTGATTTTAGTAGTTGCCCAATGCCAAATCATATTCACAGCATCATGTGTAAGCGCATCAAATGAAATCAAAAAATTTTCTTGAAAATCCAAAACTTTGGTTGGCCTAACGGTAACTCGCAGCGCATCTTCGGCAGGGTCGTAAGCAAATCTCCCATCTCCCCAATGCGAGGTATTCTTGTGAAAAACGATTTCCCATTCCTTCTCTGTCGGAAAAGCATACAGTGCATACGTTCCTTTTGGAAGCTCTCTCCCCATCACGATTACATTGCTATCAAAAGTAATCTTAGTAGATTCATTGGCACCAACACGCCAAATACGACCATAAGGAACCAAGCCCGGAAAACCGTTATTATCCTCACCAAAAATTAACCTTCCCCTAACTGCCGGTCTCGAATATGCTATGCTAACTTTTCCTAACCCTACCTGTTGTTCTATTTTCGAAAAAGGACTCGCCTGTGGATGTTTTAATTGAGACCAAGAAACAGTGAAAACACTAAGGGCTATCAAAAAAATTAAGGTCTTCAATCGTTTATAGTAAAGAAAGAATCAACAAATTCATACTTATTAAATACCTGTAAATCTTCTATACCCTCACCTACCCCAATATATTTTACAGGAATCTGAAATTGGTCCGAAATGCCTATCACAACACCTCCTTTTGCAGTTCCATCTAATTTTGTAACCGCCAGAGCGGTCACTTCTGTAGCCTTCGTAAACTGTTTAGCTTGTTCAAAGGCATTTTGACCGGTAGAACCATCCAAAACCAATAATACCTCATGCGGTGTACCTTCTACTACCTTTTGCATTACCCGCTTCACTTTGGTCAATTCATTCATTAAATTAACCTTATTATGCAAGCGACCCGCTGTATCTATTATTACAACATCTGCATCTTGGGTAACGGCAGAACTAAGGGTGTCAAACGCCACAGAAGCCGGATCGCTGCCCATTTGCTGTTTTACGATGGGAACTCCCACACGGTCTGCCCAAACCTGTAACTGATCTATGGCAGCAGCCCTAAAGGTATCCGCTGCTCCTAACACTACTTTATAACCTTGTTTCTTTAATTGATAAGCCAATTTACCTATGGTTGTTGTTTTGCCCGCACCATTAACACCTACGACCATAATTACATAAGGCTTTTTATCTTTTGGCACTTGAATGTCTGTAGCATCCCCGGTATGTGTTTCCGACAATAGGCCCGCTATTTCTTCCCGTAATATTCCATTAAGCTCCTCGGTGCCCATATATTTATCCTTGGCCACCCTAGCCTCAATACGTTCAATAATCTTTAAGGTGGTGTCCACACCAACATCAGACGAAACCAATACTTCCTCTAAATTATCCAGTACATCGTCATCTACCTTGGATTTTCCGGCTACTGCCTTTCCTAATTTGGAAAAGAAACTTGTTTTGGTCTTTTCTAACCCTTTATCCAAGCTTTCCTTCTTTTGAGAAGAAAATATCTTTTTAAATAAACTCATTGTAGAATATAATAATTACTCAAATATAAAAATTAAAAAGCCCCTTTCGTAAGAAAGAGGCTTAATAACTTTTATGTAAAGTTGTATTATTTTTTTGCAATCCAAGCATCTACCAATTCTGGTGCCATAACCGACTCGACAAAAACATAAGCACCGGATTTCGGTGATTTTACCATTTTTATAGCTTTTGTCAATCTTTTGGAACTTGTCTGTAAACTTGCTACGGTCTTCTTTGCCATGACTAATTATAGTTTAATGTATTTCCTTACTTGTGGTGAACTTATTTAAGTAAAATCGGAAACTTATTTAATTTCTTTATGTACTGTCATTCTCTTAAGGATAGGATTGAATTTTTTAATTTCCATCCTTTCTGGAGTATTCTTCTTATTCTTGGTAGTAATGTACCTCGAAGTCCCCGGTTGTCCCGATTCCTTATGCTCAGTACATTCCAAAATTACCTGTATTCTATTGCCTTTTTTTGCCATCGTAATCTATAATTTTCGGGATTATTTTACCAATCCTTTAGCCTTAGCCTCTTTCAACACAGCGGAAATACCTTTCTTGTTAATACTCTTTAAAGCTCTTGCAGATACTTTTAAGGTAACCCAACGGTCTTCTTCCGGAATGTAAAATCTCTTTTTAGAAAGATTTACATCAAATCTTCTTCTGGTCTTATTAATAGAGAAGGAGACGTTATTTCCGAACATCGCTCTCTTTCCGGTAATTTCACAAACTTTAGACATTGTGTCGAATTTTTCTTTTAAACAGGGTGCAAATTTATATCATTTTTATCTTTCCGACAACATTCTACTTCACATTTTTGTAATTTCTTTTTGAAGTAGCTCAAAGGCCTTATTTACAGACTTTTGTACAATCCGATCTCTATGGGTTCCCATTTGAAATTTTTCAACAAAAACATCGTCTGGCGTAGCTATGGCAATACAGACCGTTCCTACCTCAGCATCTGAGTCTCCTTTGGCCGGACCTGCATTACCTGTTGTTGCAATGGCAAAATCGGTTTGCATTAGTTTCTGTACGCCTATGGCCATCAACACCGCCACCTGCTCGCTAACCACAGAATATTCGGCTATTAACTTCTCAGGTACGTTAAGCACCTTTATTTTGGTTTCGGTGGCATAGCTTACAACACTACCCTTAAAATAATTAGATGCTCCCGGTATAGCCGTAAGCGTAGCAGCAATTTTACCTCCTGTACAACTCTCTGCCGTAGCCAAGGTCGCACCTCTATCCGTAAGCATTTTAGCTACCACTTCCTCGATTGTTTCCTCATCCTCGATACCGTAAACAATATCCCCTAGTAAAGGAAGTAACTTTTTATATTCGGCTTCTATCGCAGCCATTAAAACCTTAAAATCTGGTCCCTTTGCCGTAAGTCGCAACCTAACCTTTCCTAAATTGGGCAAATAAGCCAGTTTAACAAAAATCGGTAGGCTATCTTCCCAACTTTCAATTTTCTGTGCAATGGCACTTTCGCCTAGTCCGTAGGTAACCACAGTTCTATGGATGATATGGGGACGCTCGTAAAATGCCGTCAATTTAGGTAACACCTCTACCTTCATTAAATTTTTCATTTCAAACGGAACACCAGGTAAGGAGATAAAGGTTGTATCGTCTTCATGAATCCACATCCCAGGAGCGGTACCATGGGCATTATGAAGCACTTCTGCCTTACTGGGCAGTAGTGCCTGTTTTCTATTTAAATCAGATATTGGGGTGGAGATATGTTTGGCGAAAAGAAATTCGACGTGGTCTAACACACCTTTATTCTCGACAAGAACATCATTGAAAAATTCGCAAAAGGTATGTTTGGTAATATCATCCTTTGTAGGACCAAGCCCTCCCGTAATGAAAACAATATCAACCTTTGATTTTGCTTTGGCCAAGGCACTGAGAATATGCTCTTTCTCATCTTGTACCGAAGTTATCTGGTACACAGTTACCCCAATTTTATTAAGTTCCTTAGCGATGAAAGCAGAATTAGTGTCTACAATCTGACCGATAAGTATCTCATCACCAATGGTAATTATCTCTGCGGTCATTAGCAGTCAAAGTCGTTTTTTAATTCGGAAATGACCTGATGAATATCATTCTTTAATGAAGGGAAAATCCGTTTTATTTCTTCCATATTGGATTCACTTTTTCCCAGTGTCTCCATCTCCAAAGCGGCAGCGCGCGTCTGTTCCATACCCAACAAATCTACGTTAGGCTTAATTTTATGTGCCAACTGATACACTTTTTGGTAGTTATTATCTTCCAGCGCAGTTTCCAAGGCCAACAAATCTTCAGGAACTTCTTCAAGAAAAACGGAAACTACAGAATGTATAAAGTCCTGATCTCCTTCTGCCATCTCATTAATTTTATCAAGACTGTAAATCATTATTTTATTCTTAAGTTAAAAAGTTCCTTGTTTTCCAAGCTACCGGAAAGATAATCATTTGCAGCTACTTTCCCAACACCGGCAGGCGTGCCTGTAAAAAGCACATCCCCTTTCTTTAACATAAAAAAGGTGGAGACATAGGCAATGAGTTCGTCTATTTTCCAAAGCATGAGCCCTGTGTTACTCGATTGAACTATTTCATCGTTCTTTTTTAGCTCAAAGTTTAGGTCGTTTAAATCATTAAATTCGGTTTTAGGGAGCCACTTGCCTATAACTGCGGCACCATCGAATCCTTTAGCTTTTTCCCAAGGCAATCCCTTTTCTTTTAATGTTGCTTGCAAATCCCTTGCCGTAAAATCTATTCCCAAACCAATTTCATCGTAATAGGTATGGGCGAAGGATTCGTCTATATGCTTCCCCACTTTTTTAATTTTTACCAACACCTCCACTTCGTAATGAATATTATCAGAAAACTCAGGAATATAAAAATCCTGTTCTTTTGGCAAAACGGCAGAGTCCGGCTTTATAAATACTACGGGATCCTTAGGTTTCTCATTGTGGAGTTCTTCAATATGATCGCTATAATTCCTGCCTATACAAATGATCTTCATCTATAATTATTACTTTATATGCATAATAATGTCCTTCTGTGCACTATCCTTCACGTTGACCTTTCTGCAATCACAACATTCAATTGTAGGCAAAAAAAGAAGCAAATTATCTAGCCTAGCTTATTATTTAACTTGCTCAACTTAATTTGTGTCAATATTTTTTTTGTGTACAATGGAAAATCGGCATTTAACATCCACCCAAAATATCCGGGTTCCTTATCCAGAACGTTATGTACTTTTTTGCCTTTATGTTTACCAAAAGAAAAAATTTCTTCACCATCCTCGTCCAACGCTATAAAACCGGCAAAATCTACCGATTGCTTTCTCCTTGAAAACTCAGCTAATTTCTTGATGTTGTTTTCTAGTTCCGGGTAGCGATCTAACTGTGAAAGTAATACTTCATAAGTAGCATTCGTATCTGCCGCTGCGCTATGGGCATCGGTCAAATCCTTATCGCAATAGAATTTATAGGCAGCAGCCAAGGTCCGTTTTTCCATTTTGTGAAAAATGGTCTGCACATCTACAGAAACTGTATTCTTCATGTCAAAATCTATACCTACGCGCAAAAGCTCCTCTGCCAAAAGTGGAATATCAAACCTGTCGGAGTTGAAACCTCCCAAATCGGCATCCTTAATCATTTTATAAATCTCTTTGGACAATTCTTTAAACGTAGGCTCATTGGCAACTTTCTCATTTGAAATGCCGTGAATTGCTATAACTTCTTGTGGGATGATCATCTCAGGATTTACGAGCCATGTTTTACTTTCCTTGTTCCCATTAGGAAATACCTTTAGAACGGCAATTTCTACGATACGGTCCTTGGCAACATTTGTTCCGGTAGTTTCCAAATCAAAAAAGCAAATTGGTCTGGTAAGTTTTAATTCCATTTTTGGTACTTTTTACAAATATAGGTTTTAGAGAATTGTCTGAAATAGAAAGAAAGCATAATTGGATCTATACTTTTAAGAGCATTTTGAATTTTGAAGTACAACTCTTATAATCTTAGATTGATAATATTATTAAAGGCAGAACCAAAAGTATATCTAAGACCTACACGAAAGCCCAATTCAAAATCCGTAGCAATCTGTTTTTGCTGTAACAGTACATCTTCAAGTGAAGCATCACCGGCAGGAAGGTTTATTTGATCCCTAATTACATCAAAACTTCCGGAAAAAGAAACTGCCAATCCCTTAAAGATACGGATTGACAAACGCCCAAAAAGTTCTATCCTATTACGACTAAAATCCTCCAAGAATGAAGAACCCCGCAACCGCGCAAAGATATTTCCCCAAGGTTGACGGTACCTAAGTTGAATATCCAATGAGTGGTTAAAAATGCCCTCGGCGTCTTTTTCAAAAATTGTAGTATCTATGTAATCGTTATAAAAATACCCGACACGATACGCAAAAACAATCTCCCTTCGTAACACCTCGTTATAGGGGAATATGTTGTATTCCAATGCGGGAGTTACGGCAGCAGATAAATTTATATTGGTAAATGTATTATGGCGTGCACCGGCAAAAACGCCCGCAGACCAGTGATCGGATAAGCTTCGAACCACGCTACCATCAATAGAATAGCGTATGCGTTCACTTGTAAAAGTTTCATTATTCTGTTCAAATTCTGCCCGAGACTGGTTTAATTCACCATCTGCACGTATTCGCCATTTTTCCGTTACACGGTCGCTTTCAAAACCAAATTCATATTCAAACTCGTTTCTGCTGGTTTCCTGGTCCAGTTGCGCCTCACCGTAAATTTCAAAAATCCAATTGTTCCAAGGATCATCGAAATCGATATTCTGTATTTCGTCGGCACCCTGATTGTCGATATCGTAATTAATATTTTTAGCCAGATCGGACTCTATTAAATACCGGAGCAGTCCTACCTTAATCTGTTTTACCAAACCTATCCGCACTTCATCGGAAGTCATATTGGGATTGGTATCATATGAAAGTTTGTCTTCGAATCCTTCATAATCTCGAGTACCCTTAAAATCCAAAACATAGGTTCTACCACCAGAACCATTTGTTACATCATAGATGAAAAGCTGTATGTTGGCAAGCGCTTGATCCCGAACATGCCGAACAAATTTTATTTCCTGTTGAATATACCTGTCGTCACAATTACACTCCACAAACAGTTTAAGAGCCTCCTTATTCTCAGGTTTAGGTGGCTGCTGGCTTATTAAAAGAAAAGGTAAAAAAATTAAAAACAATGGGGATAAAACCCATTTTGCAGAAATAGATATTCTCATAGTTGCGATTACGCGTAAAATTAAACCTAAAGATAAAATATTAGGTGCGCTATCGATAAACTAATTAGCTGAACAACCTCTAGGTTTGGCCAAACATCAAATCTCGCGATTTACGTCCCAAGCCTCCAGATAGTCCGCCACTGCCTTGGCGAACATACTCCCTAGCGCTCCATTGACCACACGATGGTCATAACTATGGGATAGGTACATCTTACTTCTTATACCAATAAAATCGCCCTCGCTTGTTTCTATTACTGATGGTATCTTGCGAATGGCGCCCAACGCCATAATACCTACCTGGGGTTGATTAATGATCGGTGTTCCAAAAACACTGCCAAAAGTTCCCACGTTAGTTACTGTATATGTGCCGTCTTGCACCTCATCTGGCTTCAGGGCATTGTTACGGGAACGGGTTGCTAAATCGTTCACCACCTTTGCCATTCCCACCAAGTTTAGCTGGTCTGCATTCTTGATGACAGGAACAATTAAATTCCCGTCCGGTAAGGCAGCGGCCATACCTATATTGATATTCTTTTTCTTAATTACAGAATCGCCGCTAACCGAAATATTCATCATAGGATATTTCTTTAACGCTTTGGCGATAGCCTCCATAAAAATTGGGGTAAACGTAAGTTTTTCACCTTCTTGCTTCTCAAAGGCAGATTTCATTTTTGTCCTCCAATTGACAATATTGGTCACATCAACTTCTATAAAACTCTGTACATGTGCCGATGTGGCCACGCTGTCTATCATGTGTTTGGACACTAATTTGCCCATGCGTGTCATGGCAATAACCTCATCTCCTTGTGAAGCTTTTACAGGCGGCTGACCAGGTTTGTTGGCTGCCTCAACCGTTTTTTCAACGCCGGAAGCGACCACTGGTTTCTCTTGAGCTACCTCTTCCCGTACGTTAACTGAAGCACTAGGTGCAGATTTTTTAGTAGATACATATGCCAAAATGTCGTTTTTTGTTACGCGACCGTCCTTTCCCGTTCCCGAAATACTTTCCAATTCATCAAATGAAACCCCTTCTTCCTTGGCGATATTTTTTACCAGCGGAGAATAAAAACGCTCCGAACTCGTGTAATCCGGTGTAGACATACTAACGGCGTCCTGGGCGCGGGACAATGCTTTTTCCGCAGCGGCCACCATTTCCTCAGCTTCTGCTGAATTTTCTGCAACCGTTTCAACAGCCTCAACCTCAGATTCGGGTGCATCACCACTAATTTCTATAATGGCGACAGTTTCACCTACCTTAATCACTGCATCGACATCAAAGCACTTTTCTACCAAAACACCATCCACCTCACTTGGCACTTCACTATCTACCTTATCGGTCGCTATTTCGAAAATAGCTTCGTCCATTTCAATAGTATCTCCAACCCCTTTCAACCATGATGTCAATGTTGCCTCGGCAACACTTTCTCCCATTCGTGGTAGCTTCAATTCAAATTTTGACATATCGATAATCTATAAGTACTTTTAATTGTATTTTTTGCAAAAATAATAAAATTTAAGCCTATTTAGTGATTTTACATCAGTATTGTAAATATTAATTTGTTCTAAAAGACCCTTCAAAAGGGACCCGGTTCAAAATACTCCTGCCTAACGTCACCTCATCTGCATATTCCAACTCATCGCCCACGGCTATTCCTCTTGCAATGGTAGAAGTACGTATTTCCAACCCTTCTAATTGCTTAAAAATATAAAAATTAGTCGTGTCTCCTTCCATCGTAGAACTTAACGCAAATATGAGTTCGTTTATTTCGCCCTCCTTAACTTTCGTTACTAAGGAAGAAATTGTCAAATCTTGGGGGCCAATACCTTCCATAGGAGATATTTTACCGCCCAAAACATGGTACTTACCCCTATACTGACCCGTATTTTCAATCGCCATAACATCACGAATATCCTCCACTACACATACCAGAGAACCATCTCTCTTGTGATTCGCGCAAATCTCACAAAGTTCAGTATCCGAGATATTGTGGCAGTTACTGCAAAAACGCACTGTACTGCGCAATACTGTAAGCGCATTCGACAGTTGCTCCGTCTGCCGCTCCGACTGCTTTAATAAATGTAATACCAAACGCAAGGCCGTACGTTTACCTATGCCCGGTAATTGCGACATTTCATAGACCGCATTTTCCAATAATTTTGAAGAAAACTCCATGCATTTCAGTTTCGGGTAAAATTACGTACTATTTTTACTTTTTGTACTTTGCCCAAAAATAAATTCAAATGACCTCCCTGCATATTCTTTTGCTCATAGGTGGCTATTTTGCCCTCCTTTTGCTTATCTCTTATTTTACAGGTAAAAACGATACTAATGAGGATTTTTTTAAAGCTGGAAAACAGTCTCCTTGGTATTTAGTCGCCTTTGGAATGGTAGGTGCATCACTATCTGGGGTAACCTTTATTTCCGTTCCCGGATGGGTAGACAGCTCTCAGTTCAGCTATCTTCAGGTAGTATTTGGTTATTTTGTAGGTTATTTGATTACAGCCTACGTACTCCTACCCATATATTATAAACAAAACGTAACCTCGATCTATCAATTTTTAGATGACCGTTTTGGATTTGTAAGCTATAAGGTAGGTGCTATTTCATTTTTTGTTTCCCGCGTATTAGGAGCTGCTTTTCGATTATTTTTGGTCGCTATCGTACTGCAACAATTTGTGTTTGATGCATGGAACGTACCCTATGAAATTACGGTAGTACTATCCATTTTACTAATTTGGATTTACACCTTTAAAGGTGGAATCAAAACGATTGTTTGGACCGATACCCTCCAAACCCTATTTATGTTGATTTCGGTCGGATTATCAATTTATTTTATCCTGAACAAGTTAGAATGGACATTTGCCGACTTCCTTGCATCTAAAGAGCTATCCAGTTTTAGCAAAACCATTTTTACAGATGATCTGTTCGCCAAAAATCATTTACTGAAATCCTTTTTGGGAGGGATGTTCGTTACCATCTGCATGACAGGTCTGGACCAGGATATGATGCAAAAAAATCTTACTTGTAGAAACTTGAAGGACGCTCAAAAGAATATGGTTTCCTTCAGCGTAGTGCTCGTTGTTGTCACCTTCGTCTTTATGCTCCTAGGGGCATTACTGTTTATTTATGCGGATAAATATCAAATAGCCATACCACTTATGGACGGACAACCAAAAACCGACCTCCTATTCCCGGAAATAGCCCTCAACAGCGGTCTCGGTATGACAGTTGCCATAACCTTTATGCTTGGCCTTATCGCCGCAGCGTATAGCAGTGCCGATAGCGCATTAACATCACTGACCACTTCTTTTTGTATCGATTTTTTGGGAACGGAGAAGAAATCGGAAAAAGACGCAAAAACCATACGGCAACGTACCCATATTGGAATGAGTGTTTTATTAATACTCGTGGTTATTTCTTTTAAATATATTTTAGACCGCAACGTCATAGACGGACTCCTCACGGTCGCATCCTATACCTACGGACCGCTATTGGGGCTTTTCTCCTTTGGAATATTTACCAAACATCAAGTAAAGGACAACTATGTATGGCTGGTAGCACTCACATCCTTGATCATAATCATAATTCTAGGAAAACTCCCCGTGGACGCCATAGGCGGTTATGAATTTGGCTATGAACTCCTTCCCCTTAATGGTTTATTGACGTTTATTGGGCTTTGGCTGATTAGAAAGAACTAAACCAGCTCAACTATTTTTGGTACCCCGGAACCCATGGTTTTGCTTCTTAGAATTATTTAAACTAAGTAATCTGAAGCGGAATGCTTAGGAATACCATTTTTTCAATCCAACGCCCTCCCCGGTGTATACGGCGCACCAGCGGCCTCTAATTTCGCTTCGTATTGTATTAATTCAGTCGTGTATGCCTTCATATCCGTTTTAAAGCTATTAAAATCCATTTCAGCAATTCGTATATTCTCTTTTTGTGTTTCTGTGGGCAATTGCCTTGTTTCCCAATGTCCGTACGCTACTGAACCTGCTCTGGACATGATGGATGGCTCTGTTGCCTCGTTGAGTTTATTTTTAATGGGATGTCCGTAGAGTCGCTGCCTAAATTCCGCTAATTTGGTTTCCAAGGGTTTTAAACCTGCAAATAACGCTGCGTTTGCCTTGGGCGTTTCCAATAATGCCGCCTTCATATAACGGATACGATTGCCCACCTCCCTTATTTTTGAACTGGCTGCATACATATCTTTCAACAATCCACTAGTGCGTTGCTGAAATTTGGCAACTTCCTTAAAATCGATGTCAGATGGACTATTTGGTGTCGGTTTCAGCTTAAATTGCTGAGGGGTACCTACTTGCCGTAAATCTCCATTCTTTAGCATATACATGGTAACGTTATACATTCCCGGTGCTGCCAAAGGTCCAGCAGCATCGCCAGCCCAAGGCGGAACAAAATCGGGCGTGCTCAAATCAATTGGGTCCGGTGGAGACAGCTTTAAATCCCAGTTGGTGCGGTGTAGCCCCGCTTTGGTCTCCCCTTTGATCCAGCGTACAGGGGTGTTATTTTTATCACTGACCAATAACAAGGTCTGTGGTTTTTCGTCAAGAGCTTCTTCCTGTAAACGATCCCAACCAGGAAATGAAATACTGGTATTATTTTCTCTAGATTTCTTTTCCGCGGTTTCGCGTTTTTCCTTTAAGGTTTCTGGGATAGTCTCTATGTAGTACGAAAAAACAGCTCCAAAAGGTGGATTATCTGTCGCAAAACTCGTTGTTCCCTGCCCTGGCATTCCTTTGGCCTGCATGGGAACATTAGGTACGTACCACCAAGCATCCCTAACCGGAAAGAGGGTCGACGATTTATTCTCTATGGTCTTCGTTATATTCCTTAATGGCGTATAATCATCTAAAACATAAAAACCGCGACCAAAAGTGGCACCGACCAAGTCGTTGTCCCTTGGATGAAGTTCTAAATCACGAAATGCAATCGTTGGAGCTCCAGCTCCCAGTTTTATCCAATTTACTCCTTTGTTGGGTGAAAAATAGATTCCGTACTCCGTTCCGATAAACAATAGATTTTCGTCCACAGGGTCTTGTTTTAAAACCCATATAATAGTTCCTGCCGGTAAATCGCCAGCGATAGACTTCCAAGAACGTCCCCGGTCCTGACTCATAAAAACATACGGGTTATAATTCCCGAATTTATGGGCGTCGGCAACGGCGAAGACCACATTATCATTATGGCCGGACGCCTCTACGTCATTGATAAAAGACCTCGTAGGAACCTTTGGAAGCAGGGCTGTTTTTCTCCAGTTTTGCCCACCGTCTTCACTTACCTGAACCAGACCATCATCTGATGCCGTGTACAACAAACCTTCCAATAGTGGTGATTCCGATATACCGGTTAACGTTGCGTATTTGGACATAGCTCCCGTATCGTACAAAGCATCGATACTCCATACGCGGTCTATAGTTTCTAATTCATACCTATTAGTGTTGGTGGTTAAGTCGGAACTAATTGCAGTCCATGAATTACCGCGATCATCACTACGCCAAAGTCGTTGCGATCCAAAATAGAGTCGCTTATGATTATGCGGACTGATGAGCACGGGACTATCCCAGTTCCATCGTTCCGGGGCATCGCCGGGTGCAGGTTGTGGCTGAATATTCAGTACTTCCTCCGTTCGTCTATCCAGACGATGCAATAGTCCCTGTTGAATTTCCATGTACACGGTGTTGGAATCTTCTGGGTCAAAAACAGATTCGTAACCATCGGCCCCCAAAGGAACATACCAATCCTGATTTCGAATTCCCTCTGTATTCATGGTGCGCGACGGACCGATCAAGGTACCTAAATCCTGAGCACCACCTACGATATTGTAAAAAGGTTCCTCGTTGTCCAACCCTAATTTATAGAACTGTGAAATAGGCAGGTTTGGAAAATGTCGCCAGGTTGTTCCTTCATCAAAGGACTCATAGAGTCCGCCGTCCGTACCCGAAATTAAATGCTTACCGTTATTGGGGTCTATCCACAAGGCGTGGTTATCACTATGCTTTTCACGACCATTCCCTAAAATACCGAAGGTTTTCCCACCATCACGGGACACTCTGTAAAACACATCCATTTGGTAGATAAGATCAGGGTCTGTGTTGGACACTTCGATTTCTTGATAATAATGTGGACCTGTTCCTCCCGAAATATAACTATTTCGCTTTTCCCAACTTTCGCCCTTATCCATAGACCTATAAAACCCTTTTTCATCGCCATTGGCCTCAATAGTAGCGTATACTAAATTTGGATCCGCCGGTGTAACTGCCAAACCTATTTTACCCATATCGCCCTTAGGCAAACCCAAGCTAATTTTGTTCCAACTTGCTCCATTATCCACAGACTTATAGATTCCGGATTTAGGTCCGCCTGCCAACAAAGACCACGTTTGTCTGCGTCTCTGATACGCAGCGGCATAGAGCACATCTGGATTGGAAGGGTCAAATTCAACATCGGTAACCCCGGTATTTTCATCAATTTGAAGTGTTAGGTCCCAAGTTTTCCCGCCATCTACGCTCCTGTAAAGTCCACGCTCCCCGCCAGAAGACCATAAAGGCCCTTCTGCTGCGACAAAAACAACATCGCTATTTCTAGGGTCTATTAAAATCTTACCAATATGTTCCGATGTTGAAAGACCCATGGATTCCCAGGAAGTACCGCCATTAACACTTTTATACACGCCATCTCCCCATGCCACATGACGTCCACTAACGTTCTCTCCGGTACCCACCCAAACGGTTTCTGGGTTATTGGGGTCTATGGAAACCGTTCCAATCGAATAGGACACTTGATCATCAAAAATTGGTTTAAACGTAATACCGCTATTGGTTGTTTTCCAGACTCCACCGGAACCTACGGCAATATACCATGTACTAAAATCACTTTTATCAATGGCAATATCGGCGATACGACCACCCATGAAAGCAGGACCGATACCGCGCAGTTGCATTCCTGATGCGGCTTTCTTTACCTTTTCTACAGTTGCTGTTTGAGAATAACCATCGTGGCTAGTAAAAAAACAAACAAGCATTAGGATAAAAACGGTGTGAAAATTTCTTTTGAGCATAGGGTATCTGTCTAGGTTGACCTTACGTTTTGAATTTCAAATTTTAAAGCAGTACAATTTAATCAATGTAATCAAGTATTTTACCACACGAGTATCTTTTTTAAGCTAAAACTGACCTAAATTTAGCAACACCAAAGTACAGGCCACTTCATATTCTATTCCGTTCTCCTTGAGTAATTTATAAAATTCAGGGTTCTCGGTACCAGGATTAAAAAGGACTCGTTTGGGATTTAATGCCAAAATAGATTGATAATACGCTCGTTGCCTTATAGCATTTAGATATAGCGTAATGGTATGCGCATGTTGTAAATCATCTAAATTGGTTATAACTTTTACTCCCGCAATGGTACCTTTTCTAAGACCAAATGCCTGGGTAGGAATTCCTTTTCCCTTTAGGCGATGAATAACGATGTTACTGTAACGATTTGGTTTTAAAGAGGCTCCAAAAACTAAGGTGTTTTTCATAATGTTACTAGGTTGTTAAACTTTGATTTGGACTGTAACTATTCAATAAAAAATTCGTCTCTTAGTAGCCGATTAGGAAATAAATCGCCTAAAAAGTAGCATTAAAGCTATTTATGAAAGTTGATAACGCTATATATTTATAGTTAATGGTTAGTGTTTAGTATAGCCTATCAGCTTAGAAACCCAAGCAATTGCTTGGGTTTCGTTTTTATATGACTCACCCAACTTTCGTTAATCATACGTTAAAACCAAGCTTTAACGTAACAAAACGAATTTTAATAAGTCTATTCCAATAAGATTGATATTGATTTTTGCAATAGAATTGGTTGGTTTTTTATTGCAGCTTTTATCAATTTAGAAAACCCGTGGTGCAAACCATGGGTTTTTAAATTACCATTTTACTATAACGCTACCCCATGTAAATCCACTACCAAAAGCAGCTAAAACCACAAGGTCACCCGATTTCACTTTTCCCGATTCCCAAGCCTCTGTCAAGGCTATAGGAATAGATGCGGCAGTAGTATTCCCATATTTCATGATATTGTTAAAAACTTGTTCGTCTGTCAAACCAAATTTCTTTTGGATAAACTGTGATATTCTCAAATTAGCTTGGTGGGGCACCAAAAGGTCTATATCTTTTGGACTTAGCTTATTTTTGTTCAAGCCTTCCATGATTACCTCACTAAAGCGAACTACGGCATTCTTAAACACAAATTGTCCGTTCATATAAGGATAATAAGACTCATCGTTGGGGTCTGCTTCTTCTATAATATCCGTTACCCATCTTTTACCCATTCCAGGAGCTATCAAAGAGAGTTCCTCTGCATGTTGTCCTTCTGAATGCAAGTGCGTAGATAATATACCTTTAGTCGTGTCTTCCTCTCTACTTAATATTGCGGCACCCGCGCCATCACCAAAAATTACGGAAACACCTCTACCTCTAGACGTCATATCCAAACCATGGGAATGCAGTTCGGAACCAATAACCAAGACATTTTTGTACATCCCGCTTTTTATGTACTGGTCCGCAACAGAAATACCATAAACAAAACCAGAACATTGGTTTCGCACGTCTAAGGCACCTACCGTTTTAATTCCCAAATCTCTTTGTACCAATACACCTGGACCTGGAAAATAATAATCTGGACTTAAGGTCGCAAAAACGATAAAATCGATATCATCCTTATCTATTCCCGCACGCTCTATTGCAATTTTTGCTGCCTTTACACCCATCGTGGTCGTAGTATCACCATCTCCCTTTACCACATGGCGCCTTTCCTTTATACCTGTCCGTTCCTGAATCCAAGCATCGTTAGTATCCATAATTTTGGACAAATCGTCGTTGGTAACCACGTTTTCTGGAACGTAATACCCTAAACCTGTTATTTTTGAATTGTACATCTCTTACTTTTTTTTCAATTTCTGATATAGGTATGTAAAACTACTGCTTCATACATATGCTGATGTAAATATAGGACATTATGGGGTATTGAGATAGCCGCTTTATAAAGATCGCAAAGTAGAATATATCATATTGACCTTACAGGTAATAGTGTAGCTATTAATCTATTTTACATTTTGGTTTTTTACGAAATTATATTTCTGTACCTTTTCACTTATTAATCTTATTTAACGTTCTCACATGAAAAAATCGGTTCTATTTTTCACCCTTGTTTTAAGCTATTTTTTAGGTGTTTCACAAGATAATCTAGAATACCAACAACCAACCAAAGACATCCTTGATATGGTAGAAGCCCCATTGGCACCATCTGTACTTATGGACGATAATGGTAATTACATGGTTTTACTTTATCGAGATTATTATAAGACTATAGAAGAGCTTTCCGAGAAAGAATTACGTTTGGCAGGTTTGAGAATAAACCCTAAAACGAACATTGGTAGTAGGACCAACTATTATAACAACATAAAAATTAAGTCGCCAAACAACAAAATGGCAACTGAAGTTAGTGGTCTCCCGGAAAACCCTAGGCTATCCAATTTTAGCTGGTCTCCAGACCAAAGCAAAATTGCGGTAACCAATACTACTAAAAATGGCGTTGAAGTTTGGGTCTTAGATTTAGAAAAAGCTAAGGTAACCAGACTTACTGAGGCAACTGTAAATGCTAATATGAGAGACGTAATCAATTGGTACAAGGATGGGGAAAGCCTTCTCGTTAAAATGTTACCTGCAAATAGAAAAGAACTGATAAATGTATCCGAAGCGGTTCCCATGGGCCCAACAATTTCCTCCAATGATGGCAAAAAAGCCCAAAATAGAACCTATCAAGATTTATTAAAAAATCCTAATGACGAATTCAATTTTGAACAGTTAGCACTTTCCGAGCTTTATAAAGTAAATCTAGATGGCACTAAAACCAAATGGAAAAACGCCGATATGTATACGTCGATTAGTTTTTCTCCAGATGGAGCATATATCATGGTAGTGACAATAGACCGACCTTTTTCCTACCTTGTTCCCTATCGTAGATTCCCTTCTAAAACCAATATCTATTCTAGGGAAGGTGATTTGGTTTCCGAACTTTTAGAGGTGCCATTAATCGAGGATTTACCAAAAGGATTTATGGCTGTACGCATGGGCATGCGCAATATCAGTTGGCGCAACGATAAGCCTGCCAGCATAATTTACGCGCAGGCGCTGGATAGTGGTGATCCGGAAAACCAGGTGGAGTACCGTGATGAAATTTTTGAACTTAAAGCACCTTTTAACAAAAGCGGTGAATCGCTATTGAAGCTCAAAAATAGATATGCAGGCATTCAATGGGGAGATGAAAATACAGCCATTGCCTACGATCGATGGTGGAATACTAGAAATACAAAAACATACCTATTTGACCCTTCGGATAGTACTAAGGAAGTTAAAATTATCTCGGAAAGGAATTATCAAGATGTGTATAGCGACCCAGGCGACTTGGTTACAAAAAGAAACGAATTTGGGCAACCGGTAATTGTTCTGGACAAAAATAAAAATGCATATCTATTAGGTGATGGCTACACAGAAGATGGGCAATTTCCATTTGTGGATAAATTTAACCTGAATAGCTTGGACAAAACAAGAATGTATACTTCTAAGTTAGCGGGGAAAAAGGAAAGTCTTGTTGAATATGATGTAGAAAAAGATAAACTGTTAGTGCGTATTGAATCTCCCAGTGAATATCCTAATTATTACTTTAAAAGCTTAACAAAGCGCAAAGCTCCGCAACAACTTACCGCCTTTGAAAACCCTTTTAAGAGTATACAAGACGTACATAAGGAGGTAATTACCTACACCCGCGAAGATGGTTTGGAACTCACAGGTACTTTATACTTACCTGTAGGATATGACAAAACTAAAAAAGAGAAAAAACCGATGATTTTATGGGCGTATCCTAGAGAATATAAGGATAAGAACAGTGCATCCCAAAACACACAAAATCCAAATGAATTTACGTATCCGTTCTGGGGTTCTCCTATTTATTGGGTTACCCAAGGCTATGTCGTTTTAGATGACGCCGCTTTCCCCATTATAGGTGAAAAAGATGAACAACCAAACGACAGTTTTAGAACCCAATTGGTTTCCAATGCCAAAGCGGCCATAGATGCCGTTGATAATTTAGGATATATCGATACAAAAAAAGTTGCTGTAGGCGGCCACAGTTATGGTGCTTTTATGGTGGCTAATTTATTGTCGCATTCCAATCTTTTTGCAGCAGGAATTGCCCGTAGCGGTGCATACAATAGAACTTTAACACCATTTGGCTTCCAAAGCGAAGAACGCAATTATTGGGAGGCGCCTGAGGTTTACAATACCATGTCACCATTTATGCACGCGGATAAAATGAAAACGCCCTTATTATTGGTGCATGGGGAAGCCGACAATAATTCTGGAACATATCCCATGCAAAGTGAGCGTTATTTTAATGCTCTAAAAGGATTAGGAGCAACAGTACGTCTGGTAATGTTACCGAAAGAAAGTCATGGATACCGTGCCAAGGAGAGTGTACTGCACCTACTTTGGGAACAAGACCAGTGGTTATCAAAATATGTAAAACAAGAGGAAGAACCAATACTTCCTAAGGTAGAAACCATTAAAAACGACTAAAGAAAAAACCAAACGATTAGCGATTAATTAAGATGTTTCCGAAAGTTATTAATGTCAACATTAGCCTTCAAATCATGAAGCAGATTATACAGTCCAAAAAAGGTTCTATTCATATATAAAAAGTGCTTAGAACCTCGGTTGCCGTTCATTTTTCGAATTTCTTTATCCGAAGAAAATCGTTCACCCAAATCGGCGATTTTCGTCCAAAATTCGGCATTCCCAAAATCAAAGGTTTCTGCATGAAACGGTGAGGTAAAAAGACTTAACATTTCGTAAAACAAACCTTTAAAAAATTTTATCTCAGCTGGAGTATCCGTCGAAATCAGAATCTCCAAATCGTACAATGTTTGGGTGAATATCTTGTCGTTGGAGATATTCTCTGGTTTGGCCAACTCAAAATAAGGCGTGTAAAAGGAGTCTGGCACTTCCTTTATACAACCAAAGTCAATCGCTATAAGCTCTTCTTGATTATTAACTAAAAAATTACCGGGATGCGGATCTGCATGCACCTTTCGCAAGCCATGAATTTGATACATGTAAAAATCCCATAGGGTTTGTCCCAATTTGTTTCCCAGCTCCCTAGAAAATGATGTTTTTGTAAATTCTCCCAAATGTAAACCTGACATCCAGTCCATGGTAATGATTTTCTCACTGGATAATTCTGGATAATATTGAGGAAACTTTAAGTTCTCTATCTTGTTACAAGCTTCTGTAATTTCTTGACTTTGGTCTATTTCCAATAAATAATTGGTTTCCTCAACCAATTTATCCTCGACTTCTTTAAAATATTTGTCAGAGTCTTTGCCCTTGATGTTAAACATTCTAAGAGCAATCGGTTTTACCAAAGCCAAATCACTACTAATACTTTGTGCCACACCTGGATACTGAATCTTTACGGCCAATTCCTTTCCGTCTTTGGTCGCTTTATGAACCTGACCAATACTGGCAGCATTTATAGAATCCTTGGCAAAGGAATCATACACTTCCTCCGGATATTTTCCCAAATATTTTTTGAATGTCTTACGCACTAAAGGTGCTGAGAGTGGTGGAACTGAAAACTGAGAAAGCGAAAATTTTTCTACATAAGCATTAGGAAGTAGATTTTTTTCCATGCTCAACATCTGTGCAACTTTTAATGCACTTCCCTTTAAACTTTTCAAGCCATCGTAAATATCGGATGCGTTGTCCTCGTTCAACTCATCTTTAGTGGTCTCGGAATTCACTAGTTTTTTACCGTAATATTTGGCATAGTTACCACCAATTTTTACGCCTGTCTTTACAAGCTTGCTCGCTCTTTCAATTTTTCCAGTAGGTATTTTATCTAGTGTTTTCAATAAATTTGGGACTCAAACGTTAGGCAAATGTTTCTTTGTATAGGAACTTTCCAAAATCCAAAATGTTCTCTAAAGGTGTATTGTCGAATACGTCAAAAATCGTGTTTACAGATTTTTCTATGGCCATATCGGTCTTTTCAAAACGAGCGGAATCATCTTTGGTCCAAAACCTAAGGATAAACACAAACTGCAACCAAGCCCCTTCCGAAAAGAGCTGGGGATTGTGTTTTGTTATTTTTAAGTTCTTATCGGCATTGCCATCCTCAATGAGCTCTTTTGCAAACTGTTTAATGTTTTTTCTTAACCCTTTTAGCTGACCCATGTTTTTCATCTGATTCTTTTCTTGCTCCAGAACAAATAGCACATAACTACGATTTAAGGTCAGTACCTCAAAAAATGTAAAAAAGAAAGTCAGCATCTTGTCCTTATTGCTAAAGCTATCAAAATCCTTGTTCTTTTCCATTACTTCCATGGTGTTCTCAAAAAATTGTTCCCAGATGCCTCTTTGCAAAGAATCTAGGGAGCCATAAAAAAGATAAAAATCCTCTTCTTTTATTTCGGCCACCTTACAAAATTTATAAATAGACTTTGGCATCTGTTCATGCTCCAAAACATAGTCCATATATTTCGCAATAATTGAATCTATCGTAATTTTTTTTGCTTTTGTAGCCATAGGTCTTTTACTTTTATATGAAGTTACAATTCCTCTTTCGTTTCTAAAAAAGTTTAGGTTTTATTTAGCAAAAACGTGCTTCCCAAAACGGAAAGCACGTCTTAAACAACCTAACCAATAAATAATCAAAACGTGATTATAATTGTAGAAACTTTTTCATAGCAATTTCTATTTCTAATCACATTTCAAAGATACATAATGTTTAATCTTTATTCAAAAAAATTAAACATAAAAAATGTTAAACTTTTGTTTTAAGCAATATGTCAGTTTGTCACAGTTCCAATTTGTGGTATTTTTTTTGACATGAAAAAAGATGAATAATAAAATTAAATTGTATTACAATGGCTACAGGTAAAATAAATGTTTCGGTAGATAACATATTTCCGCTTATTAAGAAGTTCTTATACAGCGATCATGAGATTTTTCTGAGAGAGTTAATTTCCAATGGTACGGATGCCACGTTAAAACTAAAACACCTCGCAGCAATTGGTGAGGCTAAAGTGGAATATGGCAATCCCTTGATTGAGGTGAAGATAGATAAGGAAGGGAAAAAACTTCACATCATTGACCAAGGATTGGGAATGACAGAAGAGGAAGTTAAAAAATATATTAACGAAGTTGCATTCTCGGGTGCCGAAGAATTTTTGAACAAATACGAAGATGGAGCAAAGGATTCCGGTATTATAGGACATTTTGGACTTGGTTTCTATTCTGCCTTTATGGTGGCAGAAAAAGTAGAAATCATCACAAAGAGTTATAAGGACGAACCGGCAGTGCATTGGTCCTGTGATGGTTCACCTAACTTCACCCTAAAAAAATCGAAGAAAAAAACAAGGGGTACGGAAATCATATTGCACATTGCTGAAGACTCTTTGGAATTTTTAGAGGATAATAGGATAAGTGAATTATTGGGCAAATACAATAAGTTTATGCCTATTCCGATCAAATTCGGAACTAAAACGGAAACGCTTCCAAAACCTGAGGATGCCAAAGAAGAAGATGAGGCACCAACACGAGAAGTAGACAACATCATAAACAATCCAAATCCGGCTTGGACAAAACAGCCGGTAGATTTAAAGGATGAAGATTATAAGAGCTTCTACAGGGAAATGTACCCTATGCAGTTCGAGGAGCCGTTGTTTCACATTCACCTCAACGTAGATTATCCGTTTAACCTAACGGGAATACTATATTTCCCGAAATTAACGAATGATCTAAGTGCACAAAAAGACCGTATTCAACTATACCAGAATCAGGTATTCGTTACGGATAATGTTGAAGGTATCGTACCAGAATTTTTAACCATGCTGCGAGGTGTTATAGATTCTCCGGATATTCCATTAAATGTTTCACGGTCTTATTTACAGGCTGATGGTGCTGTAAAAAAAATATCTTCCTACATTACTAGAAAGGTGGCAGACAAGCTAAATTCCCTATTTAAAAATAGCAGGGAAGACTTTGAAGCTAAATGGAACGACATTAAAATCGTTATCGAATACGGAATGCTTTCCGAGGATAAATTCTTTGAAAAGGCAGACAAATTCGCGCTATACCCAACCGTAGACGGTGCTTTCTTCACTTTTGAAGAATTACAGGAAAAAATAAAAGCGAACCAAACTGATAAGGATGATAAACTAGTGATACTATACGCATCTGATAAAGAGGCGCAACACAGTTACATTGAAACCGCAAAAGCCAAAGGATACGAAGTATTATTGCTGGATTCCCCGATTATAGGCCATTTGATGCAGAAATTGGAAAGCAGTAAAGAAAAGATTTCTTTTGCCCGTGTTGATGCAGACCATATTGATAAGTTGATTCAAAAAGAGGACACGCAGATTTCCAAACTATCGGACGAGGAAAAGGAAACCTTAAAAGCTGAATTAGAAAAAGTATTTGGCGAAAAAAGTAGCTACACAGTACAGCTGGAAGCTATGGATAGTGATGCCCTACCCTTTACCATTACAGAACCAGAGTTTATGCGCCGTATGAAAGAAATGCAGCAGACCGGTGGCGGTGGCGGTATGTTCGGAATGGGAAATATGCCAGAAATGTACAACATTGTGGTAAATACGAATCACGAATTAGTCAGTGAGATATTGAATACCAAAACGGCAAAAAAGAAAGAACGTCTTATCAACCAATCCTTGGATTTGGCGAAATTGTCCAAAGGTTTGTTGAAAGGGGCCGCCATGACCGAGTTTATTAAACGAAGTTATGAGATGGTAAAATAGATTTTAGATGTGAGTTGTTAGACATCAGATGTTTACCATCATATTAGAATTACACCAAAAGCCACCTTGAAAAAATCAAGGTGGCTTTTTTATGTCGAACGAATTGAGCATTAATTCAACTTTTTCATTTATTTTTCTACCAACTAACCAAGCCACCATATAATGCAAAACGAAAAAAACGATAACAAATACAGGGAGATTCTAGACGAACTTCAGGTACAAAGTTGGCAATTAGAACTTGTAATTTCTGGTTTTGCCATTTTTGGGTTGTTTAGTGCTTTAGAACCCTTGCAGGATTTAGCAATGATTAAACGTTATGAAGGAAGCAACTTACAGTCGCTTTTTATCAGCACCATTTACATTACTTGTGTATTGGCTACTTTTAATCTTATTCTGCACGTCTTACTGAGGGGGCTATGGATAGGTGCCGTGGGTATACGCTCTGTTTCAGGTGATATTGATTTTGAGCAACTAAAGATTGCCAAGGTATTCAAGACACATCTCAAAAAAAGGATAGGTTCTTTCGATAAGTATATCATCAATCTAGAAAACTATTCTAGTATTCTTTTTGGGGTTACCTTCTTAATTGCCTTTATTACCATCGCCGTATCCCTCAATTTTTTAATATTTATATTTTTTACAATTTTTTTATACGAGAACGATTTTTTGCCATTTGAGGTAAAAGCTGTTTTAGGCACTATTCTATTTCCTGCCTTTTTCATCGGACATCTCATCACTATTATTGATTTTGTAATTCCTGGCATCGTAAAACGTTCTCCAGATGTGGCAAAAGTATACATGCCGGTGTACAAAATCTTTAGCATACTAACGCTTTCCTTTATTTATCGACCCATTTTATATAATCTATTGGATAATAAATTTGGTAAAAAAATTGTTTACAGCCTTCTTCCTATTTACGGAATTCTACTCTTCTTTTTTTCCTTGGAAATGAATCCCAGTAACTTTTTTAGCACCAAAGAATCATCTTCCATCGAAATTGGAAATCGTCGAAATTATAAGGATATGTTGATTAAGAATAAGGATTTTTTGCGCAGCACCACTATTCAATCAAAAACCATAATTGATCCTTTTTTACAAATTACCATTCCGTACCGTAAATACTTAGAGAACGATATTGTGGTTTATGATTCATTGTTAAAACCGGAATCCGATGGAAGGGGTTACAAATCAGATATAGATTTTATAAATATTAGCCTGGATACCGACACTACTAAGATAAAGACTGGGACCTATCTAAATACTATCAATGAAATGTTTCATTTTCAGATTGATAGCACCACAATCAAGAGCGACTTAATCCTTGTTACGGATGAACAGAATAGATTAAACCTGGAAATGTTTGTGGACCTTTTAGGTTATGTCAGAGGAAAACATATGCTTACGATTAGGCACAAAGAATTTAAGACCGATAGTGTTGCTACCAAAGATTGGGTAACGATTCCTTTTTGGTATTACAACGAAAATGCGGCTACAACAGCACCTGCTTTGCAAAAAATCGTTTTAGATACCATAGCCGAATAACTATTAGCAGAAATCCATACTAGCGATTCTTTTTCTATCTTCACAACATGAAGGTAATCGCAACTAACATGGGCACACCAAGAACCTTTACTTGGAACGGTGCTGAAGAACAAACAGGTATTTTCAAATACCCAACCACAGAAGCACTATTCCTAACCAAAAACGACGTAAAAGGAGATACGGTCATAGACCGTGTACACCACGGTGGAACAAACAAGGCCTGTTATTTGTTTTCGGCCGACCATTATCCATATTGGAAGGAGCAATACCCAAATCATGAATGGGACTGGGGCATGTTCGGGGAAAATCTAACCGTTTCAGGCATGGACGAAGCCCAAATACGAGTAGGGAACATTTATAAAATTGGCACTGCCACCGTTCAGGTTTCCCAACCAAGGGAGCCATGCTACAAACTGGGAATCCGTTTTGGAACTCAAGAAATAATAAGTCAATTTATAGCACATAACCATCCGGGGACTTATGTGAAGATTTTAGAGGAGGGTAAAGTGACTACAGGAGCTAAGGTTGAACTTATAGAAGAATCCAAAAATATACTTACCGTACAGCAATTCTATGAGTTGATGTTTCAAAAGGATAAACCCCAAGAGATACTGGAACTTTTTATGAGCAATGAATCGGTTCCCCAATACAAAAAAGACCGATTCCTAAAATATATCAAATGAGTTTGCACTATCCCTGGCACTTATACCTTATGGCAGGCATGTATATTCTTGCCGGAATCTTTCATTTTGTTAGGCCAAAAATGTATATGCGTATCATGCCGAGGTATCTTCCTAATCATAGGGCAATGGTCTATTGGAGCGGTGTTGCGGAGATTGTACTTGGAATAGGTCTTTGTTTTACAATTACAAAGAATAGCGCCATTTACGGAATCATTGCCATGTTAACTATATTCCTACTAGTACATTTTTATATGCTGAGCAATGAAAAAGCCGGTGCAGGTGTTCCCAAATGGGTATTGATATTACGTTTACCGTTGCAATTTGGTCTCATGTATTGGGCATTTAGTTACTTAAGTCTTTAACAAAAGAAAGGGGACGCTTATGTCCCCCTTTCACCTAAAATCTAATTAACTTAATCTAATCAACTATAAAATTTTCAGCGAAACTCTTTTTGGCGTTTGAAACTATGATACTGTAGTTACCCGCATACGCTCCTTCAAAATTAAATGCTTTTTCAACAATCATTTCATCAGTAACTATTTCAGAAAATACTACTCTATTTTCCTCATCGTACACCTTAATACTTACCTCCGACTTTTCTAAGTTTAAGTAATTTACAAAGAGTTTTTCTTTGGTTTTGCGAAAATATGGCTTAACAGTTTCATCCTTACCAAGAATGTTTACGCTTTCATCTTTAACTTGTACTGTGTAAAGGACGATTTTATTTGCATCCGTTGCAGTAATATAGTAAAGTCCGTTTTCTAAACTTTGTAGATTGAACTTCTTTGTTACTGTTCCATTTTTAATTTTTTCAGCGTACAATATATGATTTTCCGTATCCATAAAGCGAACTGTCAAATCTATCGATGCCTTATCCAATGTCAATACCAAACTTTTGGTTTCATTAGCTGCACTTAAGTTTAGTTCCGAAGCTTTTGCCATTCCCGTGGCTACATTTAAAACTAGTGCTAATACCGTTGTTACTTTCAAAATTGTTTTCATACTAAATTTGTTTTTTTTGATTCATACTTTTTACACTACAAATGTATAGGGTAATAGGAGCATACACTACAGCATAGTTTTCCATTTTCTGTTCTATTTTAACCAAAGTGGGAACCAAAATATAGTGTTAAGGTAATATTGCATATATTTTGGTTAATTTTGTAAATATTGCCTTGAGAAAGGTTGTTTAATTTTATCTAAAAAATTGGCAAAACTTATGATGATACAAAAACCTAAGTTCGAAGCAATTGCACCTACGTTTGGTAACTCCTTTACCTATCAAAAGTTCGATGAGTCAAAACTGAATAAGAATTACGAATGGCATTACCACCCAGAAGTAGAATTGGTATATGTAAATGGCGGTTCTGGTAAGCGGCAAATAGGAAGTCACGTATCTTACTACACAAACGGGGAACTCATCTTGATAGGAAGCAACTTGCCCCATTGTGGTCTAACAGACCGGTTGACCGGAAACAGTAGCGAAACCGTGATACAAATGAAGCTTGATTTTCTTGGTAACGATTTTTTTAATATCCCAGAAATGAAAAAAATACAGGCATTATTTGAAACAGCCAATGGCGGAATCACATTTTCTGGAAAGGCAAAAAAGAAAATAGGAGAGAAAATCGAAGTACTAGAATACCAAACTGATTTTCAACGTTTGCTTTCCATCCTTAATATATTAAATGAACTGGCCATATCTAAAGAAATACAACTTTTAAATGCCGAAGGTTTCTCGTTGGCTACCGATATAAAGGACAATGATCGCATTAATGTAGTATTTAACCATGTTAAAAATAATTTTAAGGAAGAAATTACTTTGGATGAAATAGCTAATATGGTGAGTATGACCATTCCTAGTTTTTGCCGTTATTTTAAAAAGATAACTAATAAGACTTTTGTACAGTTTGTAAACGAATATCGGTTAGTGCATGCTTCAAAGCTATTAGCAGAAAAGCCGTTGAGTATTACCGAGGTCTGTTTTGAATGTGGTTTCAATAACTTCTCCCATTTTAACAAATCGTTCAAAGCATTTACAGGGCAGAATCCATCAGAATATAGAAATGAACTAAAATCCGTATTATCCTAATGCACCAACTGTTCAACAGAGAACCTCAATCATTAAATTTACCCAATAGTGACATCACCTATTATCCCGATTTCTTAGATGCAGCAGTTGCCAACGACTATTTTAGTCTATTAAAAAACAACACCCCTTGGCAACAGGACGACATTAAGGTTTTTGGGAAAGTATACGCACAACCAAGGCTTACGGCCTTATATGCAAATAACGAGAAGCCCTATTCCTACTCTAATATTACCATGAAACCCCATCAATTCTCCAAAGAACTTAAAACCCTAAAAGAAAAAATCGAAACCATTGTCCAGTGTAGCTTTACCACCTGTCTATTAAATTTATACCGAGATGGAAAGGACAGCAATGGCTGGCATGCAGACAATGAAAAAGAACTAGGACAAAACCCCGTTATCGCTTCAATAAGCTTAGGCGCTCCTCGTCATTTTCATTTAAAACACAACAGTATCCCAGATGCAAAACACAAGCTGCTACTGGAACACGGTAGCCTGCTTTTAATGCAGGGAGAAACACAACACTTTTGGAAACATCAAATACCAAAGACCGCTAAACCAATTGGGGAGCGCATTAATCTTACGTTTAGGATTATCAAGGGGTAAAATTCAAGTTTGCCCACGGTAAAGGATTTAAATTGAAATGCAAGCTCAAAAATCAAGTTTACTCATCATAGTCTCTCAAAATCAAAAAAATAGAAAACTAACAGGCCAGTTTCAACTTTAAAAACCTACTTCGTATCTTTGTATTGCTATGGAAAAAGAATTTACAGACCGCGAACTAGACCGTATTATAGAAATGGCTTGGGAAGACCGCACCACGTTTGATGCCATCAGGTTTCAATTTGGCATATCCGAACAAGAAACCATTGAAATAATGCGCCGCGAAATGAAACCTAGTAGTTTTCGTATGTGGCGCAAAAGGGTTCAGGGCAGAGCGACAAAACACGCTAAATTACGTACAGATGGCGTAGACCGATTTAAATGCTCTCGCCAAAAACAAATTACCGGAAATAAGATTTCCAAACGGTGATTTCACCATAAACGAATTTCTATTTGAACATTTCGTTCAGAACTACAGCCAAACGGATACCTCCTTTTTGTAGTTGCTGCTCTACGGTAGACCACCAGTCATAGCTATATTTATATCCTATCTTTTCGCCAGTCTTGGCAGAACCATAGATTTTTTCAACCAATTCCTGTGACTCCTCGACCCAAGTATAAACGTTCCCCTCTTCTATATTTTTCAACTGTTCTTTAGAAAGTTTGGGCAAATTAGAGGCGAGTTCCATGTAGCCCATTCCATAATCATCTATCATGTTACTATCCCAAACCCTATGGAGATTACTACCTCTTCCAAACCATTGTACCTGAATATCATTTCCTCCTTTATCTTCTTTTCTTCCCACATGTAGCGGCTGATGAAGATCTCCTATTAGATGTACAAGAAATTTTAGGTAAAACTGCTTGTCTTCTAAGGAACTATTTTTATCGGTAACCACGGCGATACACTTATTTATACCTGCTACAATATCTCCATCTTTACTAGGTTCAACTTCGGTGTATTTTTTATCCAACGGAAAATTAACGTAATGCCAAGGGCTAAACGCCCTGTATTTTCTATCGGCCTTTATTTCATCACCGAAGGTAGAGACCTCAGCCAGACTTTGTCCGTTAAGTATTTTATCTATTGCCTTTTTAGCTTTTCGGGTCAAGTATTTCTCCGCCACTTCTCCCGTAACCCTGTGACCCGTTTTGGACCATTCCATATCGTTGGCACATATTATTTGAACAGCTAAAAAAAGCAACAGCCCTAATCTTATTTTCATTCCTATAATTTTGCGCAAAAATAGAACATCCGATTTTAAGGTATTGTTAAATATATGCTAGTAAAAGAATTTAATAAGAACTTGCAGCAATGAAAAGGAAAAAATCGATTCAGAAAAAAGGAACATCCAACTATTTGAAAGTTCTTATAAAGCTTACCCTAGGCTTTGGTATGGTGCTGCTGATTTTTGTGCTAAGCATATATTTTGGCGCTTGGGGATCTATCCCTAAAGAAAAAGAGTTAACTAATTTAAAATATCAAGTGGCTTCCGAAGTCTATTCACAAGATAGCGTATTGATTGGTAAGTATTATCTGAACGACCGCCAGCCGATTTCTTTTGAACAATTTCCCCAGCATTTGATACAGGCATTGGTAGCTATTGAAGACCAACGTTTTTACGAGCATTCCGGTATTGATGTTCCAAGTTTACTAAGGGTTGGCATTAAAACCATACTCTTGGGAGATACGTCTTCCGGAGGTGGAAGTACCCTTACGCAGCAGTTGGCGAAAAATCTATATCCCAGGAAAGATAGAATGTCGGCTCATTTGGTTATAGATAAAGTAAAGGAGATGATTATAGCCAAAAGACTGGAGTCTATTTATTCAAAAGAGGAAATTATTACGCTTTACCTCAATACCGTATCCTTTGGTGATAATACCTTTGGTATTGAAAGTGCCGCGTTAAAATTCTTTGATGTACGTTCAAAAGAACTTTCCCTTGTGCAGGCCGCTAGCTTGGTAGGTATGTTAAAAGCTACCTACAGCTATAACCCAAGACTATTTCCTGAAACGAACACGACAAGACGTAACCTCGTGCTTACAGCAATGAACAACAATGGTTTTTTAGACCAAGAAGAATTAGATGATGCGATATCCTCAACACTTAAATTAGACTACAGGGATTATGACTACAATTCTGGTGTAGCACCCTATTTCAGGGAAGAGGTACGCAAACAACTATTGACTTGGATAAAAGAAGAAAATAATAAGGGAAACAATCTTAACCTGTATACCTCGGGCTTAAAAATATATACGACTCTCAATTTTAAAATGCAGCAGCTAGCGGAGGAGGTGATGGTAAAACACATGAGTAAACTACAAGAAGCTTTTGAAAAAAGTTATGGGAATAATGCACCTTGGTTAACGAACACAAAACTGGTGCAAACCGCACTAAAGAAAACCAATAAATATCGAAGCTTAAAGAATTCTGGACTTAGCGAAACCGAAATTTTCCGAAAGCTCAATGATGATAAAAAACAAATAAAGTTAACCACGTGGAAAGGCGATATAAATCGAAAGGCGAGCACTGTGGATAGCCTGCAACATTATATTAAATTTTTGAACATGGGTTCATTATCCTTAGACCCTACAACCGGCGAAGTCTACACGTGGATTGGAGGAATAGATTTTGAACGTTATAAATACGATCATATATCTCAAAGTAAACGCCAGGTAGGTTCAACATTTAAACCGATAGTATATACGGCAGCTTTAGAAAATGGTATTGCTCCATGCACCTATTTTTCCGCTCAAGAAGTAGCCTACGGAAATCTGGAGGGTTGGTCACCAAGCAATTCCGGTAGTAAGGAGGAAGCATACTTAAATTACACGATGAAGGAAGGGTTAAGCAAATCTGTAAACACCATTGCGGTGAAGGTTATGGAGGAGACAGGAATTAGTAATGTCTTAAACCAAGCAAAAAAAATGGGTATACATGAAAAACTTCCAAGCTTGCCTTCCTTGGCCTTAGGAACAGGAGCAATTAAAATGACCGAACTAGCTACGGCCTATACCAGTTATTTGAATAAAGGAAAAACAGTAAAACCCATTATCATTAAAAGGATAACAGACCGAGAACATAATGTACTGGCCAAATTTGATTCCAAACTAAATGAAAAACCTGCCTTCTCTGAGGCAAATGGTCAAGTAATGATAGAAATGATGAAAGCGACCATTAATTCCGGAACGGCATCCCGAATTAGATCTACCTACGGTCTAAAAAATGACATCGCCGGAAAAACCGGTACAACCCAAAACAATAAAGATGCTTGGTTCGTTGCCTTAACACCAAAACTCTTACATCTTAGTTGGGTAGGCTTGGACAACCATGAAATTGGTTTTAAAAACACCAGTCTAGGTCAAGGAGCAAATGCTGCTTTACCCCTTTTCGCACTACTTTATCAACGATTGAATTCAGATACCGAATTTCACAGTATTACCAAGGCTAAATTCCCTAAACCGTCAACATCTGTACTAACAGCTTTAGATTGCGACCCTGTTAAACGAGATGGTTTTTTTAAACGACTTTTTAAAAACCCAAACAGAACAAAACGAAAAAATTTCAAGAACAAAGACAATTAATTAAAATAAATTGATATATTTATGATATCAATTTAATATCATATATTATGTCAACTGAAAAAAACCATTCTCCCTTAAACGGCTACGTTGTTCTGTTCGTTGCGCTTGTTCTTCTTGTAGGCGGTGTATTTTTACTTCGTATCTATGTGGGTGCGTTTATGATTTTTATCGCCGTACTTATGCTACCCGGCTTTGTACTTGTAAACCCAAATGGCTCCCGTGTACTTCTTTTGTTTGGCAAGTATATGGGCACGATAAAAAAGAACGGACTGTTTTGGGTAAATCCTTTCTACACCAAAAAGAAAATATCATTACGTGCTAGTAACTTTGATAGTGAACGCCTAAAAGTAAATGACAAATTGGGCAACCCGGTAATGATTAGTACCATTTTGGTCTGGCGCGTAACAAACACCTACAAAGCGGCTTTTGAAGTAGACGATTATCAAAATTTTGTTCGGGTGCAGACCGATGCTGCGGTAAGGAAATTAGCCAGCATGTATCCTTATGATAATTTTGCCGACGAAGGCTTGGATGAGGATATTACCTTACGTTCCAGTGTAAACGAAGTAAGTGATGCCTTAGAAAAAGAGGTGCAAGAACGACTCTCCATGGCGGGCATAGAGGTGCTGGAAGCCAGGATAGGCTATTTGGCCTATGCACAGGAAATTGCGAACGCCATGCTAAAAAGACAGCAAGCGACCGCCATAGTAGCGGCTCGTCATAAAATTGTAGAGGGGGCGGTAAGTATGGTTGAAATGGCGCTACACGAGCTGAGTAAAAAAGAAGTAGTCACCTTGGACGAAGAACGCAAAGCAGCAATGGTTAGCAATCTTATGGTGGTACTATGTTCGGATAAAGATGCTTCACCCATCGTGAATACTGGAACTTTAAATCACTAAAAGATGCGAGTTTTTAGTGAGACACAGCAATTTACCCAATGGTGGTTATGGTTAATTTTAGCCGTATCCACTTTAGCGGTCATCACAAAACCCATTGTTACATGGGTACTATCAGATTTTGAAAATAGCAGTGTTTTTAACACTAGTTTCTGGATAGGCGGTGGCACAATGATTCTTGTACTTATCCTCTTTATCTTTTTTAAATTAACAACCTGGATAGACGAAAAAGGAATAAGCTATCAATTTTTCCCTTTTCACCTAAAACCAAAAATGCTAGACTGGAATAAAATAGAAAAAATTGGGACGAGAAAATACAGACCGCTTATGGAGTTCGGTGGTTGGGGCTATAGATGGGGAATGGGTGGAAAAGCATTAAACGTGAAAGGCAATGAAGGTATCCAAATAAAACTCAAAAACGGAAATTCCCTACTTATAGGAACACAAAAAATGAATCAAGCACAAGCAGTAATCAACAAATACTTTAAAAAAGATGAAAGAATATAAGGTAGTTACTTGGCAAATGTCACTAACAAATAATGACAAGCGATTAGAAGATACCTTAAACACTCGCGCAAGAGAGGGTTGGCGTTTGGTCCAATTTGCAGAAAACACCAATAAACTTCTTTTTGAAAGGGACAAAAACAGATAAACTTTACGTAATCGAAATCAAATCGTTGTTTTTCTACAACAGCTTGCACAGACCATTTTAGTATTTATTAAAAATAATGAGTAAAAAAAAAGCATTTGCATTACGGGTAAACGAGGATATGCTCAAAGCTATTGAAAAGTGGGCAGCTGATGAGTTTCGAAGCACTAACGGACAAATTGAATGGATGCTTATGAAAAGTCTAAAACAAGCGAAACGTGACCCAAAATCAAAAAAAACGGAATGACTTTAGGATTGTTTTAACACAGTAAAACATTAAATTTGAAGCCTAGCTAATTCAAATCAAAATGACTAAGGTTATAAGTGTTCTTACACTTTTATTTGTATCCCTTCATGCTTTCTCCCAAACTTCAGAAAAATCCTTTACGGTCAAGTATATTGAGGACAAAATCTCGTTAGACGGTGCTCTAAATGAGCCTATTTGGGCTATGGCGGAAAGCGCCAATACATTTCAACAATACTTTCCCTCCGATTCTATTCCAGCCAGACAACAGAGCGACATTAAAATGCTCTATGACGATACAAACCTATATATTGGAATCCGCATCAACACAATAGGTAAAGACTATGTTATTCCCTCATTAGAACGTGATTTTAGGGCAGGTGGAAACGATAATATAAGCTTGCTATTTGATACGTTCAATGATGGTACGAATGCATTTCTGTTCGGAACCAACCCTTATGGCGTAAGACGCGAAGCCCTCATTACCAATGGAGGATCCGGACCAGAAGGCTTTACCACCTCATGGGACATTAAATGGAAAGGGGAGACCGTTATTTACGACGACTACTACACAGCAGAGCTTCTAATACCACTTACATCATTCAAATTTAGGGAAGGGGAGACCAAATGGCGCTTTAATAGCTACCGCTTTGACATGCAATCCAACGAACAAAGCACGTGGTTTTCCATACCCCAAAACCAACTCATCTATAATCTTGCCTTTATGGGTGAAATGGTATTCGAAAAAGGCCTGGGCAAATCTAGAACACCATTGGCACTGATTCCCTACGTAAACGGAATCTCTACAAAAGACTTTGAAAATAATGAAAACCAAAATAATTTTAAAGTTGGTGCCGATGCAAAAATAGCAGTTGGAAACAGCCTAAATTTGGACCTTACCCTGAACCCGGATTTTTCTACAGTAGAAGTGGATAATTTCATTACCAACCTTACACGTTTTGAAATTGCCCTACCAGAGCGGCGTCAATTCTTTATTGATAACAATGACCTTTTCGGAGGTTTCGGAGGAGGCCGGGACGCAAACCCTTTCTTTTCTAGGCGTATTGGTATCGCTAGGGACACCACGGGCAATACCTTAGAAAACCGGATTATAGGAGGAGCAAGGCTTAGTGGCAAAATAAACAATAATCTCCGTTTGGGTTTCTTAAATCTACAAACAGAAGAGGATAGCGAGAATGGAATTCCATCGAACAACAACATGATGCTCTCTTTACAGCAAAAAATGTTCTCACGATCTAACTTAGGTATTTTCTTCATTAATAGGCAAGCTGTGGGAGCCTCAGATTTTTTACCCGCAAGTGAGGAATTTAATCGTGTATTGGGTATCGACTATAATTTAGCTTCCCAAGACAATAGTTGGACAGGTAAATTCTATGCCCACAAGTCCTTTCAACCAGATGATGATGAAGGAAATTATTCTCTAGGTCTGTTCCTAGGTAAGAATACACGAAACTTTTCGGCATTCGTAGATGCCGTAAAAATAGATGAAGAATTTACCTCTGACCTTGGTTTTGTTCCAAGAACAGATATTGTTAAGGTAGTTAATATTTTTGAAGGACGTATTTGGCCAAAGAAAGGGATTGTAAACAATTACGAAGCACAGGTTTTCAATGAATTCATATGGCGCCCTGGTTTGGATTTTGATCTTACAGACCATGCAATTTCGCTTGAAACTACAGCCGAGTTCAAGAGTCTTGAACAACTTAGCGCTCAGTTTTCTAGAAGATACGTGTTCTTGACGGATGATTTTGAACCTACAGGTAATGATGGCGCTATACCCTTACCGGGGACCCTAGGCTATAACTTCAGTAGTTTTCAAATGTCATTTGAGTCTGATAGGCGTAAGGTATTCTCATATTCTATAGAACCAGGATATGGCGGCTTCTTCAATGGTAGTAGATATTCTTTGGAAACTGGTTTTGACATACGCTTACAGCCAAAAGTACGTATTGGATTTAACGCACAATATGATAGAATTGAATTACCCCAACCCTACTCTAGCGCAGACATTCTATTACTTAGCCCACGTGTGGGCGTTACCTTTAGCAAGTCTGTTTTCTGGTCTACTTTGGTGCAGTACAGCAACCAAAGGGATAACTTAGGAGTTAACTCTAGGTTGCAGTGGCGTTTTGCCCCATTATCAGACCTTTTCATCGTTTATAATGATAACTATTCGGTAGACCTTTTTGCACCTAGATTTCGGTCCATTAATTTAAAATTATCGTACTGGTTAAACATTTAGGCAAACAATCACAAGGTGATTTGCTATGGCTAATAGATTTTATCTATACTCCTTTGGGATTTTATTAACGTAACGACAACTTAACTTAGCGTGTTTTTTAAAACCAACAAATGACCAGGACATTATCAACCCTAATCATCTTTTTAACCTTCTGTTCCGTTTTTGGACAGAAAACAACAAAATCATTTACCGTAAAGTTTACTACAGAAAGTATTAACCCTGACGGCATACTAGACGAGCCCATTTGGGAGCTTGCCGGCAAAGGCGCTGACGAATTCTGGGAATATTTCCCTCTAGATTCCGTACAGGCAAAAAAGCAATCTCAAATAAAGATGCTTTATGACGATAAAAATCTGTACGTAGGTATAAAGGCGTATTCTAGCGGAAAGAACTATGCAACCCAATCGTTACAGCGAGATTTTAGAGGAAGCGGAAGCGATAGTTTCTCTCTCGTTTTTGATACCTTTAATGATGGCACCAATGCTTTTTTATTCGGTATAAACCCCTATGGTGTGCGCCGTGAGGCACTAATAGCGAACGGTGGTACGGGGCAAGATGATTTTAACCTCGCTTGGGACATGAAGTGGAAAGGTGACGCGAAAATCTATGAGGACTACTTTACGGCAGAAATGATTATTCCGCTCACCTCACTAAAATTTAAAGAAGGAGCTACAAAATGGCGGTTTAACAGCTATCGTATAGAAACCCAGTCCAACGAGCGGAGTACGTGGACAAGAATACCCCAAAACCAACTCATCTACAGCCTAGCATTTATGGGAGATATGATCTTTGAGAAACCTTTGGGCAAGTCCAGAACTCCATTAGCATTTATTCCTTATGTCAATGGAATTACGGCAAGAGACTTCGATAACGGTGAAAATCTAGATAATTTCAAGGTAGGTGCAGATGCCAAGATATCTATAGGTAATAGCTTAAATCTGGACCTTACAATAAATCCCGATTTCTCTACCGTAGAGGTAGATAATTTCATTACCAACCTTACTCGTTTTGAAATTGCCCTACCGGAGAGACGACAATTTTTTATAGACAACAATGATCTTTTTGCAAGCTTTGGAGATGGTTTTGATGTAAACCCGTTTTTTTCGCGACGCATCGGAATCGCCCAAGACACTGTGGGCAACACCATAGAAAACAACCTTATTGGAGGTGTTAGACTCAGCGGCAAACTAACAAAAGACCTTAGGGTTGGCGTACTGAACATTCAAACAGCAGAAGACCTTGAAAACGAAATACCATCCAACAACAACACAATGTTGGCAGTACAGCAACGTGTATTTTCAAGGTCAAATATTGGAGCATTTTTTATTAATAAAGAATCTTTCAAAGAATACGATTTTTCGGAACCTGGCAATGACTACAACCGGGTTATAGGACTGGATTATAACCTTGCTTCCAAAAATAACACCTGGAACGGAAAATTCTTTACACATAAGTCCTTCCAACCTGGTGATAATACCGGAAACCTAGCCACGGGTGCTACCATGCGTTATAATACCAGAACGTTTAACGTATTTTCAAAAACGGTGTTCATAGATGAAGATTTTCGTTCCGATCTAGGGTTTATTCGTAGAACCGATATTTTTAAACAAATTCTGAGTCTTGAACGTGTATTTTGGCCCAAAACAGGAATTGTCCAAAACCATTCACTTCAATTTTTTCCTAATATTAGGTGGAGCCCCAGCATGGATTTTCAAAATACCGACTATGACCTTAGAGGCCGATACGAGGTGCAGTTCAACAATCAATCTCAAGCAAGAATTGAGTTCACGAATACTTATACCTTTTTGTTCAATGATTTTGACCCTACTGGAACTGAAGGAGGACTTGAATTACCAGGAGAATTTGGGTATCATTATAATAACGCTGAAATCAGTTATCAATCTGATCAACGCAAACTCTTTTCGTACAATATACAGTCTACCATAGGTAGATTTTTCAATGGAAATCGGTTCTCGTTAGAAGGCCGTATGGCGATGCGTTTTCAACCTAAGGCACTTTTATCCTTGAATTTCAATTATGACCAAATAGATTTACCGAATCCCTTTCCCAGTGCTGCTATCTGGTTGGTAAGCCCTAAAGTAGATATTACATTTAGTAAGTCCATTTTCTGGTCTACCTTGGTACAATACAGCAATCAAAGGGACAATTTGGGTATCAATTCTAGGTTACAGTGGCGCTTTGCACCTTTGTCTGACCTTTTCATCGTTTACAATGATAATTATGCCGTAAATGTATTCGCTCCAAGGTTCCGCTCCATTAACCTAAAACTTTCCTACTGGTTAAACATTTAAAATGAAATACAACGTACTATGTTCAGATTTGGACGGGACTCTGCTTTCTACTAAAAATGATGTTACCGAATTCACGATCCAACAAATCAAACGCATACGAAACAAAGTTCGGATTATCTTGGTGTCGGCAAGAATGCCCAGTGGTATGTACTACATACAAAAACGATTGGGCATTGAACATCAACCAATAATCTGTTACAATGGTGCCTTGGTTATGGAACAGGGCAAGGTGCTTTCATCGACGCACATTCCATCCTCTATTTTAGAGCAAATTTTTAAAATGTGCACATCCTTACAAATAGACTTAGGGCTATATATCAACGATAATTGGTTTGTTCCCCAAACTTCAGAACGTGTAGAAAAGGAAATTAAATACACCAATACCCGACCTATTTTCCAATCAACAACAATTAGTTTATTTGGCTTAAAGGATAATGGCGCGCATAAAGTAATGCTAATGTGCACTAAACAAAGTGCGGACACTGTCATGCCGCAACTGCAGAATATTTTGGGTGACAAGGTTCACCTGTATCGTTCTAACGATACATTAATAGAAATTGCTCCAAAATCCGTTTCTAAACGTTCTGCCATAACCAACATTCTAAAACCAACCGAATCATTAAAGGATATTATTGCATTCGGGGACAACTACAACGATATTGAAATGATTCAAGCTGCTGGATACGGTGTAGCTGTAGCAAATGCAAGAACCGAGGTAAAAAAAATTGCCGATTATGTTACTTTAGCAAATACCGATGACGGTGTAGCCCATTTTATCCAGAAGCAATTTATTATTTAACTATATTTGACCACTTCGTTTACTACCATGAAAAACATCGGCTTAGAACCCTACATCACCAATGATACCGTTGTATTTGGACTTTTGGCCATAGTATTAGGGTTCATATTTTATACTTCTAGTATAAAAACTGGCTTTTGGAAGAAATTTTATACCATAGTCCCAGCTGTACTTATGTGCTATCTGTTGCCTGCTATTGTAGCGAGTAGTGGTCTCATTTCCGATAAAACATCAAACCTATATTTTATGGCAAGTAGGTATTTATTGCCTGCCGCACTAGTATTAATGACCCTGAGTATAGACTTAAAAGCAATTGCCAACTTAGGTTCAAAGGCCTTGATTATGTTCCTTACGGGTACTACAGGTATTGTCATCGGTGGCCCTATCGCTATTCTATTGGTCTCTATTTTTTCGCCAGAAACGGTCGGTGGCAATGATTTTGATGCTACCTGGAGAGGACTCTCTACTATAGCTGGTAGTTGGATTGGTGGAGGAGCGAACCAGGCAGCAATGTTGGAAATATTTCAGTACACCCCCGAAAAATATGGAGGAATGGTACTGATAGATATTGTAGTCGCTAATGTATGGATGGCCGTTGTGCTGCTTGGAGTCGGAAAAACAGAACGTATTGATAAGTGGTTAAAAGCAGATACCTCCAGTATTGAAAAACTAAAGCTTAAAGTAACCGAGTTTACTGACAAAATTACCAGAGTCCCAACGTTAAACGACTATATGCTTATGCTTTGCCTAGCTTTTGGCGCAGTAGGCATAGCGCACTTTTTTGGAAATAACATAAGTGATTACCTCACCCAGAATTTTGATACCGTAAGCGATAAAAAAAGTTTTCTCTCTTTTTTGGGGTCTAGTTTTTTTTGGATGGTGGTCCTCGCTACCACAATTGGTATACTCCTCTCATTTACGAAAGCAAAAAACTATGAAGGTGCCGGTGCCAGCAAAATAGGGGGTGTGTTCATCTATATCCTTGTAGCCACCATTGGCATGAAGATGGATTTAGGAAAAGTATTGGAAAATACTGGGTTGATAGCCATAGGTTTTATTTGGATAGGTATTCATGCGGGTCTAATGATTTTAGTTGCAAAACTTATAAAAGCACCTTATTTTTTCTTGGCAGTTGGCAGTCAAGCCAACGTTGGTGGTGCAGCTTCGGCACCAGTAGTAGCTGCGGAATTTCACCCATCATTAACCTCGGTTGGAGTATTACTAGCAGTTCTTGGATATGTTGTAGGCACAGGTGGTGCTCTATTTTGCGCCTATTTAATGGAGGTGGCCTCATCGATGTAATTCAAAACTTATCGATTTAGAGAAAGCTTATTTACAATTATTTTATGGATATTTGCGCCCTAATAAAACAACATGAAGCAATTTCTATATTCCCTTAGTATCCTATTTTTGGTTGTCTCCTGTGCTGGAGAAACCGAAAAGACAATGACCGTGCAAGGCAACATCAAAGGACTCAAAAAAGGGACCTTATATCTACAACATGTTAAGGACACCACCCTTGTTACAGTTGACTCTCTAGAAATTGATGGCGATGGAAACTTTACGTTCAAAACAGAACTGGAAAGTCCTGAAATTTTCTATTTATATCTTAATAAAAAAGATAATAACGATATAAATGATCGACTTTCATTTTTTGCAGAACCAGGGCTTATTACCATTAACACAAATTGGAATACGTTTGATACCAAAGCCAAAATAGTTGGATCTAAAAGTCACGAAAAACTAGAAGAATTTCAAAAAGTAATGTCTAAGAATAGCCTAAGGGAGCTAGAGCTTATTCAAATGACGGCCAATATGGACAGGGAACTGAGCCAACAGGAAATGGACAGTATTGAACTATTATATACTAGAAATATCCAACGAAATTATGTGTACGCAATTAATTTTGCCATAAACAACAAGGACTCCTATGTTGCTCCATATATTGCAGTAAAAAAAATTCCTGAAGCCAATAGTATATATTTGGATTCTATTGCAGCTGTTCTCCCAGACAGTGTTGCCAATTCCAAATACGGAAAGGAACTGAAAGCCCTCATCAAGAATAGCAAAGAATAAAAAAAAGCATCCGCGTTACGGATGCTTTTTTTTTGCTTGTTGTTAGGCTTAACCTAGTTTATTCAAATCTGCTACCAAACCTTTTGCCTTGGTCTCCAACTCGGAACGCACAGCAGTTAAGTGCGATTTTCTGTTTTCAACATTTTTTTGGTTGACTTTTGCGATTAAATCGTCAAAAGTCGCTATCGCACTATCAATAACTTTAGCACCCTCTTTGGAATCCTGTTTTCCATTCGCTGCTTCCACTATATAAACCGCTTCAATGATATCACCTAAAACATAATTGATATCCTTTTTTAAATCTCGAACACTTGCCATTTTACTTTATTTTTTTACAAAAATACAACTTTAAGCTTGCAAAAATAACATTCACATTAAATTGTAACTTCCAATAGCTTTGCGCCTTCTGTTTTAATATTAATACGATTTGCCATTGCCGGTATCAATACTGTTTCACCTTTTTTAATAACTACCACCCCCTCATTGGTTTCTATGTGAGCAGTACCACCTACAGCCATATAAATAGTAAAAGAATCCCTTGTGGATGTATCCTGGATTAAGTCGTGTGTTAGGTTTAAATAGGTAGTCTTAAAATAAGGCGAATCTACCATGATATTGCCACAATCGGATGTCTTTTCATAATCTACCTTAAAATCATCTTTCTTCTTGTAGTCTATGGCATCCAATGCCATTTCGGTATGGAGCTCTCTAAGATTTCCGTCCTTATCTTTTCTATTAAAATCAAATACGCGATAAGTAACATCGGAAGTTTGCTGTATTTCAGCGAGTAGCACCCCAGCCCCTATGGCGTGTATCTTCCCCGTTTGTATAAAAAAGGTATCACCTTCCTTTACGGGTTCATAATTCAATAATTCCAATAGTGTATTTTCTTCTAAACTTTTGCAGTACGCCTCTTTAGTCACATTCTCATTAAACCCTACAATCAGTTCCGACCCATCATCCGCATCCATCACATACCACATTTCGGTTTTTCCAAAAGAATTATGGCGCTTTTGTGCCAATTCATCGTTAGGATGTAGTTGAATGGATAAGTCCTGTTTCGCATCGATGAATTTAATCAGAATGGGAAATTCCTTTCCAAATCGCTCTACCACACTTTTCCCCAAAAGTGCTTCTGGGTATTTATCAATTAAAACTTGCAAAGACGTATTTACCAAATCTCCATTAGACACCACAGAAACATCGCCAGATACTGCTGACAATTCCCAACTCTCTCCTGTAATATCGCTTTTTATGGGTTTTTGTAAGACATCTCCCAATTTAGTGCCGCCCCAAAGTCGCTCTTTTAAAATAGGATAAAATTTTAATGGGTGTATATTCATAACCTTGTTCTATGCCACTATATTCCTTACTTTAAGATAACGCTTTTAATGCCCGTTTCATGTGTTCAGCAGCATTCATACTATTAAAAACCATAATGACGGTACCAGCTTTATCCACCACATAGGTTTCTCTACCTGGAAGCAAAAGCAAGCTGTTTTTTATTTTAAATTGTTTACGCACCTTATTTTTTGTATCAGAAAGTAAAATAAATGGCAAATTATGCTTTTGTTCAAATCGTGCGTGACTTTTAACAGAATCCGCGCTGATTCCAACGACCTCTGCACCTAAGGCTATAAAGTCTTGATAACTATCCCTAAAATCACAGGCTTCCGTTGTACACGCCGGTGTATTATTTTTTGGATAGAAATAAATAACAAACGGTTTTTTACCAATAAGTTCCTTTATGGCGAATGGATTTCCTTGACTATCCGGAAGGGTGAACAACGGTATTTTTGCACCTACTTTTAACCCCATTATCCAGAAAAGGTTACAAAATTCCTTGGTGTCTCGTATAATACTACTTCCAACTCATGTTCCTTGACTATATGCGGTCTTAATTTCTGCCAAGTAACGACAGCTATATTCTCCGCCGTAGGATTCAAATCCATAAATTCAGGAACCTCCATATTTAAGTTTTTGTGATCAAAAGCATCTTCTATCTCGGATTTAATCAAATCCTTAAGCACCTTAACATCGATAACAAATCCCGTTTCAGGGTCTATTTGTCCATTTACACTTACGATAAGCTCATAATTATGCCCATGAAAATTTGGGTTGCTACACTTTCCAAATATTTCGGTGTTCCTTTTATCACTCCAATCTTTTCTATAAAGTCTATGAGCCGCATTAAAATGGGCTTTTCTACTAACTTTTACTTTCATTTTTTTTCGATATTATCCAACAAATGTTGGTAGAATTTCTCAAATATTATTTTAAACCAGGCGGTGTAGATATGAGGATTATTACCAATATCCTCCTTAACGGCCTTTGGGGTCATCCATTTCCAACTAGCAACTTCGTCTGGGTTTATCTCGGGAGCCTCGTTATAGTAACCTACCATAACATGGTCAAGTTCGTGTTCGGTCAATCCATTATCAAATGGAGCCTTATAGATAAATGAAAAAAGTTCTTTGAGATCTACAGAAAAACCCATTTCCTCTTGTAACCTTCTCTTACCTGCTTGAATGTTGGTTTCACCTACCCGCTGATGACTACAGCAGGTATTGGTCCATAATAAGGGAGAATGATATTTATGTCCTGCTCGTTGCTGGAGCATGGTTTCGCCTTTTTCATTTAAAACAAAAACAGAAAACGCCCTATGTAGTAAGGCTTTTTCGTGAGCTTCCATTTTTGGCATCGTGCCTATTTGCTCATTCTTTTCATTGACTAATATGACCTCTTCTTCCTTCATTATGTAAAAATAACATCTTTACCTAAGCTAGGGTAACGAAGGTCATAAAATAAATAGATGATAGTATAGGATTTTATAGAGCGGGCCTAGAAGAATCTAGGAGACTTCATGTTATCCTTAACGGATATAAAATCATAGCGTAAAATAACCTCAAAAGAACCATCATTGAAGGCTGCACTACCCAGTGCCGTGGTTTCGCGGTCGTAGGCAATACCTAACAGAAATCCATCGGATATATTAAAACCGACCATTCCACTCACCGCCGCATCCCATCTGTAGGCCGCTCCAAGAATAAATTTATCATTGAACATAAAGTTGGCAGAAACATCTACCTGTAAGGGAGCACCCTGAGTTATTTTACTTAAAACAGTTGGTTTAAATTTTAGAAAACGATTTACATCCCAAACATAGCCAGTAATGAAGTAAAAATTCATTTGCTCTTTTGCCGTGGATAGAGATGATTCCTGAAAATGTGATGTTTCCAAAAATCTAGGGACAGACAGACCTGCGTAAAATTTACTTGTATGATAGTATACTCCTGCCCCTACGTTAGGGGACAATCTATTATCTATATCCTGTTGTAAGGTTTGATCTGATGTAAATTGATTCAGTTCCGAAAAACGAATATCCAAAAGATTGATGCTTCCTTTTACACCAAAACTTAAACGGGCGTCCTTTGCCATTTGGATGGTATAGGAAAAATCCATATCAAAATTAGTTTCCGAGGTTGGACCAATTTGGTCATTTACAATAGATAATCCCATTCCTAAGCCTCTATACCCTATAGGAGAGTGGATATTAACAGTTTGTGTGGTTGGTGCACCATCGAGACCTACCCATTGGGACCTATGCAAAGCCGCAATACTCATTTGTCCTCTACTACCTGCGTAAGCCGGGTTTATACTTACGGTATTATACATGTATTGTGTATACTGAGCGTCTTGCTGCGCAACAGCAAAAACACTTAGGAACAATAACACACCAAGAAAAAGATACCCTATGTTACGTGTTCGGTTTCTATGTAATCGTATACTTAGCATACTTTATCTGTTTATATATAAATAACCCGAAAGTGATTTCATGTTATCGTTGGGCTCCTTATAATCAATAATATAAAAATAAGTTCCAACTGGTAATTGGTTATCTTGATTTACGGTAACCCTTCCTTGCGAAGTGCCATCGAACACATTACCGTCCGTGCCATAGGCCTTTGTTGTAAAGACAGAAACACCCCAACGGTTATATATACGAACCGTATTATCTGGATAATTCTCCAAACCATCTATCCGAAGTACATCATGTACATTATCTCCATTTGGAGTAATTACATTAAACACCTCTACTGTTTCTCCTTGAATATCAAGATCGGAATCGAGGTAATTAGGAATGCCATCGTTATCACTATCGTCGTTCACATAATCACCATCCCCGTTTAAGTCCTCGTCAACTGTTGCAATACCGTCATCATCGTCATCCGTATCCCTGTAGTCGGATTCTTCGTCGTTATCCGTATTTGGAAGGTCATTAATTGGATCGTCTATTTCATCGTTAACATCTGTATCAACAGTGTTGCTTCCTTCATATCCATCATCAAGTCCATCTGAATCTTCATCAGAACCGGTAAACAGATTGTCGGCTATTCCATCTTGGTCAAAATCATGTGCCTCTATATTATCAGGAATGTTATCATTATCACTATCCTCATCCAAATAATCAGGTAGACTGTCACCATCCGTGTCTACTGGAAATATCCCGAACACACCTGATACTTCGTAAGCATCATCAATTCCGTTACCATTACTATCAGTGTCAGCTGGAGCTATATAATCAACGGAAGTCTGTGCCTCTACATTATCAGGAATTCCATCATCGTCACTGTCAATATCCAAATAATCGGGAATGCCATCACCATCTGTATCTGTAATATCCGTAGCAGAATCATTATCACCATCTAAATTCAAATCCTCAAAACTATCTAAGATACCGTCGTTATCGCTATCCAAATCTGCGCCGGTAGCACTAATTATGATGGTAACCAATGCTGTGCTACAATTTCCTAAGGTATCACATACCGTATATTCAAATGTATCTGTCCCTACAAAGTCATTATTAGGGAAGTAATTCACAATATCATCGGAAGGGTCATTTGGTGTACCATTATCATCTATTGTTAATGAACCACTGCTAGATTGTGTTGCACTGTAGGTACCGTCTGTTGGCAGATCATTATCATTTACATGCCAATTATCTATGTTTATGATTTGATTTACATCTATCGTTACCACATCATCGTTTGCATCAACAATAGGAAGTACATCTAGCGTAACCGTTGCGGTGCTACAATCTCCTGAAGAATTACATATGGTATAATCAAAACTATCCGACCCGTTAAAATCTAGGGCTGGTGTATACGTCACCGTATCGTCCGTTGGATTGTTCGGTGTTCCACCATTGTCTATGATTACCGTTCCGTTTGCGGGATTGGTTGTGGTTAGGGAACCTGTAGTTGGTAAATCTGAATCATTATCAAAAATATCTACTACTACAAAAGTATCCTCATCAACCGACACGACATCATCTACCAAAGTGGCAGCCTGACTTAAACATACGACCGTAAAATTAGGTAGGTTGGTGTTATTTCCTACTTTGGTCACAGTGGCTGTGTATCGAACCACGGTTTGTGATGCAGTGACCGTAGGTTGGGTTTGATCGCCAGTAACCACTGGAGACCAACTTACGGTTGCCCCAGTAGGGATATTGGCCCTAATATCTAAAGTCACTTCATTATTTGGTGCAGTACAATCGGTTACTATAAAATACCCAGTGGCATTCGAACCGCATAACGTACCGTCGTAGGTGGCAAAATAAATTCCAGGAGCCGTTACTTCCAAGAAAAAATCCGTCCCTATAACTGTCGCCGTGTCGGAAGCCTCATACCATCGGTAATTATTTTCGTCGGTGCTATTGGGTGCCTGCAATAAAAATTGAGCATTGGAAGCAAGTGTCCCTAGTACTGTAAAAACAATACTAAGGATTAAAGTTTTATATGTAGTGATATGTTTCAAATCGATTTACGGTCGTTTCTGTGAATACTTATTTTACTACAAATACTACATTAATCAATGAGTTGTAATCTGGTGGTGTTCCTACTACATCATACTGAAGGACACCACTAGCACTAATACTATCAATATTAAGCACTGCTGGATCTGCAAAAGTCACGTAGTAATACAAGTCCGTTGGTCCGTAGAAAGGCACGGTAGCAGGTGCACCAGCACTTGCAGTAAAGTTAGAAGCAGAACCATCGTACTGATCTAAATATTGCTGATACAAATCTACAGTCACATTGTTAACTAAAGCGGAAGCATCTATTGCTATGGATGGAGGATAAAATATATTGGGTCTTGTATTTCTGATCACATATGGGTCACCCGCAGAACCGTCGCCAGTTACGGAAATATCATACGTGGGGTTAGCACTACCGTCGTCAATTATGGTTTCGGTACCATCTGCAATATTTGCGGTTATGCTATCTGCAAGCTCATCCAATGCTCCTTCTACGTCCCCAGAAGTAAAGTTTCCGTCAGCATCAGCGATGGTTACTTGGCTGGCATTTTGGTCATCTGTATCGACCGAAGTAAGGATAACAGTTTCACTAGGCGCTCCGTCTTGAGTAAGGGTCAAAGTTGTTCCATCAAAACTAAGTCCTGTGACCGACTCATTTCCAATAACTGAATCTGCATCGTCTACGTTGTCTACATTATCCGAAAACCCTGCAGGTACGGCCGTAAGGCTGCCCCATGCACCGTCGAAATCATCGGTCGAATCCGTATCCAAGTTCGGGAACTCGCTGTTCACCGCAGTGGCCACCTCTGCATCGCTCAACTGGGTATCGTTGTCGATATCGTCGGCGAAGCCCGCTGGTATATTGGTTATGTTCGTCCAGTCCGGCGTGATGGTAGATCCGTCTACCGAGAACGTTGTACCCGTCAGGTCAAGTCCCGCACCCGCTGTATATTCCGTATTATCGTCCGTGTTGTCCGCAAAACCGGCAGGAATGCTGGTGATGTTCGTCCAGTCCGGCGTGATCGTCGATCCGTCGACCGAGAACGTTGTTCCCGTCAGGTCAAGTCCAGCACCCGCTGTATATTCCGTATTATCGTCCGTGTTGTCCGCGAAGCCTGCAGGTACGGCCGTAAGGCTGCCCCATGCACCGTCGAAATCGTCCGTGGCGTCCGTATCCAAATTTGGGAACTCATTGTTCACGGCAGTGGCCACCTGTGCATCGGTCAACTGGGTATCGTTGTCGATATCGTCGGCGAAGCCCGCTGGGATGTTCGTGATGTTCGTCCAGTCCGGCGTGATGGTAGATCCGTCTACCGAGAACGTTGTTCCCGTCAGGTCAAGTCCGGCACCCGCTGTATATTCCGTATTATCGTCCGTGTTGTCCGCGAAGCCTGCAGGTACGGCCGTAAGGCTGCCCCATGCACCGTCGAAATCATCGGTCGAATCCGTATCCAAGTTCGGGAACTCGCTGTTCACCGCAGTGGCCACCTCTGCATCGCTCAACTGGGTATCGTTGT